>Ga0097621_100004015_pt1 | contig 10198 bp, 22 predicted proteins | sample KBSMisM72_FD_73165 | JGI IMG/M metagenome (GOLD analysis project Ga0097621, IMG submission 73165) | Miscanthus rhizosphere microbial communities from Kellogg Biological Station, Michigan, USA - KBS Miscanthus M7-2 (version 2) (version 2) | ecosystem: Host-associated > Plants > Roots >... | reverse complement strand
TGTGGCAATCAATAAACTGTTCGTGATCTAACGACCAGGCACCGCGATCAACTCGTCCTTTAGCATATCCGTTTGGATATTGTCCTCGATTGATAAAGTCAACATTAGATAAACCGTATTGCTTTAAGCGCGTTGTAATGTGATTCTGATCTGTTCCCCAGTATTGGTAAAAGTCTGTTGATTTAGCTTGTGGAAGTCCATCAAGATCGCGTTTTATGTGCTTGTTATAATCACTGTCTTTGATGTTCATTACATCGGCCCATTTCAGTGAGTCCATTCCGATATAGCAAATAGGATAGTCTGTGAATCCGGTTAAGTCATGTCCGTATACTGTAATCTTATCTTTATTTGGTTGCCAGTAATCGGATAGCGGAATCATGTCAATGTCTCCTGTCATGATGTAACCGTCAACAACGCATGTGCCGTAAAGTCTTGATATTTGAGTAATGGTGTCTGAACGATAACCATGAGATCCATTTAAATAATGAAATTTTATATCTTCTAAAGATTCTATTTTTTCAATTAATAAAACTGCTGAAGTAACTTCAGGAGAAGTATTAAAGCTAGTTTTAAAAAAAACAATAGGTTCCCATCCTAACTTTCTCCATGCCCAACAAGTTAGCGGGGTATAGAATAAATAATCAACATTGTCATTAACACTTAAAATGATGTATTTTTTCATAACTAAGGCCAATTTTTATAAACAACACAACCGTCACCATTATCATCAAGTACTTCGATAGCATTCATTCTTTCTATCTTTAGAAGTTCGGTAGCTAACTCACTGAAACAAATCTTTCCATCTGGAAGACTGTTATAAACATCAATGATTAACTCTTTAACGTCAGTTGAGTAGTTATCACTTCGATTCTTATAATCATTGTCTTCTCTCCAAGCTCTAATTGTTAGCTCATGGATTTGTATTTTAGTCATGCTTTCAATTAGTACTTTCATTTTTCAAAGCATTTAGAAATAAAACTAACAATAATTGAAACTGGCGTGTAAATCCAAAATAAGAACATCATCAATTCACTAGCATGAATAGATATTAAAATATGATATAATAAGTAGTACCAAATTGGTGCTGGTATTAAGATGGTTAAAATTGCATTTAATTTTTGATGTGGTCTCATAATTTTATCTTAAATCTTCTCTATAAGCCCAATAAAAAATATGCCTGAACTCTTCCATGTTTTCAAGTTCTGCATAATCATCTTTATAAGGATCTTCCCAGTATAAAAACTTCATTGTTGGGGCTTCGTAAAAACCACTAGCGCCGCAATGTCCAGCTAAAAGATTAGTTTGCTCATACTTCCTATCAACTCCAACCACATCAACATTAGAAACTGAATAATGTCTCCCATTTCCTTCAGCTAAATTATGCGGCATGCCTTTAATGAAATGTTCCGTACTACTTTCTGAACACTTTGGATAAACCACACGATTTAAAAAATCCTGATCTGAACCCTTGCGTGAATAATCAATGTCATCGGCCATTGCTAAAAGTTCATCCCATTTGTATTGAGGATCTTTTTGCAGTCCCATACGCCCGTTAAAGTAACCAGGCATAAATCCGCACATGCCGCCAAGCATTGGAATATTGTGACTCACCGAGTCTGTAATGCAGTGTATGGTCTTATTTTCTTCCATCCACTGTTGGACCATTTGAGCCTCGCGATAAGTTGCTATAGAGTCGAGATCGCGGCAAAGTATGTGAGTGTAACGGAAATTTGGATGATCGTAATCGAATATAGGTTTAAGGCGCCAAAGCATAGCCTTACAAAGCTTTTCATTGTCAGGACAAATATTTATTTCAAGATAGCCTTTTGATATATGCCAATCGATAATCTTTTTGTATGGACTGTTATAAGTTGCGTGATCAAGATTTAAAATTGTTTTCCAACCTGGATAGATGATTCGGTTGAAACGGATATTCAGATGAACGCCCCTCAAATATGAGCTGAAATCAAAGCAATTTGCGTAGCGTTCGCGATTGTAACCGAATAGACTATAAGAAATTGCGCCGTTCATTTTGCTTTGTATACTATTACGTCAGCGAATAAAATTAATGTTACCTTAGGTGATTGACCTCTTTCATGCAACCCATAATAAACAATTGTAAGTCCATTAATAAATATTGCTTGCATCAACCCCATAGTAGAAAAATATGATCCTTCTTTCCATTGATCACTTTTAAATCCATTTGATAATAGGAATTCAGGATTTATATGCAGAAAATCATTTTTTACGTCAATCATTTTTATTATTATATTTTTTATTCAAGAATTCTTTTAGCCATTCCATTACTATTACCGCCATTTCATGTGAAGATAATGTACATTCTGATTCATCATTATTAGATAACTGATTTAAAAATTCTTCGATATCTTTATTTGTTAGTAAGCTCATTTTTCACTTTGTTTTCCATTCATAAAAGTAAATAACTTCATCAATGTAATGCTCCATTTGAAGCAATCCGGAGTTAAATATTTTCGTAGCCCAATCGGTATCTTCACCATGATTTTTATCAGGGAATGTGAATTGTTTTGCTATCGATGATCGGATACAATTTAAGTGATTTGGATAACGTTCGTAACGGATAGGTTCGGTATCTGGATTAGTCTTATAAGCTTTGTATTTAATCGTGTGCTCAAATATTAATGGATTAATCCCGTTCTCTGTAATAACACCTCGCAATGAGCAGCAATCAACATCATGTTCAATACCTTCTAACAATCGTTTAAAATAGTTTTCACCTATTCGATCATCATCGTCAATGAAAGCAATGTAATCCGCATTAGATATAGATAGAAGTATATTTCTTTTATATCCAATTGAATGCTCTCTGTCATCTTCAAAATAGATTAATTCAACAATGTCATTTGTGTATCCATAAAGACCCTCAGGAAAAACAGATCTATCAAATGGTATTGGATGAACATGTCCTATTTGTTTATAAAACTGTCCTTTCAAACGAGTAAGAAAGTGTTCTCGGTCAGGTGTTGTTGGTATGAGTATTGAAAGTTTTACCATTCTACTTTTTCATGCATTAAACGTATCTCTTTTTTATGAATAGGTCCTTTTGTGGTTTCGACTAATCCATCAAATATATCACTACCATTTACCTCAACATCGATTCCTTCATTACTACCCCATGCGTTTATAATGACAGGATAATCAGGTTGTTCCAATAAATGTTTTGCTAATTCGTGAGCTGTCATGATTTTTCTTTTTCCGTTATAAACTTTATAATTAACTCTTTTGAATAGGTATCGAATGCTTTATGAGTCTCAGGAACAAAGTTCATCTTCTGACAATATAAATGCCATTTTGCATTTAATGTTTTTCGATAATGTTCAAAATGTTCACTTTCAGGCTCGGGATCAATCATTAATGCTCGAAAGAACTGTTCACATAATTGTTCGTAAGTCTTATTTGCTTCTTTCGTTACACGTTCTTCATGTCTGCGCTGTGCTCGTGATTTAGTAACGCCTGATTTTTTAACATTATCACCGTTCATCTTTTTAAGAAGCTCTTCGTTCATCCTTTCGGACATTTCGTTAGTCATAATTGCAATCCTTTATAAAACTCAAAACTTTCTTTGTCTACTTTATTACTAAGATATTCCATTTCAGTATCGGCATTCTTTAATGTCATTTGATGCCCTTTACCACCACACACTCCGATGCCGTGTTTTATTCCTATCGCATTACTTTGTAAATACAATCGTGGAATGTCAAATCGTTCAGCGTATTCCCATAATTTAATATCAAGGAATGGGCTATTATTACTAGGCCAATGATAATCCACTAAAACACTTGTCTTAAATGCTGTTGTGAATAATGATGATCTACCAGGATGATCGAATTCAGTCCAAGTATTGTTTTTGATATGATAATAAGTTGTCTTGTTATCACCAATCATGTCAACCTTGATGCAGCAATTTTTATATTTATTAAAGTAGCGTTCAAAATAATCCGCTGGGTAAAAGTCATCATTCTCAATTATAAAACACCATTCGATATTATCGTATTTAGCCTTTAACCAACCTCTTCGCACGCGCTCAGTTAAGTCGAACCGTTCTGATTCAGGTTGGTAATTCATGTGATAGATCTTATCAGGCTTTATTATCATTCTTGAAAGCTGCCAAAGACAATGTTCTGTAAGTTCTTTACGATCATTACGATCTGGTATGATGGCGCAGAATGTCATATAAATCTTCTTGATTTCTTTCTCCACTTACCGATTAACTTACTTCCGGATTCACAATTAATCCATCGAAAAGTGTCAAATCCAATTGGATTAATACCCCTTATCATTCCAAATTGCTGCTGATGGAAATACAATCTATCAGACATTTCAAATACTTGACGCTCCAATATAATTACTTAATTATTTTTCCAAATAAATACCAATATTCATCAAATGCAGTTCCTTTACTACCAATTTGTACTTCAATATCAATGGTTCTTAGCTCTTTGAACAATTCCAAGTATGTTTCAACTTCTCGCTTAGTGCCTGGCTCTCCTTGCTTAAACTTGGAATGTGATATAAAATCAACTCCATATAATACAATTTCTGTCGCGCCAAGTTTAGCAGCCAAACAAATAGCAATAAAAGGCGATGTGTCTGATTTATAAATCCTATCTTTCCAATAAGTTCCGTACCAGGGAATAAGATCAAGTTTATGCCATTCAGGAAACCATTGTTCCCAATCTGCTTTATGAGAATAAAAGTGATCTGGTTTGCTATTTTTAATTATCTCTGCGCGATCATGCGAAAACATTGCAGGGCGATTACATACTACTAAATGTTCAATATGATGACCCCATTTGAAAGAATCATTAACTCCAATGGAATGACCAGATCCGTCCCAATGCTTTGCTGTTTCTCCGCAGGCTATAATGTTATAGGTCATAAATCAAAATAATTTTTCAAAACGTAATTTATGATAACGCCTTATTGCTTCGTCCCTTTCATTTTCAGTCAATAGAACGAAGTGTTCAAGTGCCTTTATACTAGCTTGCCGTGTTTCCTCGCACATAATTTCATCGTATGTTTTATTATATGCATCACGAAGGCATCCAACAACGAAATGAGTTTCAGTATTCATGTCATCAAAAACAACGTGGCCGTAACCACCTACACCACCATCCAATGTATTGTATAGAGTGTTTATTAATTGTGTTGCCTGATCTATGTAAATAAGCCTCATCCTTTCACAAGTTAGATTGGAACCATTATTTCTTATTTCGTTCAATGAATTCAATAATAGCAAGTCTATAAAGAGTTGACCTTGACATGCCTTTCGCCTTGGCCAACTCTTTCGCCTCTTCCTTCAGCTTCTTTTCAATCTTAAAACAATCCTGATTAACTCCCATCGTTATAACAAATATAGTATAACTATCGTAAAATACCGTGTTTAGACAAAATTATTCGTCAGAATCTTCTTCATCGTCCGATTCTCCGCGATCCTTCGGGTTTTTTATGAAGTCTTTAAAGCAAGTGCCCAAGAAATAACGGTAATTATCAAAAAAGTGTCTGCCTTCCTGTTCAGTCTTAATAACATCCATCTTTTTAGTCATTGGATTTACTTTAATGGTCGCGAAAGTCACATCCTTTATAGTTTTTTCGCAATTGTCGGTGATTAACATTTCGGCATGTTGCAGCACAGAGTTACAAAGCACGCGTGAATCCTTTAACTGTAAATTCTTCTTACGCACCAATAGATTACGATCGTGAAGCTCTAAAACATCTTTAATTACCCGGTATTGATTGATGTTACCGCGTGTAGCCTTTTCCCTATTACGGCCAGTTGCGTCCCCAGTAACATCTAATTCACTAAGCCATTGAATGTATTTTGCCTTTACCATTTCGCTAAGTTCTTCAGTAGATCCGTTATCTAATTCCATTTCATCGAATATAACAGCTTTCATTTCATTTATTTGCTGTCCGATTACGCATGTCATTGGTGATACGTTAAAATCGAAGCTTATCAATAATGGAAGCCTGGTATTGGGTTCAAATGAATCTTGTTTAATGACATGTTTCGAGCTATTAAAGGCATACATGAACTTATTAGACTTATCCACAATACCCCATTTACCAAGGCAATAAACATCATAATAAAGCTCGTTTCGGTCTTTTAATGAGCGCAGACGCTCACCATCTTGCTCAGTTAAAAAATAATTATCTTTGTATGTAGAGTGGCATGTTGTCGCTTGGGGGTCTTTCTTATCAAAGAATCGCTTTTTAAGCCAGTGGGTTTCTTCGATTGGGTTGAAGGTGAGGATATATTGAATGTAATTGTCCTTTTCGCCCCGGATACGAATATCAAGCTGGTCCAGATCTATTTCGTCGAACTCGCTGGCCTCCTCAAGCCACATACCCGTGATACCTTTGATAGATTTGATCTTATTAGGTTCATCCAAACCTTTGCAAAGAATCATATTTCCTGTTGGAATATGCTTAAATGAGTGCTCAGTTTTGTTTATAATGAATTCCTGATCAATTTCCTGATCGTTAATAGCTGATTGCAGCTCAGCAAATATTGAATCCTTAATGGTGTTTGAAATCTTGCGGAGGCATAGAAATTTATGGCCTTTCTCGGAGACAAGTCTTTTGATTATTTTGAAGGCTGCAAAATTCGATTTGCCAGAACCAGCTCCACCATATAATACTAAAAACCGTGATTGGTTATTAATTAACGGTATATAAATGTCATTTACCAGGAGTTGCTTTACCACTGGCTGGAACTATTTCGTATGACTTAACTGTGGAGGTTTGTTCAATCTTTTTAGGAGCTTCATAGCCCATTAGCTTGGCTATTGAATCTAAGGATTTCTGTTTATCGTAAAGCTTTACCTTAACAAATTCTACATCGAAAGATTCGAAGTCATTAACAATTCGTTTGATCTGAGTCTCAATGCTGGCAATACTTGATTTTTGATCCTCCGTCAATTGGTCGAATTCCTTGCGTTCTATCCAAGTATTATGAAGATGGGCAATAGAGCTAAAGGCAAGCTTTTGATGCTCTGTAATGATCATTAAACGTGAAATTCCGGCTACTTTTTCAAGGTCTGCCTGTAGCTCGGTGCAATATGCCTTTACATTAACATTTGCTAACAGTCGGCTGGCGCTTGCCCTGGCACCCTCTTCGCTAGATTCTGGATAGGCTTTCATGTAAGCCCGTGTCCCGTTATAGTCATAAATCCATTCCTTGCAGAATACTTTCTGACTCTCTGTTAATAGTTCTTCAACCTCACTTTCAATTTTTTTGCCCTTGGCCATGCTGTATTTGACTTTCGCCCAATGAAAAAGCCCAAAACTGTTTTAAGGTCGTGGGCTAAATTTCTTACACTCCTTCCAAAGTGTTTGCTCGTTCGTGCGTCTGAGTTACGGTATACATGGTAACAAAGTACGTAAAAAAATATGAAATGTTCAAATTTCAGCTATCACCTAACTGCAATTGAAATGATATGACCATTTTTATCTTGAGCCACTATAAAGGCGTCACCTGATGTATTCACCCAAAATACTTTATCTCCTGCTGGCGAAGTATAATCAGCAATAGGATTAACAAAAGCGTATACTTTTGCTAAAGTAATCACAATAAATGATATCACTAAACATATAATAATTGTCTTTTTCATTATTCATCGCGTTTAATTTGTCTTTCACTTATCCTTTAATTCACTGAGATAATGCTTAATAGCTTTAATTTTATACTTTAATTCCTGCTTTTTAGATGGTTCATAATATCCCATTCTATAATCGTTTTCAAGATTTGAAAGCAGTCCTAATATTTCATGCTTTGGCATTTTCCTTAATACTTCGTATGTTTTAAGTTCCCATTGAAACTGGTCAATAGGATTAAAAAAATTGATAGTAGTAAGTGTTATTGCTGCGATGATCATCATAATTAGTAGCATAAAAATAGGTTCGTCCATTAAGCTCATTTGTATGATCGTTTAATTTGTCTTTCGTCTATTTCCCAAACAATTTTAGATGAAGTTCCTCAGCTTCAGAACGTGTTTTTGATGGATAAATTCTGAGTACATTCTTAATCCATGATTCCTTAGACATTTCTTCGCGTTTTTCATTTATGGATTTCCTGTTTGCTGGTGCTCTCATATTCAAAGATTGATCGTTAACTCTTCTCCTTATTGTCAATAGTGACATAATTATTAAGGCGTAAGTCTTTAGCGTCGATCATTTTCCGTAACTTAATTTAGCTCCAATGCGCTAACTCCTACTAAACCATCCTCTAATAATTCATCGAAATTATCATCAATATCAGAATCAGATATAGCTATTCGGGCGGCTTCAAGTGCTAACTTTTTAGTTTCAAAGACTTTATTCTCTAGTCCTATATCCCATTCGCACCAAACTTTAAATAATTGCTTTTTCATAGTCTTTTCAAATAAGGGAGCGACACAATTATCGCTCCCTGTTCATCATATTTAGAGTTGCCTCGATACATGCGACTTAGCTTTCACTTAGATGGATTCTGTTTCCTCGCACTCACAGAATCAAGAAACCGGTATCGTTTTTACGGCATAAGGTATCAAAGTTTGCCGTCTTTCCGGCTGTCATCGGTTCTCGTGACTCCTAACTATTCCGAAAAATCATTAGGAACCTGGGTTTTGTGATCTTAAAAACTAAACAGGTATCAAAGTCCTACGGGGATTCTCTAGCGCACGCTTTGGCTATCTTTCAGCATCGACCACACACCCAGTAAACTTCTTTTTCAAACGGAGTGTATTGTCATTAAACAATGCAACTTCCGAAAACTTTTTACGACCGAGTTTCAACGTAATCCCACCGGTTGCATCCTGATGACTCATAATGCCACGTTTTCTACGTTTTCTAGCCTTTCGTTCGCGTTTTCCTAAATGTTGACTCATTTGATTTGTAAGCTACCTGCGTTATCTCATTTGCCTACTTTTGATGCTCCTGTTTAGTTTATGTCTTTCAAAGTAGGGGCTAACCAACTGCTAGCCCCAGGTTTCGCGCAGATTATTTCTTATCCTGTTTGATAAATAGAATTCCATCTATATTAACAGGCTCAATTTTACCAGCCTTGATGAGCTGATATATCCAATTACGGTGCTTACCTTTTTCCTTAGCGTGATTCGCGACCGTTTTTAATCTCTTCTCGTCAATCATGAAACAAATGTACTAAACAATTGTTAATAATCAAGTGCCAATAAAAATAAATTAAATATTTCACTAAACACTTGCACGGTAATTGGCAGTTGCCTACATTTGATTATCAATTCACAACAACATTAAACGGAACGGATTATGAAAGCTTCAACATCAGCAAAATACAACATTAATAGATTTGGTATTTCAGGAATGGAGATCCATGCTAATAATGGGAAAGTGCTTAAAGTTTTCAATGAAAGTAAGAATGAAAACACTAATTGGTTTGCTGCTGTTGCGTGGGGCAAAGAGAATATTGATCTTATAAAGATAGATCATCCATTGAGGAGCGGTAAAGCGCTGGTAGACAACCGGGGAGTGGTAGCCTGAAAGCTGGCCGAAAACTAAAGCACCGAAAAAGCTTCCCCTATCTTTATTTTAACATATATAATATTATGACAATAACCACCACCGACCGCCTCATCTTACACTCCATGGCTACTACTCCTATGAGTGAGAGAATTAAAATGAAATTGAAATACATTCAAGATGGATGTGCACACAATGTAACAAGGGAAGGAATTTGTATTGTTTGTAACTTAAAGATTAAATAAAACGATAAAGCCATTCCCCTAGATTCTCAGGGAAACTGACAGCTTGGTCTTTACTGAATTGATTTCAGATAGGGGATGGCTTTTTTAAACTAACATAATTATGGAAAAAATTAAAAGAGTGCCACGCAAAATTAAGAAGGAGCTAAAGAAAATAATACTAGCTCTAATTGATCCATCAAAAGAATTAAATCTACAATCATTCAGTAGTGATAAAAGGTTTATTCATCTTACAAGATCTTACAAGGGTATTTCAGTTGTTTGTTATCATTTGCGTTAATGTGTTATGAAACTGAATCAAGAATTACTTACCAAAATTACAGAAGAACTTAAACATGAAAGTCATTTTAAACAGGTTCCGGATTGGTGGGATAAAGATTTTGGTATATGGCCAGAAGTCTGCCGCCGCTATTCCGAACAAATCATAAAATGTGATGGCT
>Ga0097621_100004011_pt1 | contig 10203 bp, 10 predicted proteins | sample KBSMisM72_FD_73165 | JGI IMG/M metagenome (GOLD analysis project Ga0097621, IMG submission 73165) | Miscanthus rhizosphere microbial communities from Kellogg Biological Station, Michigan, USA - KBS Miscanthus M7-2 (version 2) (version 2) | ecosystem: Host-associated > Plants > Roots >... | reverse complement strand
ACGATCGCCATCTTTGGCTCGCATGCGACTTCCGAAAATGCCCGCAGGTTCTCCACGATCTCGTCCAGCCGCCTTACATCGTCCACGGTCACCGAAACGCTGACTTCGGATGTCGTGACCACGTCGACAGCGGTCTTGAAGCGCTCGAACACCTCGAACAGGCGCCGCAGGAACCCATGCGCCATGAGCATCCTGGACGAGGTGATGTCGATGACCGTGACGTCGCGCTTGCAGGCCAGCGCCGCCAGCGCTCCGCCCGGGCGCCCCTCCGCCGTGATGAGCGTACCCGGATTCTCGGGCCGCCGCGAGTTAAGAATGCGCACCGGAATGTTTTTGGATACGGCCGGGAGAATCGTGCTCGGGTGGAGGACCTTGGCGCCAAAATACGCGAGCTCAGAGGCTTCCGCGAACGAGAGTCGCGGCACGAGGCGTGGCGCCGGGACCACCCGGGGGTCGGCGGTGAGCATGCCGTCCACATCTGTCCAGATCTGGATCTCGCCCGAGCCGATGCACGCCCCGAAAATCGACGCCGAGTAGTCCGAGCCGCCCCGCCCGAGCGTCGTGGTCACGCCGGCGGCTGTCGCGCCGATGAAGCCCCCGAGCACCGGAATCTCCCCGCGCGCCGTCGCCGGCACGACGCGCTCGCGCATCCGCGCGCACGTGGCGTCCATGTCGGGCATCGCCGCCATGTGTTCCGCGTCGGTGACGAGCACGGACCGCGAGTCCACCCACACGGCGGGCAGGCCCTGCTCGGCGAACGCCGCGGCGACGATCTGGCTGCTTGCCAGCTCGCCCATCGCGACGATCATGTCGTGGTCGGCCGGGGCAACTTTCTTCACGCTGGCGAGCGCCACCACGCGCCCCCCCAGCTCGGCGAACTGCGTCTGCAGCGCCTTCACGAGATCCTCCGCGCGCCCGCCGCTCGTGAGCGTCCGGGCGATCGCGCAATGACGCTCGAGCAGCTCGACCAGCAACGCGCCGGCAGCTTTTCCGTCGCCGTGGCGGGCGAACTCCGCCGTGCGAATCAACCCGTCGGTCACTTTCGACAGCGCCGAGACGACGACCACTGGCGGGGTCGCATGAGCCTGCGATTCCCGCTGGCTCCGAACGATGTTGACGACGCGGGTCATGGCGTCGGCGTCGGCGACCGAAGTGCCGCCGAATTTCATGACCACGCCGGCCGGGCTGGCTGGGCTCACAGCATGCCCTCGCGATGCATCAGCTCGGCGTTGAGAATCGCGACGCCCGCGGCGCCACGAATGGTGTTGTGACCGAGCGCGATGAACTTGTAGTCGAGCACCGGGCACGGCCGCAGGCGGCCGACGCTGACGGTCATGCCGCGTCCACGATCGACATCGAGCGACGGCTGCGGGCGGTTGCGCTCGTTCAGGTAGACAACAGGCTGCAGGGGCGCCGAGGGAAGGCCCAGTTCCTGAGGGCGGCCGCGAAATCCGTTGAACGCCGCAACGATGGCGTCGTGCGTCGCCGGCTGATCGAGCTTCACCGAGATCGACTCGGTGTGGCCGTTGTGGACAGGCACTCGCGTCGTGGACGCGCTGACGACCACCGGGTGCGGCTCGACCCGGCCGCCGCTCAGGCAGCCCAGAATCTTCTGCGTCTCGGTCTGGATCTTTTCTTCCTCGCCGTCGATGAACGGGATGACGTTGCCGAGAATGTCCCAGGACGCCACGCCCGGATACCCGGCGCCCGAAATGGCCTGGAGCGTCGTGATCATGGCGGTCTTCAGTCCGAACTGGCGCAGCGGCGCGAGCGCCATCGACAGAACGACGGTCGAACAGTTCGGGTTCGTGACTATCCGGCCCTTCCATCCACGCGCGGCGGCTTGTCCCTCGAGCAGCTTCAGATGATCCGCGTTGACTTCGGGAATGACGAGCGGAACGTTGGCGTCCATCCTGTAGTTCTTCGAGTTGCTCACGATGAAGTGCCCGGCCGCGGCGAAGGCGCCCTCGATCTCTCCAGCCACTCCCGCGTCGAGGCCCGAGAACACGAGTTTCGGCGCGCGGCCCGGCGCCGCCTGCTCGACGGTCAGCCCGGACACGTCCTCCGGCGCCGGCATCGGAAGCCGCCATGCGGCCGCGTCGCGGTAGGCCTTCCCCTCCGATCGCTGGCTGGCGCCGAGCCACGCCACCTTGAACCACGGGTGGTTCGCGAGCAGCGCGATGAATTGCTGGCCGACCATTCCGGTCGCGCCGAGGATGCCGACTTCAATCTGAGCCATGACTGATTCGTCCTTTTTCCCTTTTTGTCCGTCTTCGCGGACGGCCGTCTGTGTGACTTGGTTCCGATCCTTCGTGACTTCGTCTATCGCAATCCAAAAAAAAAGCCGACGCTGTGGCGTCGGCGGAAAACAGGCTCGTGAACTTAACGCAGTGCGGCTAACTTCCGAGCACAACTCCCCCGACGTGGCTGGCCCGCTTTCGCGGGCACGTCTTCTTTGCCTTCGACACGTCGAGAGCGTTCAGATGCATCGACCGATGAGTATAGCATTGTTGCAGGATGCTGCAAACCGCCTTTCACGCCTGGGAGCGCCGGCTCGCGTCGGTCACCACCGATCGCGTCGTGCGCCCGTTCGACTGGGGACTGGACTGGATTTCGACGAACGGTCACCACACGATGCCGCCGCTCCAGGAATTACAGGAGTGGGTGGCGCACGTGATGGGAGACACGGACGCCTTCTTCACGCCGCCGCCGACACGCGACTACACGCTGTCGCAGCGGTCGTCCGACGGCGAGCGGCTGCTCACGTTTCCGACGGCCCTGCCTACTCCGCACCTCGCGAACAACACGGTGTCATGCCGCTGGTTCGAAGCGCGCGCCGATGGCACCGCGCCGCGCGCGGCGGTCCTGGTGCTTCCGCAGTGGAACGCCGACGCGGACGGCCACGTCGGGCTGTGCCGGCTGCTCAACTGGAACGGCATGAGCGCGCTCCGGCTCAGCCTGCCTTATCACGATCGGCGCATGCCGCCCGAGCTCCATCGCGCCGACTACATCGTCAGCGCCAACGTCGCGCGGACCGTGCAGGTGTGCAGGCAGGCCGTGCTCGACGCGCGCCGCGCGATCGCGTGGCTGGCGTCGGAAGGCTACGAGCGCATCGGCATCCTCGGGTCGAGCCTCGGGTCGTGCCTCGCGCTGTTGACAACGGCGCACGAGCCGCTCATCCGCGCAGAGGCGCTCAATCACATCTCACCGTATTTCGCCGACGTAGTGTGGCGGGGACTCTCGACCGAACATGTCCGGCGAGGGCTCGAAGGAAACATCGACCTGCCAACACTCCGAACTCTCTGGAAGCCAATCAGCCCGCGGTGGTATCTCGACCGTCTGCGCGATCGCCGGACGCTGCTGGTCTATGCGCGGTACGACCTGACGTTCCCCGTCGACCTCTCACGGGATCTCGTCCGGGAATTCGAGGACCGAAACGTCGCGCACGAGTGCGCGGTGCTGCCCTGCGGGCACTACTCCACCGGCAAGACGCCGTTCAAATATCTGGACGGATGGATCCTCTCGCGGTTCCTGAAAAGAGCCCTGTTGACGCGAGAGGAACGAGGAACGTAGAACGCAGAACGGAAAACGAGGAAACGCAGCACTTTCCGTTTCTCAATCCCACCTTCTCCGTTTCACGTTTTGCGTTTTACGTTCTACGTTTCAGAGATACTTCAACAGCCCCTTCAGCGCGTTGAAGAGCACGTCCGCGAGGTCGCGGATGATCGGGGACACGTCGCCTTCGTTGACGGCCGTTGCCACGGTCACCGGGTTGGTGAGAAACAGCCACACGGTGGCCGCGGCCAGCACGATGCTGACGAATGCGACCAATCCGAAGAGGCTGAGGCTCAGGCGTTGCAGACGCATCGGGTTTACATGCTCGAGATAGCCCCGCACGGGCACGGGGGCCAGGGGTAGCCTCGTCACCTGTTCTATGACGTCGGAGGCCCCCCACCGGTTCGCCAAACGGGGTGTACCGCCGGAAAAAGGCTGTCCGGTCCGGACGACTAGATGCTATCAGGAGACACGACGACGGGCGCGCCCAGATCGAGGCGGTCAGAATCCTGACCGATGGCGGCCGCGTCGCCGACCACGAGCGTTGTCAGTCGCGAGGGATCGAGGTGCCTGGCGGCCGCGCGCATGACCTCGTCCGGCGTCAGGCTTTCCACGCGGGGCACGAATTGCGAGTAGTAGTCGTCGGGCAGGTCGTACAGCGCGAGCTGCGCCACCGCTCGGGCAATCTGATCGGAGGTTTCGAAATTCCTCGCGTAGCCTCGCGTGAGCGCCGCGACACCGATGGCGAGCTCGTCGGCGGACACGGGACGATCGCCGCGAATCCCTGCAATCTCACCGATGGACTCGCTGATCGCCGTCGCGGTGGCGCGCGAGTCCACGCTGGCCTTCAGCGCGAACGGGCCGGGCCTGCGGCGAAAGTCGAACGCCGAGCCTGCGCCGTAGGTGATGCCCTTGTCGGCACGCAGGTTCATGTTGATCCGGCTGACGTACTGGCCGCCGAGCACCATGTTTGCGGCCACCAGCGCGTGATAATCGGGAGAGGAACGCGCGACGGCGACGTGGCCAATCCTCAACTCGGACTGCGGCGCGTCGGGACGCGGCACCACGTTGAGACGCGCCGGCTGGACGATTGTGTCCGGGCCGTCGGCCACATGTTCCGCCGCCGGGATCCACGCGCCGAACGCGGCGTCCGCGAGCCGGCGGATGGCCTCGTGATCGCAGTCGCCAACGGCAATCAACGTCGAAGAGCCCGGTCGCATCAGCCTTGTGTGAAATGACCGGACATCCTCCACCGTCAGCGCCGACAGCGTGCGCTCGCTGCCGAGCGGCGTGTGCCCATACGGCGCGTCGCCGTACAGCAGCCGGGCAAACACGCGATCGGCCACGACGCCGGGCATGTCGCGGAGCTGGATCAACCGGTTCAGGCGCAGCTGCCGCACGCGGATGAAGTCCGCGTCGGCAAGCGTCGGCCGCACCACCACGCTGGCCAGCAGTTCGAGGCTGCGGCCGGCAAAGCGGCTGAGCGCCGTCAGGCCGACTAGCGTGGCATCCGCACCGATGTCGGTGTCGAACTGCGCGCCGATCCGCGCGATCTCCTGGTGCACCTCGATGGCCGACCATGAGCCCGTGCCTTCATCGAGCATGTCGGCGGTCAGCGCCGCGAGGCCGTCCTGACGCGGCGGATCGTCGGCCGCGCCGCGGCGGACGATCAGCAGGAACCCGATCAGCGGCACGCCTTCGTGACGCACGCTCCACACACGAAGGCCGTTGGCGAGCACCGACTTGTCGATCGCGGGAAACGCGAAACGAGGGACCGGCCGCAGCGGCGGCAGGCGCGAGCGGTCCACATGCGCCGCGGTATCCGGCGCGCTCACGAGACGCTCACCAGCGCCGAATCGGGGATGGCCAGATCGATGCGTCCCTTCGGCACGACGCTCATCGTGATCCTGTGGCCGGGAACGAGATACCGCGCCACGGCTTCCCGGAGTGATGCGGCCGTCGCTTCCTGATAACGTGCAAGATCGCGGTCGAAGTAGTCGGGGTCGCCGAGCAGGACGTTGTAGGCGTTCAGCTGGTCTGACTTTCCGCCGAATCCGCCGACGGTCTGCAGCCGCAGCACGAACTGCGTCTCCGAGTGAACGCGGCCGCGCGCCAGCTCGTCGCCGGTGGGCCCTTCGGCCGCCAGCCTGGCGATCTCCTCGAGGATGACGTGTTCGAGCTCGGGGAGCGTATGGCCGGGCGCCGCGGTCGCCGCCAGCTGAACGAAGCCGGCGATCTCGCGCGAGTTCTGCGACGCGGAGACGTCGGTCGCAATCCGTTCATCGTAGACGAGCCGGCGGTAGAGGCGCGACGTCTTGCCGTTGGCCAGCAGATCCGTGGCGAGATCGAGATCGGCGTCCCCTGGTTCGAACATCGCCGGCGTCAGCCATGCGATGTAAAGGCGCGGCAGCTCGACGCGATCTTCCAGGAGGATACGGCGGTCGCCATCGAGCGATGCGGCCGCGCGCACGGGCTCGACGAGCGACCCGGCGTCGATCGGCTCGAAGTACGCGCGCACGAGCGCCAGCGCGGACGCCGAGTCGATGTCCCCGCCCAGGGCGATGGACGCGTTCGCCGGATGGTAATAGCGCCGGAAGAATTGATGGACTTCGTCCAGCTTCGCGGCCTGCAGGTCGGCGACCTCGCCAATGGTCGACCAGTGATAGGGGTGCTCCGGCGGAAACAGCGCGGCGAGCATCGCCATCGAGGCGAGGCCATACGGACGATTCTCGTAATTCTGCCGGCGTTCGTTCAACACGACATCGCGCTGGTTCGAGAACTTCTGCTGTGTGAGCGCCGGAAGCAGGTGGCCCATGCGGTCGGATTCCATCCACAACGCGAGCTCGAGGGCGCCCGACGGCACCACTTCCCAGTAGTTGGTGCGATCGGCGCTCGTCGATCCATTGAGCGACGCGCCCGCGGCCTGCAGCGGCTGGAAAAATCCGCTGTCGTGGTGTTCGGACCCTTCGAACATGAGGTGCTCGAACAGGTGCGCGAACCCCGTGTGGCCCGGCCGCTCGTTCTTCGATCCCACGTGATACCAGATATTCACGGAGACGATCGGGCAGCTGTGATCCTCGTGCAGGAGCACGTCGAGGCCGTTCGCGAGCGTGTGCTTGGTGAACGGGATGTTCACGCGATCCTGCTGCGGCGGTGCCCGCTCACCGGACGACAGTGAGCGGAATGGTGGGCCGGTTGTAGCTGGCGATCGAGACCTGTGCGGCCATGCGCTCCGCGGCGGCGGTGAACGCCTGCGACGCCGGCGAATCGGGCTCGCTGATCAGCACCGGCACGCCGGTATCGCCGCCCTCGCGAATCGGCTGATAAATGGGAACGCGGCCGAGGAACGGAATCTTCAATTCCGCCGCCATCTGCTCGCCCCCGCCATGACCGAAGATGTCGGCCTCGTGGTTGCAATTCCGGCAGACGAAGTAGCTCATGTTCTCGACGATGCCGAGGGTCGGGATGTTGAGCTTCCGGTACATCGCCGCCGCGCGGCGGCTGTCGGCCAGCGACACCACCTGCGGCGTGGTGACGATGATCGCGCCGGCGACCGGAACGGTCTGGCTGAGCGTCAGCGCCACGTCACCCGTGCCCGGCGGCATGTCGACCACCAGGTAGTCGAGCTCCGCCCACCGGACTTCGCGGAAGAACTGCTGCAGCGCGCCGTGCAGCATCGGCCCGCGCCAGATGATCGGCGCATCGTCGGTAGTCATGAAGCCCATGGAGACGACCTGGAGGCCGTATCGTTCGGCCGGCAGGATCTTCTGGCCGTCCGTGGTGAGCTGGGTCTTCAGGCCGAGCATGATCGGCACGTTCGGACCGTAGATGTCCCCGTCGATCATGCCGACCTTGCTCCCGGACCTGGCCAGCGCCAGCGCGAGATTGACGGCCACGGTCGTCTTGCCGACGCCGCCTTTGCCCGCGCCCACCGCGATGATGTTCTTCACGCCGGGAATCGATGCGCGCGTGCCGTCGCCCGCCATGGCTTCGCGCACACGCGCGCTCATGCGGACGTCGACGTCCGTGACACCGGGCAGGCCCATGACGGCCGCGCGCGCCTGATCGCGCATCTGATCCTTGACCGGACACGCGGGCGTGGTCAGCTCGATGGTGAAGGAGACGCGGCCCGAGTTGATTGAGAGGTCCTTGATGAACCCCAGGCTGACGATATCGCGATGTAAATCCGGGTCCTGGACGATCTTCAGCGCGTCGAGGACGCCGGCGGGTTCAACTGCCATGCTCGTGGTGTGTCCTTCTCAAGCCGCCAGCGGACGGGCCGTCGGCCCGTGCCGGGAAATTCTCGCCAAGTAGTGCGGGCCTTCAGGCCCGCCGTTACACAGGCTAAAGGCCTGCACGACGCGGGGCTACCACTAACAGAGTAGCGTACCGGGATTCAGGCGGCAGTACCGAAGAGCGCCTTCCCGCGTTCGCTGAGCAGCACCCAGAGCGCGTAGCATCCGAGCGCGGTGCCGTATGGCAGCAGCAGCAGGTCGATGGATCCGACCATCAGCGCCGCCAGCCGTGCCCGATGCCGATGACGTCGAAGCAGCACGCCGATCATGACGTGGCCGGCGCCCCACACAATGGCGATCACCGCCAGGGTGATGAAGGCCGCCGCCGTCACGCCCACAGCGACGCCCCCGGCGAGATTCGGCGAAGTCGCGAGCGAAGCCCCGCCCACGCCGAGCGCCAGCGTGGACAAGCCGACGAGCGCCGTCACCACGCCCCAAACGACGAACAGGACGCCGACGAAGTCGACGTGCCTGGCCACGAGGATTACACGAGGGTGGACTGGACCGCGACGCGTACTTCGACGCGGACAGGACCCGTCTGAGGAGAGGTCAGCCGGAAGCGAAACGTGGCCCCGTCGGCCACTCCGGCCGGCAGCGCCAGCCGCACGGGGTGATTAAAGAGCGACGCGCCCGTCCCCGCGCACTCCGTGCAGGGCTCGGTCCACGACTCGCCGCGGCCTCCGCACGTCAGGCACGTGCCGCGGACAGGTAGCGAGAGATACACCACGTGGCCGCCTGCCGCTTCGCGCCGCGACACCGACACTTCGGCCGCCACCACGTCGCGCTCCTCGGCCTCGCCGAGAAACGCGTGGCGCATGCCGTCGACCACGCGGCCCACGGCCGGAAAATCGATGGCGATCTCGTCGGCAAAGCACGAATGCGGCACGAAGGTACGATAGGAGCGGGGCCTCGGCTTGTCAAGGTTGTCAGGCCTGCGCGGCGGTTGTCAGAGGCGCGCACGGATGCTAACGTGCGGTTGACATGACGCGGAAAGAGTGCCCCCTCTGCGGCGAGCTGATGACGCTCAGGGACACCCGGGCCACGACTCAGATTCCCGGCAATCCAAAACCAACGGTCCATACCGTTCGGGAATGGTTCTGCCCGGATTGCGAATACTTTGAAGAAGCCGGAGTAGGTGATGAAGACTGACGGAACAACCTGACAACGACGGCGCGCCGGTTCAGCGCGCGCCGATCGTGAGCAGAACTTCCTTCCGGAGCGTATCTTCGAACTCCTCGAACTTCAGCGCTGTTTCACATTCGTCGCAGAGCACTTCGAGCACGGTCGGACGGTCTTCTTCCGATACTTCGACCCGACCGTCTTCCAGGTGCACCACGTGCATTTGCAGCGTTTTGACCTGGAAATTCCGGTCGTTACCGCAGCTCGGACATGTCAATGTCACCGATAGGACCTCCAAAACATTGATCTTATGGGAAGGATCCGGGAGACGCAACGAGAATCAGCCAACGATCTGTCAATCTTCGCGAAATGGCCCGAAATCTGCTAAGTTTGCCTGATATCTATATGACGACCGTGAGCGGCGATGAGATCCGGAGTGAAGCTCGCGGTCCACACTGGATCGCATGGGTCAGCCGCGATGGCGACCCCAAACCGCACAGGTCCGTGGTCCTGGTCGGCCAGACGCAGGCCGAAGCGGAAGCCAACGCCCGTCGCTGGCTCGCGCTGGGCTGATGGCCGCGCCAAACGGGTCATAAAAGACATCTTTCAGACGCTCAGCGGCCGGCTTTCAACCTCGGGGGCTCACGGCTTCACAGGGTTTCCATCAGCGCGAGCAGCCGCCTCAAAGCGCACCCCGAAGCGCTTGGGCAGGACTTCGCCCAGGCTTCCACGGCCCGGCTTGAACGCGCCATCCTTGACCGCGGCGGCGAGATACAGCCGATCGCGGGCGCGCGTGACCGCCACGTATAAGAGGCGCTTGGTTTCCTCGCGTTCCCGCGCGGTCGCGTCTTCGTCAGCTTCCGAGTCGAAGTCCCCGATCGACACCGACGGCGTGCCGTAGCCGTCGGTCAGCACGCGCACGGGCGCGCGCGGCCCGCCCGCGCCCCGTTGGATGTTCACGACGAACACAATCGGGAACTCCAGACCCTTGGCCGCGTGCACGGTCATCAGGCTGACCGCGTCGACGGCGTCCACGACGGCGTTCGATTCGTCGCCGACGGCCAGGTCGTCGAGAAAGTCGGCGATTCGCACGAGCGTCGCGTAGCCGCGGTTTTCGACCTTCCGAATCAACGCCCGCAGCTTCTTGATGTTTTCACGCGCCTGGGGCCGGCGGGATCCGCGCAGTTCGAAGGCGTACGCGGTTTCCCGCAGCACCTCCTCCAGCACCTCCGAG
>Ga0097621_100004010_pt1 | contig 10206 bp, 7 predicted proteins | sample KBSMisM72_FD_73165 | JGI IMG/M metagenome (GOLD analysis project Ga0097621, IMG submission 73165) | Miscanthus rhizosphere microbial communities from Kellogg Biological Station, Michigan, USA - KBS Miscanthus M7-2 (version 2) (version 2) | ecosystem: Host-associated > Plants > Roots >... | reverse complement strand
CGGCTGCCGAAGGTACCCATGTCGAATGGCGTGAGGTCCGTGTCGCCCATCACCATGCGGACGCTTGAAAAGGGGACGCGAAGTTCGTCAGCGACGCTTTGCGTGAGCGAGGTGCGGGCGTTTTGGCCGACCTCGACTTTGCCGGTAAATGAGGTGACCGTGCCGTCGTCGCCGATGTGCAGCCAAGACGTGATCTCTTTCGGAAGTTGAGGCGGCTGCATGCGCGGGCCGGAAGCGGTTTCCTGGAGCGCGGTCGCCTCTTTGGCGATGGCGAAGACGGCAATGCCGGTGCCGAGTATTTTGAAGAAGTCACGCCGGACGAGAGCGAATTGGTGAAGCGACGGAGAGCTGAATTCGTAGCGTTCCGGTTCGATGGCGGGCCCTATGGCGGATTGGTTTAGAGAGAAGCTCATGAGCGTCGCTCGCGACCCGCTTTAGCAGCCTTTTGCACGGCTTCGATAACGCGCGGGTGGGTCCCGCAGCGGCAGATGTTCCCCTCGAGGGATTGTTCGATTTCGGCGGCCGTGGGATTGGGTTTCTGCTGCAGGAGGGCGACGCTGCTCATGAGCATGCCCGAGGTACAGTAGGCGCATTGAAACGCTTCGGCATCGATGAAGGCCTGTTGAACCGGGTGCAGACGACCGGATTGCTCGAGTCCTTCGACGGTGGTGATGGATTTTCCGACAGCTGCGGAAACCGGAGTGACGCAAGAGCGGCGAGCCGCGCCGGCCAGTAAGACGGTGCAAGCGCCGCACTGGCCTTCGCCGCAGCCATACTTGGAGCCGGTAAGGCCGAGATGGTCCCGTAGAACGGTCAAGAGAGAGGTTTCTCGGTCGGCCTGAAAGGTGCGGAGCTGGCCATTGATCTCAAGAGTGAAGGACTGTGCCATAAAAGAGGGCTAAGCCTGCCGAAAATGAAAAGCCTGAGTTCAACTACATGGTGGCGCTGTCTTGAGCGCGACGCAAATTATTTTTGTGGGAGGGCGAAGGCGTAGAGGACGTTGTCCACCGGGAGGATAACGTACTGGCGGCCGTCGAGCTGGTAGGTCATCGGAGAAGCCTGTAAAGCGCCTCCCATATTGAGGTGCCAGAGGGTTTCCCCGTTGGCCGGGTTGAGGACGAGCAGGTTGCCGGAATTGTCCGCGGTGAACAGCAAGCGGCCAGCGGTGGTAAGGATTCCGGCGATGCTTTCACCATCGCCGATTTCGTGGTTCCAGACAACTTTGCCGGTGCGGTAATCGAGGGCTCGGATGGTGGAGTTGGCCCACAGGATGCGGTCGCGACCGCCCCAGCCTTCGGCTTTGGTGGTTACGGTGTTGTAGTAAACGCTGAAGAGGCGGCGGGCGTTGACAAAGAACAGCCCCGATTGCGGATCGAAGCTCGGAGCCATCCAGTTGGTGGCACCGTCGGAGCCGGGAGAGACGAGAGCGCCATCAGGAGAGGGAGTGGCTTCGGGCTTGGCGACAGGACGGCCACGCTTGTCCACGCCAGATGCCCAGGTCTGCTCGATGAAAGGCTCCGTGACGAGGTGTTCGCCGGTCGTGCGATCGAGGACAAAGAAAAAACCGTTGCGGCTGGCTTGTGCGAGAAGCTTACGAGGTTGGCCCTTGAATTCGGCATCGAACAGGACCGGAGTCTGCACTGCGTCCCAATCGTGCACGTCATGCGGAGAAGGCTGGAAGTACCAAACGAGTTTTCCGGTGTCGGGGTTGAGCGCGACGATGGTGCAGGTGAAAAGATTGTCGCCGGGGCGGCCTTCTCCGGCGAGCACCGGATTGGGGTTGCCGGTGCCCCAATATAAAAGGTTGAGGGCCGGATCGTAGGTGCCGGTCATCCAGGTCATGCCGCCGCCGTGGCGAATGGCGTCGGAATCTTTGGGCCAGGTTTCGGAGCCAGGCTCGCCCGGTTTAGGCTGCGTGTTCCAGCGCCACTGGACCGCGCCGCTTTCAGGATCGATGGACACGAGAAAGCCCGGGATATCGGTGACGTCACCTGAGACGCCGGCGATCACGTGATCGCGAATGACCAGCGGAGCCATGGTGGCGAAGTAGCCGAGTTTGCCGTCGGCAAGCGGAACGTCCCAGCGAACGGTGCCGTCTTTTGCGTTGAGCGAAACGAGATGAGCGTCGGGCGTTTCGAAAAAGACGTAGTCCTTATATATGGCGACGCCGCGCTGACCAATGTGGTCGCCTTCCGAGGCACGATGGTAGTGCCAAATCTGGTGGCCGTAACGAGCGTCCACCGCCCAGACATTGTCTGGCGTCGTGAAATAAAGTACGCCGTTCACCACGAGCGGAGTGGACTTGATGACGCTGCCACGAATGCGAAACGCCCAGGCGAGCGTGAGCGAGTTGACGTTGGAGGCATTGATCTGGTCAAGAGTGCTGTGGCGGCGGCCGGAATAATCTCCGTTGTAGGTGGGCCAAGTGTCGGTAGGGGGCTTGAGGAGTACGGCGGGATCGAGCCCCTGGGCAGAAGTGCGGAACGGGAAAATGCCCAATCCCAAAAGCGGCGTCGCCAGCGCGAGCGTCAAAAATCTTGCGAACGAACACTTCATGAAGGCTCCCATTTATGCGATGGCTATTTCAAGCTGTACAGATAGGTGAACAGATCGTGCATTTGGGTTTGTGAAACCTTGGGAAGCAGTTCCCGATGGGCTGCGAGCGGGTCGGTGAGCTCGACTTTGACCTTGCTGCGCGGGAACGAGCGGTACCAGCCATTCTTGTCGCCGATGCGGATGCCGATGGAGAAATCATCAATGTGGGAAACGGTTCCGGAGAGCTGCTCACCTGTGGCCAACGTGACGGTGGCAAGGACGGGTTTTTCGTCGGGATAAAGCATGTGCGCCTGGAGTTCGATGGAATTGTACTTATGCGCGATACCGGCGAGGTCTCCGGTGGGCGAGTGGCATTTGCTGCATCCGCCTGCGCCTTCAAAGTAAGCTTTGCCTTTATCAGCGTTGCCAGTGAGAAGTTTTTCGAAAGGATAGTCCGAGGGAACGCCGGAAGATTCAATGGCTTCTTTCGAACGGGAGTGAAGAAACGCGGAGATGTCTGAGATTTGTGCGGCGTTCAGAGGCAGAGCGGGCATGCCCTTGTCAGGACGGCCGTTACGAATGACTTCGCCGATGAGGTCGCCGTTGACGTCGTGGGCTAGCAGCGCAGAACGGACGAGGTCAGGACCGCGGGCGCCGGTGGCGTCGGGGCCGTGACAAAACCCACAGGCTTGCTGGAACTGAGCGCGACCACGATCGACGGCGGCGCGCTGTTCGGACGAAGCCTGCGGCGGGCCTTGCGCTTGAGAATGGAGGTCAAGGGAAGCGAGTAGAAATGCCGCAGAAAGAAGCAGGAGGATCGAGACGTTTCTCATAAGTTCAGAGTAAGAGTCTAACGCAGGACGAGAGATACGCAACCATGGGCAAGAGCTTAGACGACGGCCGGAGGTAAAAAGTGTCGCGGCTGACGGGAGGAATGCGAGCGCTCAGTCTTGCTAGTTCACCGTACATCTGAAGACGGTAAGAAGGGTGATTTCTCAGGGCCCCACTGTTTCTCTTCCCGACCGTGCGCCGCTGTTTTGATAGCATGGTCTTTCGACGTCATGGATACTCCGCCGCGAGAAAAACCGTTGGACACAGATGAACTTCAATATATCCTCCGCTTTTACGGCCACCTGATGAGCCCTTTCGAAACCGGGAGCAATCGCTACCTCCTTGCGACGTTCAAACTTATGAAGGGAAGAACCGACTTGCCGGCACAGGAAGAGGTCCGACGCAGCGCAAACACGATTTGTCGCGACATGCTCCCGGACGACGCGGAAATACTGGAGCGTACGCGCGACGGATATGAGGCGTTTGAGCGTCGCACGACGCAACGAATCCTCCAGGCTCACTCGGGAGAGACAATCTTCAACCGTTACCCGCGCTGTGGCCGGGCCGCCAAAACGCCCAGGGCTCAGCAGTGTCGTTTCTACCACAACGATTGGCACACAACATGACGCGCCTCAACGACAAACAACGTGTCCTCGAGCACTACAACCGCGCCAGCCCTTATTACCGCGCGCTCTGGGGCGAACATCTCCATCACGGCTACTGGGTCACCGGTGACGAATCCAAAGAAACAGCGCAACTCCAACTGGTCGAACATCTCGCCAAAGCTGCCAATATCCAGCCAAATTCAAGACTCCTCGACATCGGGTGCGGATTCGGCGCCAGTAGCATCTATCTGGCCCGCAAGTATCACGCGCAAGCCATCGGCATCACCATCTCTCCACCGCAAGTCGACATGGCCAACCAAGGCGCCGCTGCAGCCGGCGTTTCCGCTTCCTTCCTGTGCATGGATGCCGAATCCCTGGACACCCAGGCGGCAACCTTAACCGGTCCGTTCGACGTCCTCTGGTCCATCGAATCCATTTCCCACTACCAGGACGTTCCTCGCTTCTTCACCAATGCCGCCAAACTTCTCAAACCCGGTGGCACCTTCGCCCTCACCGACTGGTTCAAGCGAAAATCCCTTCCGCCGCGCGAGCACAAAAAGCTTCTGCACCCCATTGAAGCGAGCATGTTCGTCGAGCTCCACACCATGCAGGATTATCAGAACTATTTCACTGCGGCAGGCTTACGCACCACGCGCTCCGACGTCCTCAACCCGCACACCGCCAAAACGTGGGAGCTCTGCCTCGACATCATCAAGGACCAAGCCCTCTGGCGGCTCGCCGCCACCCATGGTCCCGACTTCGTTCGCTTCCTGCGCGGCTTCCAGGCCATGCGTTGCGGCTTCTCTTCCGGCCACTTCGTCTACGGCCTGCTCATCGCCCACAAGCCGGGACTGCAGCAGTAAAAGAATATTGCGGCAAGAGAAAACATCATTCGCGCCTCAATGGGGAGGACCAGCTCGACCGCTCGCGCTCATAGGCAAGTTCTACAACCGTCGTCTGATTTCTCGGCTATTTCTGCCCCGCCCTTTCGTATTACGATGTTCCTGTTACGCCTGCCCGCAAAAGGAGCGCCCTATGTTTCGCCACTCCCGTCGCGAATTCCTGAAAACCGGTGCCGCGGCCAGTGCATTCGCACTTACCGGGACACTCCCGCTCGCCGCCACTCGCCAAACCGCCACCGACTGGGTCACGCTCGGCAAGTCCAACGTCCAGGTCACGCGCCTCGCCTTTGGCACCGGCAGCATCGGCGGTCAAGTGCAACGGGAGCTGGGTCAGGAAGGGTTCACCAAACTCGTCCGCTACGCCTACGACCGCGGCATTCGCTTTTTCGAAACTGCCGAATCCTACGGCGAAATGCATCGCATGCTGGGCGTCGCGCTAAAGGGAATTCCGCGCGACTCCTATCGCATCATGTCCAAAGTGACCACCCGAAACAACGTCAACCCGCTGGAAAAATTCGACGAACTCCGCAAGCTCGCCAATACCGATTACTTCGACATCATGCTGCTCCACTGGCAGCACACCGCCACTTGGCCCTCTGATACCAGCCGATGGCAGGATGGCATTCTTGAAGCCCAACACCGCCAGGCGATTGTCAGCCACGGCGCCTCCGTTCACGGCTTGCCCGCTCTTCGCCAGGTGCCTGCCAACAAATGGCTCGATGTCGCCATGATCCGCATGAATCACAAAGGCGCAAAAATGGACGCCGAGGATTACGACACCAATGGCTTGGGCAACGTTCCCGAAGTTGTCACGTATGTTCAGCAAACCCGCAAGAACGGCATGGGGATCATCAGCATGAAACTCTGCGGGGAAGGCACCTTCAATCGCGAAGACCGCCAGGCGGCCATGCGCTTCGCCTTCCGCAATGCGGGAGTGGACTGCGTCACCGTCGGGTACAAAAACATCGCCGAAATCGACGAAGCCATCGAAAATCTCAACCTCGCCCTGGCCTAGTCTCGCCGCGCAGCGCCCGCACCCTACCGGCTGCTGAGGTTTCAACCTTGCGGCATTCCGGGAAGACCGACGCGACGCAACAGCTCCTGGAAGCGAGGGTGGTTCCGCAAAGCATCCATGCTGGGATCGATATGAAGATAAATGAGCCAGTGGGAATGCTCTTGGTACGATTTCTCCAAATATTCCATCGCGCGGTCATTTTCTCCCAAGCCGATATGCAGGCCGGCGAAGAAGTGAGGCGCAACATACTTGTGCTTCGTCAGGGTGGTCAGTTCGTCGAGCACCTGAAGTGCATCGCTGGTCCTCCCCGACATTCCGTAAGTGTGTGCTAGTGCGGCGCGCATCAGCGGGCTGCCGCCTGACAGGTTCACGCTCTTTTCGCCCGCGGTGACGGCCAAATCGTAGCTGCCGGTGATCCGGTAGAGCAGCCCGAGAATCCAGTACGTGACCGGGTAGAGCGGGTCTAATTCGACAGTGCGCAGGAGTTGCTCGATGGCTTGGTCGTACCTCCGAGCCATGTAGAAGGCCCATCCGATGGCGACACTAATAATCAGGGACAATGGATCGAGTTGCTGGCTTTCTTCCATTTTGGCGATTGCTTCGATCTGGCGGCCCATGGTCATGATAAATTCGGCGTGCCAATGATTGGCGGTTGGATAGGTGGGATTCAGCGCAAGGCTGCGTTTGAATTCGGTCTCAGCTTCTGGCCATTGCCAATCGTAGAGCCAGAGCACCGCTGCAAGGGGCGTATGGGCTTCGCCGAGACCCGGGTCGAGCTGCAGAGCTGTCATCGCGGCGGCTTTACCTTTGGGGAACGCGTCCTTCGGAGGCAAATAGCTGTTCCAGCCTAACAACACGTAGGAATCGGCCAAGCCGGCATAGGCGAGGGCGTAGGCCGGGTCTTTGTCGGCCGCCTGCTGAAAATAACCGATCGCCTTGTAGAAACCTTCTTCCGTCCATCGGTTCCAATGATGACGGCCTTGCAGGTAGAGCCGGTAAGCCTCGGCGTCCTCCGTATGGCGCTTGATCAGCCGTTTTCTTTCTGCCCGCGTTAGCTGTAACCGCAATTTTCCCGATATCTCATTGGAAATTTCGTCCTGGATCGTAAAAATATCACCCGGCTTACGGTCGAATTGCGAGCTCCATAGCTGGGTTCCTGTCGCAACGTCGACCAACTCTGTGCCAATGCGCAGAGAGTCGCCGCTTTGCATCATTCTGCCTGTGAGGACTGCTCGCACCTGGAGCTCGCGGCCGACCGCCTGCGGGTCGATCTGCCGGCCCTTGTAACGGGATACCGTGCTCTGCGCGATGACGCGAAGTCTCGGTACGGTCGCGAGGTTGTTGATGAGGCTGCCGGGAATTCCGTCGCTGAGGTAGTCGCTTTCAAGGTCACGAGTAAGGTTCTCGAATGGCAAAACGGCCAGTGAGCCAATCACTTTTGCGGGCCGTTGCGCGCGAAATACGCCCGTCCGCGCTGCGGAACTTTGTGACTTCGGTTTGCCAGCAGCGGAAACCCGACGCGAGGACGATATGAAGCCTGACTCGGTGTGTCCTTCCGCATCTTGGCGGCCCGCCTGCACGACTCGCTGGAGGCCCTGCAGGTCCGTGAGCATTTCGGCAGCATGCTGGTAGCGCTGCTCTCTGTCCTTATGCAGCGCGGTATCAATGATCTCCTCGAGGCGCGGCGGGATACCGGGATCAATACTTCGCACCGGAACCGGCGGCCGCGTCAGAACAGCTTCTATAATCGTTCCGCCGGTGCGGCCCCCAAACGCTTGCCGCCCGGTGGCCATTTCGTACAGCACGACGCCGAGCGAGAAAATGTCGGTGCGCGGGTCCAGATCGTCTCCGCGTATCTGTTCGGGTGACATATAGGAAGGAGTTCCGCTGATGATTCCAACCACCGAATCGGAGTCCGGCGATTCGCCTCCGGAATCCTTGTCGGCACTGGGAACCGCTTTGGGAACAACCTTGGCCAGGCCGAAATCGAGTACTTTCGTTTGTCCTCGTTTCGTTACAAATATATTTGCCGGTTTGATGTCGCGGTGAATGATTCCTTCACTGTGCGCTGCATCCAGAGCCGCTGCTATCTGGATCCCAAGGTTCAGTATCTCTTCGAGGGGAAGGGGCTTCCCTTGGATGCGACTGCGGAGAGTTTCGCCGTCGATGAATTCCATGGCGATGAACGCCCGGCCTTCCTGCTCCCCGATGTCGTAAATCGTGCAAATGCCGGAATGATTCAGAGCAGACGCGGCTCGCGCTTCGCGTCGGAACCGTTCGAGCGCCAGCGGCTGGTGAGCCACATTTTCGGGCAAGAATTTGAGGGCGACGAAGCGTTCAAGGCGCGTGTCCTTGGCCTTATAGACGACGCCCATGCCCCCGCTACCGATTTTTTCGACCATGAGGTAATGCGAGATGGTCTGGCCGATAAGTGAGCCGGACGTCATGGTGTCGTCATGTTAGTTGGCGGCGCGGAAGCAGTCAACGAAACGCGGTTTTCGAACACGTAAATTCGGGCTCTGCGAGTTGCGTTTTCACTTGGGCACCCGGCGGCGCCAGGTTCCAAGTGGCTCGACGTCACAAAACACCACCGAAGTCGACCAAGCCACTTAACACCCATTCTCCGATTCGCTCGCTGACCCTGTGAACCATGTCAGCCACCGAATAACCGTTAAAACTTTGCACTCCGAAACGTCTCCTTGCCGCCCATCACCGTCAATAAAACCTCCGTCTGCAAAATCTCGGCCGCCGGCACCTTCAAAATGTCTTTCGACAACACCACAAAATCCGCCAGCTTTCCCGCCGTCAACGTTCCTCGTACATTTTCATCGAAACTCGCGTACGCTCCGTCCCGCGTGAAGTGCCGCAGCGCCGCCTCCACCGTAATCCGACCCGCCGGATACCACCCTCCCGCCGGCGTGCCCTGCGGCGTCATCCGCGTCACCACGCAATAAATTGCCGGCAACGGTTCAAACGGAAACACGCCCCAGTCGCTGCCAAACGCCTGCACCGCGCCTGCATCGTCATAAATCTTGAACGAATCCGCATGCGCCGCCCGCTCCGGCCCCAGCAGCACCGCAAAATTACCCAGCGTCGTGGCATCCGGATTCGCAAACATTGCCTGCGTAGAAGCAATCACGCCCAGTTGCTTGAATCGTGGCAGGTCCGCCGGCAGCGGCACCTCCGCATGTTCCACGCGATGCCTCCGCCCAGTGGTCCCATTCATCTTCGCTGCATACGCAAACGAGTCCAGCGCCATATGGATCGCTTTGTCGCCGATCGCATGCAGCATCACTTGGAACCCTGCCTGGTCGTAAAGAGCGACGGTCTTGTTCAGATCATCCTGCTCCCAGAACGGAATTCCTCCTCCTCCCCCCACGTACGGCTCAAACATCACCGCCGTTCGCGCATCCACCGTCCCGTCCAGCATCCCTTTCACGGCGCCGAATTTCAGCAGTGGCCCCTGAAACCTGTCGCGCAAGTCGCGGTACTTGGCGAGCTCCGCCTCAGTCAAAAACTTCTTCAAATGGTGATCTTTCGGCGCCAGTCCTTCTTCCGGCAAGATCGGCGGCGCAAACCGGAACCGCAACTTCAGCTTCCCCTCATTCGCCGCTTGTTCAAACACCGGAACCGTCTCTAGGCTCGTCCACGCATCCTGCACCGAGGTCAGCCCCGCTGCCGCCGCTCGGTCCATGTGCGCCAGCAGCGATTGATAGCGATCTTCCCTGGTTCGTTCCGGAATCTTGCGGTTGATCAACTCCTGCGCCGCTTCCTTGAACTCGCCCGTCGGATCGCCGCTCGGGTCCTTCATGATGTGTCCGTTCGGCGGGTCCGCGGTTGCCTTCGAGACACCGGCAATCTGCAAGGCTTTCGAGTTCGCCAGTCCCATGTGCCCGTCGCGTTCTGCCACATACACCGGACGGTCGGAAATCACCGCATCAATGTATTTCTTGTCGACCATTTGGTTTGGAAACGCTGAGTACCCCCAGCCATACCCGGTAATCCACGGCAGTTTCGGATGGGCTTTTGCAAATCTCTCCAGCCGCTCCTGGAACTTCTTCAGCGTCTCCGCACCATGCAGGTCCACGTCGTTCACAGAACTCCCGGGCCAATGCGCATGCGAATCCTGAAATCCCGGCACCACCAACAAGCCGTGCAAATCCACAACCGCAGCATCCTGCCCCGCCAGTGCCCGCACTTCCTGCGTCGACCCTACCGCCACGATCTTGTCCCCGCGGACCGCCAGCGCCTCCACCACTGGCCGCGCCTCCTCCCCCGTCCATATCTTGCCGTTTACAAAAATGCGCTCAACCTTCTG
>Ga0097621_100004007_pt1 | contig 10210 bp, 6 predicted proteins | sample KBSMisM72_FD_73165 | JGI IMG/M metagenome (GOLD analysis project Ga0097621, IMG submission 73165) | Miscanthus rhizosphere microbial communities from Kellogg Biological Station, Michigan, USA - KBS Miscanthus M7-2 (version 2) (version 2) | ecosystem: Host-associated > Plants > Roots >... | reverse complement strand
GTATTAAAGGTCGTTCCCGCCGAACGGCGCACGCCATACGTTCCTCAGTAGCTCAACGGCAGAGCATCCGGCTGTTAACCGGAGGGTTGCTGGTTCGAATCCAGCCTGAGGAGCCAATTTCGCCCTTGGCGAAATGGCACCCCAGGCTGTCTCCAGGCATCGCACGACTCGCCTTCGGCTCGTCGTGACTTGGCGCGAATCCAGCCTGAGGAGCCAATTTCCTAAGACAAGTCGCTAGTTCGAATCCACATTCTTCTCCAGTGAAACGCCGGAGGGTTGTCGGGAGCCGAACTGCTTCGCACGCAGCACGAAACGGACGCTTACTTGTTTCGACCGGTCGTGAATGTGCCCCTTGTTGTGCCCCCTCTCATCCGATTTCGCCGCTCGCAAAATCAGAAGATGGCTCCGAGATCGGGCGACTCGTTCGTCTGCCTTCGACCCGACCGTCGCGCGGTCCTGACGGCGATTTCCGCAAGGATCGGTATTGAAGGCCTGCCGTCGATTGACAGAACGCCTCTTCATTCGTAGTGTCGGCAGCGCAGCATCCATCTCGAACCCGTCAGCGCTTGTTTCAAGAGGTAACGCTCATGAGCGCTCGTCGTCACTCCCGCCGCGAGTTTGTGCAGACGCTGGCCGCCGGTGCCGGGGCGCTGCTCTCATCGATGGACGCGGTCGGACAACCGCGGGCGCAGGGTCGCATCGACGTGCATCACCACTGCAGAACGTCGGCCCAGGGCGCTGCTGGACGCGGGCCGGGCGGGGATTGGTCTCCGCAGCAGTCCATCGAGCAGATGGATAAGTTCGGCATCGCGACGTCCCTTATTTCGGCGACGGTGCCGGCCGAACCTTTGTATGACGGCACGGAGAAATCGCGGACGGTCGCGCGAAACATCAATGACTTCATCGCGAAGATGATGGTGGACTATCCGGGGCGCTTCGGACTGTTTGCGGCCATCCCGATGCCGGACATCGACGGCACGCTGCGCGAAATCGAGTACGCGTTCGACACGCTGCACGCCGACGGCATCGGCATCTTCAGCAGCGTGCGTGACAAATATCCCGGCGATTCCGTGTTCGCGCCGATCTGGCGAGAACTGAACCGACGCAAAGCGATCGTGTTCATTCATCCGACGTTCCCGGCCTGCTGCGGCAACATCGTGCCTGGCGTCGGCGCGCAGATGGTCGAATTCGACTTCGACACCACTCGCGCCGTCGTCAGCCTGCTCGTGAACGGCGTCTTGTCGTCTTTTCCGGATCTCAGAATCATCGTCAACCATTCCGGCGCGACGATTCCGACGCTGGCCGGCCGCATCAAAGATCGGATGCCTGCGGGTTCTGACGCCAAGGTGCCGAAGGGCGCGACGTACGAGCTGCAGAAGCTGTACTACGAGGTTGCGCACGCGACGTATCCGTACCCGATGGCCGCGCTGCGAAGCTTCGTGCCGTCGTCCCAGATCCTTTTCGGGACCGACTACCCGCTTGAGCCGATCGAGTCGACGGATAACGAATTGGAGAAGCTGCGGCTGCCGTCGGATTTACAGCGGGCCATCGATCGGACAAACGCGGAGCGACTCATTCCGCGACTCGCGAGAGCGCGGTGATCTCGCGTCGCGCGTTTCTCGCCGGAGTGACGACAATCACCGCAGATGCATTGCTGCGTTCGGTCGAGGCGCAGGCGCCGGTCGCGGGCGATCGCATCGACGTGCATCATCATTTCGCATCCCCGGCGTTCGTCGCGATGATGCGCGAAAAGCAGACACAAGGTTTTCAGGTGTGGCAGTCCTACTCGCCATCGAGGGCAATCGAAGACATGGACCGCGGCAGCGTCGCGCTTTCGCTGCTGTCGATTACCACGCCAGGGATCTGGTTCGGCGACCGGCAGGAGACGCAGCGTCTTGCGCGGCAGGAAAACGAATACGGCGCTCGTCTTGTTGCCGATCACCGGGGCCGGTTCGGGCTTCTTGCCGTGCTGCCGCTTCCGGATGTGGACGCGAGTGTTCGTGAGATCGAATATGCATTCGATTCGCTGAAGGCCGTCGGCGTCGGGCTTTTGAGCAACTGGAAGGATAAATGGATCGGCGACACGTCGTTCACGCCGGTGCTCGATGAGCTCAACCGGCGGAGAGCCTTCGTCTACACGCATGGCGCCGCGCCTGGATGCTGCGGCGGTTCGTTCGTGCCGGGCGTGCCGGAGATTACCGTCGAATACAACACCGACGTGAGCCGCGCGATCGTGAGTCTGCTGACGAGTGGAGCGGCGGATCGCACACCGAACGTGACGTACGCGCTGTCGCATGGCGGCGGGACGATTACGGCTCTCGCGGGGCGTGTCCTCGGCGCCGAGGCGAGCGCCGAGCGACTCGCCGCGACTCCGGCCGTCAACTCGCGTCTCTATCATCTGCGGCGCTTCTACTACGACACCGCGATTTCGACCAATCCCATTCAGATGCAGGCGCTCAAGGGCCTTGTCGGAACATCACAGATTCTGTTTGGAACCGACTATCCGTTCGGCAGCGCCGCTGCGACGGCGGCAGCACTGCGTCAATCGGGGCTCGCGGCGGGCGAGCTGCGGGACATCGATCGCAACAACATTCTTCGGGTGCTCCCGAACCTGACGCGCTGAGGGCCACCGCCGTCGCGAACGGCCGGGGCGGCGACCACGCCAAGGCCCTCTTGCCCTCGGGGTGAGCACGTAAGCGACGATGGCCTGGACGCAGAGAATCGTGTTAGGCGCCAAGGAGCAGATCGATGACGAGTTGATCGAGACGCTCGTATGCGAGGCGGCGACTCGCCAGCGCGGCGCGGTCGAACGTCTGCGCCTTCAGCGCTTCGGCGCGCCTGCGCGAGTAGCGCTCGTCGCGCTCGGCGCTTCCGCGAATCTCGGCGAGCAGTGCCTGGATCTCCGCGTGCGTCGCGAACTGCTGCGCCTTCGCCTTGAGCAGCAGGTAAGTGCGCATACATCCGCAGGCGAAATCCCACACCCCTTCCGCGTCCTCGGTGCGGTAGGCATGGGCGTCGAAGTGGCGCGGGCCGTCATATCCCGATTCTTCCAGCAGCTTCACCAGGAAGAATTGTGCCTTGATCGACTCCGACCCGAAGCGCAGGTCCTGATCGAAGCGCCCCGGCTTTTGGTCATTCAGGTCGATATGAAACAGCTTGCCTGCTTCGATCGCCTGCGCCACCGCGTGGACGAAATTCAACCCAGCCATCTGCTCGTGTGCGAACTCGGGGTTGACGCCCACCATTTCCGGGTGGGCGAGGGTCGGAATAAAAGCCAAGTACGCCGCTGTGGTAGGAAAGTAGATGTCGCCGCGTGGCTCGTTCGGCTTGGCTTCGAGCGCGAAGCGCAGGGAGTACTTCTGATCGAGGGCGTATTCGCACAAGAAGTCGATCGCGTCCCGGAAGCGGCGGATCGCCTCGACCGAATCCTTTGCGGCGTCGACCTCGGCGCCCTCGCGGCCGCCCCAGAACACGTAGGTCCGCGCGCCGAGCTCCACCCCGAGATCCATCGCCCGCATCGTCTTCTGCAGCGCATACGCACGGACCTGTGGATCGTGCGACGTGAACGCGCCGTCCTTGAATACAGGCTCAGTGAACAGGTTCGTCGTCGCCATCGGCACCTTCATACCCGTGGATTCGAGCGCGCGGCGGAAATCGCCAACGATGCGGTCGCGCTCGGCGGGCGTGGCGTCGATCGGAACGAGATCGTTGTCGTGAAAGTTGACGCCGTAGGCGCCGAGCGCCGCGAGTCGGTGCACGCTCGTGATCGGATCGAGCCGTGGGCGGACGGATTCGCCGAACGGATCGCGCCCCGGGTTGCCAACCGTCCAAAGTCCGAAGGTGAATTTGTCCTGAGGCGTTGGAGTCAATGTCATGGAAGGGTCCGAACGGGTCGTGAGTTACGGCCGCACGAAGGCGTAGATGGTGACAGCCGCCACTCGGTGCTGTGTGACGGCACGTGCGTGCAGCAGTATTATGCGCCATCGGGTTAGACGAGGTGGTGAACGAGGCGGTTCGTGCACGCCGGTGTCGGCGCGCTCGCGGGCGCCGGCGCGGTATCATTCGCGGCCTTTTCGGGAGTGTGCGATGCGTATTCAACGATCCCCGTTATCAGTTTCGCGAAGCGGTCTGACCTGTGTCGTGATCGCCGCCGGCATCAGCATGTGCGCGCCTGAACCGGCGAGCGGGCAGGTCGTCGAGGAATACAACCCGCCCCGCGCCAACTGTTGCCTGCTCAATACGGCGCGTTCCTTGGCTGACCAGCTGCAAGACTGGAATCAACTCGGCCGCTATCATCAGGCCAACGAGCAACTCAAACAGCAGCCCCCGCCATCCGGCCGCGTGGTCTTCATGGGCGACTCGATTACGGACGGCTGGAACCTGTCCGAGTTTTTTCCGGGCAAGCCGTACGTGAACCGCGGCATCGGCGGGCAGGTGACCGCGCAGATGCTCGTTCGGATGTATCCCGACGTCATCGACCTGAAGCCGGCCGCCATGGTGCTGCTCGCAGGAACCAACGACATTGCGCGCAACAACGGTCCCGTCACGTTGACGATGATCGAGCAGGACATCATGGCGATGACGGAACTGGCGCAACTGCACGGGATCAAGGTGCTGCTCTCGTCCGTGATGCCCATCAGCGACTATCCGTATCTGCGTCAACAGAGCGCGCCGCCGCCTCCGGTCCCGCCGGGCGGTCGCGGTGCGCCGCCGCGACAGAAGATGACCGACGGCCGGCCGCCCTCGGACATCCTGAAGCTCAATGCGTGGCTGAAGGAGTATGCCGCGAAGGTGAACGCCACGTACGTGGACTATTTCAGTGCGATGGTCGACGGCCAGGGGTGGCTGAAAGACGGGATCTCAGCGGATGGACTGCATCCGAACGCGGACGGGTACAAGATCATGACCACCGTGCTCACGTCGGCTTTGCAGAAGGCCGCGCCATAGGAAACACGTCCTGACACTTTGACGACAAACGGAATTGACAACCCGTGTCGGCGATAGTACAAGCCACCAGACTGTTGGAACCGGTTCCACCTCACAGACTGGGAGAAGAGCGAAGATGAGACTTAAGCGTTTGGTCGCGCATGTACTCGCGGTCATGATCTTGCTCACGTCGTCGGTCATGACCGGCCGGGCGCAAACGCAAGGCGGGGTCAGCGGAACGGTGACGGATTCGCAGGGCGGCGCGATCCCCGGCGCCGATGTCACCGTGACCAACACGGCGACTCGCGGCACGCGCAACACCACGACCAATTCGGAAGGGCTGTACACGTTCCCGTCGCTGCCTCCCGGCCTCTACGAACTCAAAGTCGAGCTACAAGGCTTCAGGACGGCGCAGATCCGGGCCTTCAAAGTCGACGTCCAGCAGAATGTGCGCGTGGACGTAGGGTTGCAGGTCGGCGCGGTTAGCGAGAGCGTGACGGTGACCGCGCAAGCCACGCTCCTCAACACACAAAGCACCACGATCGGGACCGTCGTCGAGAACAAGATCATCACCGAGCTGCCGCTGAACGGCCGGCAGTACCTGAATCTCGTCGCGCAGGCGCCCAACGTCAACGTACTCTCCCCCGCGGCGGGGCAGGCCGGCGCCCGGCTGGGCGGCGAACGCGCCGCGCAGTCCATCTCCGCCGGCGGCCAGCGCATTTTCTTCAACAACTACACGCTCGACGGCGTCAGCAACACCGACCCGAACTTCAACAACTACATCGCCCTGCCGTCGATCGACGCGATCCAGGAGTTCAAAGTCCAGACCGGCGTCTATCCGGCCGAGTACGGGCACCAGAGCACGCAGGTGAACGTGGTCACGAAGTCGGGTGGCAACGCGTACCACGCGTCGATCTTCGAATTCCTGCGCGACGAGAAGTTCGACGCCAAGCCCTACTGCTTCACCGCCGTCTGCCCGGACAAATCGCCATTCAAGTGGAACGACTACGGCTTCGAGGCCGACGGCCCAGTGGTGAAGAACAGGTTGTTCTTCATGGGTAACTTCGAGGGGCTGCGACGCAGGCAGACTACCCAGGCCACGTTCACGGTGCCGACCGCCAGGATGTTCACCGGCGACTTCAGCGAGCTGCTGCCCGGCACGATCATCTACGACCCGACGACCCGCTTGCCGTTCCCCGGCAACATCATCCCGGCGAACCGGATCGACCCCGTTTCGCAGAGCCTGTTGCAGTACTACCACTCGTCCACGCTTCCTGGACTGACCAACAACTACGCCCAGGACAACTCGGGGTCGTTCGATCGCTACGGCTACGTCACGCGAGCCGACTTCAACGAGTCATCCTCGTCGCAGTGGATGGGGCGGTTCAACTGGGGCGACGACACGCAGTCGACCCAGGGCCTCGGCCTGGCGGGTTCGAAGACCCTCACGAACTACAAGCAGTTTGGCGTCTCGAACACCCGCACGCTCAACTCCAGGCTCGTCAACGACGCACGGTTCGGCTACACCAAGTTCTTCAACTCGATTGGCACGCTGTCGGCCTATACCAACGACGTGGTCAGCGGGTTGAAGATCCCGAACCTGAAAGCCGGAGACGGGGTCGCGTGGGGCATTCCGGACGTCTCCTTTACCGGGTTCAGCGACATCGGTGATGCCAACGACGGCCCGTTTGCCGTCGACAACAGCACGCTGCAGTTCGTCGACAAGTTGACGTGGCTGAAGGGACGCCACACCATCGGCATCGGCGGCGAGTACGACCGGCAGCACTTCAACGAGGTCGGCAACCAGTTTTCGCGCGGGATCTTCTCGTTCCAGCCGAATGTCACTCGGAACCCCGTGACCAACACGGGCGGCTACTCCTTCGCCGAGTTTCTGCTCGGCCAGCCGTTCCACACGACCGCGGCCTTGGCCGTCGCTGAAGGACAATTCGTACGCAACGTCTTCCACGCGTTTGTCGATGACAACTGGAGGGCCACGGACAAGCTGACGTTCCTGCTGGGCCTGCGGTACGAGCTGACGCCGCCGTTCACCAACACGATGGGGAACTATTTCACGGTGGCGATCCCGACTATCGACTTCAGCCTCAACCAGCCGCAATCCCAGTGGCCGAAGCTTGCGCGCCAGGGCGACGATTGCACCGATCCGTACGCCGGTCTGAGTCTCCGCTGGACAGTCACGCCGGTCGTGTGTGCCAACACGCTCGGGATGAACAACAACTTGCGCGAGACAAAATATCTGAACTTCGCGCCCCGGCTTGGCGCGACATACGCCCTCAACGAGAAGACAGTCGTTCGGGCCGGCGTCGGTCTTTACTACATGGAAGACATCGGCAACGCCGAGTACTTCGACATGGCCCGAATCATCGGCGCCCGCGTCGACAATCAAGCGGCGACGAATAATCTGCTTACGTGGGCCAATGCCATTCCTGGCGGCGGTTCGCTCACTCAGGTGAGCCCTCCGTTTACGTCGTGGGCGGCGGCGTACGATCACCTGACGCCGCGCACCTGGCAGTATCTGGTCAACGTGGAGCGGCAGCTTGCCGCCAACTGGTCGGTGGAGTTGGGCTACCTCGGATCGCAGAGCCGCCACCTCTATGGGTTCCAGACGCTCAACCAGGCGCTTCCGGGCCCGCTGAACAGCATCCAGTCGCGCGTGCCCTATCCGACCTTCGGCGTGATCTCGTATGTGCACGATTCGGGAGAAGCGCACTACAACGCGTTCAGCATCAAGGCGACGCGCCGCTACGGCAATGGTTTCAGTCTGAACACGAGTTACACGCTGGCCAAGTCGATCGACAACACCAGCGGCACCCGAACGCAGGGATTCGACACGCTGTTCCCGCAGGACAGCCGCTGCCTCGAATGCGAGACCGGGCCCTCGTCATTCGACGTGCGCCATCGTTGGGTAATGGGAGCCGTCTACGAGCTGCCGTTCGGCAAGAACAGGCTGGTGAACATCGACAACGCCCTGCTGGATGGCGTGCTCGGCGGGTGGCAGTTGAGCACGAACACCACGGTCCAGAGCGGCGTTCCGCTGACGCTCTCCGCCGGCAAAGTGCAGTCGGGCACCAACAGCCTGGTGAACGACCGTCCGAGCTACTCGGGCGTGGGCGACGGCTATATGGCCAACCCCTCGCCGGCTCGCTGGTTCGACCCCGCGTCGTTCGTCCTGCAGCCCGAGGGTACGTTCGGAACCGTCGGGCGCAATTCGATGGTCACGCCGCATCTGCAGCAGATCGACGCGGCGCTGGCGAAGAACTTCCGGCTGCCGAATGGCCACCAGATTCAGGCCAGGGTCGAGGCCTTCAACTTATTCAACATTCCAGTGTGGGGCGCGCCCAACGGAAACATCCTCGCGGGCGCGGCCTTCCCGGGCGCGCCGGAGAACGCGGCGCATCAGGGCTTCGGGGTCATCACTTCGACCATGCTTCCGATGCGCCAGATTCAGCTCGGGTTGAAGTATTCGTTCTGAGCGAGCAGGCTCCCGTGGGGCCCTCGTTGGGCACCCACGGGGTATGCGCGGTCTTCACCGCTCATACGAGGAAGACGAGATGAACACGGATGGCGCCTGGCTGTCGTAAGCCGGCGCTACGTCGCGCGGTTCGGAGGCTCGCGTTACGATAAGACACGTGAAGCGATCGGCGGCACTACGCTCCTCCTTTATTAAGAAACCGACGATCCGCGTCGTCGCCGCCAAGGCCGGCGTCGCGGTTAGCACCGTGTCGCGTTACTTGAACGACGACTCTGTCAGCCCGCGGATGAAAGCGCGGTTGTCGCAGGTCATCGAATCCCTCCGCTACAAACCCTCACGAACGGCGCGGAATCTGAGTCTGGGCCTCAAAGGGTGCATCGGGGTCGTGGTCGATTCCATTCAGGATCCCTGGTTCACGCAGCTGTTGACCGGGATGGAGGAGGAGCTGCAGTCGCGCGACACCAGTTTGATGCTGCTGAGCCTCGAGCTGCGGGACACGTACGATCCTACGATTGCGTTCGAGTGGATTGACGAGCGGCGAGTGGACGGGTTGATCATCGCGAAGTGCCACCGTCGTGACAAGGCGCTGGTGAACGCCGCAATCGACGCGCACCTACCAATGGTGGCAGTGGCGCCCGACGGCAGGCTGCCCAACGTCGCTGTCTTACGCGCCGACAACATTGCGGCAGGGCGGGCGCTCGGCGCGCATCTCGCCGAGCTTGGCCACACGCGAGTGGCGTTTGCCGGCGGTCCGCAAGTGTCGGTCGAATCTCGGCATCGCCTACAAGGGCTGCGAGAGGAACTCGGCAAGCGCGGTGTCCAGATGCAGGCGAACGACATCTGCTTTTGTGCGAGCTACGAGGCGGACGAAGGGGCGGCGTTCGCGGACACCTTTCTCTCGCGGCCGTCGCGTCCCACGGCCGTCGTGCTCGGCAACGACGCTTTGGCGATCGGGTTCATTCGGGCGGCGCAGCAACGAGGCGTCCACATTCCCGACGATCTGTCGGTGGCCGGGTTCGACGGCATTCCGGAAGGGGCGCGGTCGTGGCCGACTTTGACGACGATGGCGCAGCCGATGCGGGAGATGGGACGCGACGCCTGCCGTCGTCTGTTCGCGGCGATTACCGCGGCGCAGGAGCACACGACGCTGCAGTACTCGATGACGCTCGTGGCGCGCGAAAGCACGGCGGCGCCGCGAACAACGTCCAGAACATAGAAGATCGTCCCGGCTGCCGGCTGACGCCGACTGATCACCAAACCAATTGACAAACTTCGGTGGGCGGTGGTAAAACGCCGCTCGCCCGGAACCGGTTCCAGAATCGCACGCGGGTCAGTGGTACCGACGAATGGAACCGGTTCCAACCCGAGTGCGCCGTCCGTGAACCTCAGGGGGCAGCAGCAGGCGTCGCGCACGTAAACAGATTCGTCAAGCGTTCAATTGGTGGAAGGAGGACCTATGCGGTTCGTCAGAAGTTTCGGGCGCCGATGGCGGCCTGCCCTCGTCGCGCTCCTCTTCGCAGCGCATCCGACGTCCCCTCATGCGCAGACCACGAGCGCCTCGGTGGCGGGCGTCGTCCAGGACTCACAGGGCGGAGCCTTACCCGGCGCAACCGTGACGATGACGAGTCGTACCCAGGGGAACGCGCTCACCGCGGTCACCGATCCAAGTGGCCGGTTCGCGTTTCCTATCGTCCGGCCCGATGCCTACACCCTGCAAGTGATGCTTCAGGGTTTCAAGACACTCGAGCGGACAAACCTGATCGTCAACGCCAACGACAAGCTCTCGCTGGGTTC
>Ga0097621_100004000_pt1 | contig 10218 bp, 8 predicted proteins | sample KBSMisM72_FD_73165 | JGI IMG/M metagenome (GOLD analysis project Ga0097621, IMG submission 73165) | Miscanthus rhizosphere microbial communities from Kellogg Biological Station, Michigan, USA - KBS Miscanthus M7-2 (version 2) (version 2) | ecosystem: Host-associated > Plants > Roots >... | reverse complement strand
GTTGCTGCCGAAATACCGCCGGGACGCCTCCTCGGCGCCGAAGACGCCGCTACCCCATTCGATCACGTTGAGGTAGATCTCGAGAATGCGCCGTTTCGGCAGCATGGCCTCGAGCATTACGGTAATCACCGCCTCCTCGCCTTTCCGCCAGTAGCTGCGCGAAGGCGACAGGAACAGGTTCTTGGCAAGCTGTTGGGTGATCGTCGAGCCGCCCGCGACGACGCGCCCCTTCTTCTGGTTCTTCTCCATGGCCAGCTCGATGCCGTCCCAATCGAAGCCCTCGTGCTCGACGAACTTCGCGTCTTCGGCCGCCACCATCGCACGCTTCAGGTTGCCGGAGATGCGGTCATAGGCGACCCACGTGTACTTAAGCTGAGCCTTGGGGTTCTTCGCGTGCAGTTCGTCCATGCGCCAGGCCATGAACGATGTCTCGCCAACCGGGTGGTCGCGCCACCACCAGATATGCGCGGCGAACCACAGTTGCGGCAGGACGATCACGGCAACCAGCGCGGCGGCGAGCCACAGCAGCCATCGCCCGATGCCGCGACCGCGCACTGCCGGGGCCATCAGCCGCCAACCGGCGGGCGCAGCAGCGGAAAGGCCGAAGCCGTTTCCGGCCGGACGCCCCGCCAGATGAAAAAACTCTCCGCCGCCTGCTCGATCAACATGCCCAGGCCATCCGCCGTCCTGCCCGCGCCATGGGCTTCAGCCCAGGTCAGAAAGGCCGTCGGCGCATCGCCGTAGATCATGTCGTAGGCGAACGCGCCCGATGCCACGATCGACGGCGACCACGGGGGCGGCGTCTTGTCGGCGAGGCCGGCGCTCGTGGCATTGATGACGATGTCGAATGAGCGCCCGGCCAACGATTCGGGTGCCACCGCGGCAATGGGGCCGTGGGGCGCGAACAACTCCGCGATGACGATGGCCTTGGCGAAAGTCCGGTTGCTGACCGTCAGCGACCGCGGGCGTTCGGCAAGCACGGAACTCATGATCCCGCGGGATGCGCCTCCGGCGCCCAGCACGAGTACGTCGCGGCCGGTAATGGCGATGCCCAAGTTGTGCGTGATATCTCGAACGACACCCGGCCCATCGGTGTTGTCGCCGTACCAGCCATCGCCGGTCCGCTTTAGCGTATTCACCGCTCCCGACAGCTTTGCACGCGGGCTGTGGGCGACCGCGAGCGCAAAGGCCTGCAGCTTGAACGGCACCGTGACGTTGAGACCCTTTCCACCCGAACGCGCGAACCCTTCGACCGTCGCCAGGAATCCATCGAGCGGCGCCAGGAGTCTTTCATAACTCAAGTCCTGCCCTGTTGCCCGCGCGAAGGCCGCGTGGATTTGCGGCGATCGAGAGTGGGCAATTGGATTACCAATGACGGCGTACTTGTCCAAGACGATCGGCCTGATGGGTGTTGGTGAAGCGGGAGGACGCGCGTGCCTGGGCGATTGCTGCCGGCCCAGGTGCCAGTGTACTTCGTGGAGGCTGCTCGCCCGCCGCCGCGCTACTGGGAGACCAGCGCGTCCGCCTTGGTGAATGTCCACGTGCGCGTGACGTGGAGGATGTCGGTGTCGCGCCTGATGTCGGATGGAAACTGCGCGAAAGGAGCCGACATCTCGACGATCTTCATCGCAGCAGCGTCGAGGATGCGGTTTCCGGAACTGCGGTTGACCTCGATTGTCTCGACGCTGCCATCGCTCTTGATCGACACGGTCAGCAGCAGGCTGCCGTACAGGCGCTGGTCACGCGCGGCCGCCGGATAGTTGAGGTTCCCGACGCGCTCGATCTTGAGGCGCCAATCCTCGACATACCGGGCAAAACGGTACTCCTCGGCGCGCGCGCCGACGAAGCGGCGCTTGGGCCGCTTCTGGTACGTCTCCATGTCCTTGGCGATCTGTGCTTCGAGCTTCATCGCCTCGAGCGTGCGCTGCATCAGTTCATCCGCAGTGGGCAGCTCGGTGCGCTCCGCCGCGTCCACCGGTTTCTGCTGGACCGCGGCGATCGGCGTCGACCGCAAGCTGGTCATGAGCTCCCGCGTCTGCTGCTCGAGCGTCACCACGCGTTGCGTGGCGACGGCGACCTGCTGCTCGGGATTGTTCATCGGCACCACGGGCAGCGGCGTCTTCGCCCGCCGGTCAGCGTCAGTATTGCCCCCGCCATCCAGGTTCGCCTGCGCAAGGATGTCTGCCTTGGTCGGCTTCGCCGCGGTCTTGGCGTTGACCAGCGCCACTTCGAGCGGCGGTCCCTTGTCGACCAGGCTACGGAGGTCGAAGGGCGAGAAGTGGATCATCAGCACCACCGCGTGCACGAGCAGCGAACCGCCCAGCGCGTACGTCATGAGCTTGTCGTGGCGCGGCGATACCAGTGCTTCCGGCGGGATTGTCGCGGGCGGCAATGCGCCTGCGGGGGCGATACGTGCCGTACGTCGCGCGGCAGGTTTGGGCGTCGGCGCCGGCGCAGGCTGGGCAACCGCCGGAACGATGGTCATCGGCGGCGGTGCGGCGGCCGCCTTTGTGGCGCGAGGCGCCGCTGGCTTCTTTCTGGCTACGGCCTCCCCCGTCGCGCGCCGTGGAGCCGCAACCGCGGCCAAGGCCCTCGGTTCGTCAGGAACCGGCAAGTCAGGCGTCTTCGGCGGTGCGGCGCGTCGCGGCAAGGACAGCGATCCTAATGCAGGGGATTGCCCATTCTAGCAAGCGTCATGCCGATGTCATGGCACTGCGCCCGGCACCCGCCAAAAAAACTTCAAGCTGTACCGGCGTAGCGACACTCCAGCGTCGTGTGGAGGAGGTCGACACGCGCGATCGCCACCCGCACCACGGTTTCGGGCGGCTGGGGCGGCAGGTCGGCCATGCGCTGGATCCATGGCAGCCTGTCGAAGCGCACGAGATTCTCGCGGATGACCGACGCCGTCGTTTCCTTGACCTGTTCCTGCGCCAGCCAGCGCAGGCACCAGTACTGTTCCATGCGGTCCTGGAATTCCGCGTATTGGCTGTAGGTCACCTCGAAATCGGCCAACGCGGCAAAGAGCTCGGCGTCGTTTTCCCCGTACGGGGGCGCGGTGCCTGCGACGACTGCCAACAATTGCCGCTGGTTGACCAGGTCGCAATAGCGGCGCAATGGCGAGCTCGACCAAAGATAGTGCGTCAGCCCCAACCCCTGGTGCTCACCGGGCCGCGTGCTCATCTTGACCTTGCCGCCCGACTGCACGCGGTACAGTCCCGCGGCGCCGCTCGCCGCAAGCGTCTGCCCCCACGTGCTGTTGACGTGGATCATCAACTCGGCGACCAGCTTGTCCAGCGGGCTGCCTCGCTCGCGTGGCGATATGGTCACCCGGCCTTCGCTGCCCGCGTCCCAGTCCACGTCAAAGCTGTAATCGATGCGATTGAAATCGGCCTTGCCGCGGCGCGCCGAAAGATGCTGCGCCAGCTTCCACAGCGCGCGCATTTCGTGCGTCCACGGCGGGTCCTCCGGCGCCGGCAACGGATTTGCGAACGCGTCCGAAAGCGTCGCAAGATTCAGATTCGCAGCGACCGGAACAAGATTCAGACGCGTGGCATGCGCCACCGGCGCGCCCGCGGGGTCGGTTTCGATGTACAGCGAAAGTGCCGGCACCGCCGCGCCGGCCTTCAACGTAAAGGCGGCCACCGCCGCTTCCGGCAGCATCGTCAGCTTGCGCCCGGGCATGTACACGGTCGACAGCCGTTCGCGCGCGATCGCGTCGAGCGCGCTGCCACGCGGTATGGCCAGCGCCGGGCAGGCGATGTGGATGCCGATTTCGACGTTGCCGTTCGCGAGCTCGCGCATCGAGAAGGCGTCGTCGATTTCCGTGGTCGTTGCATCATCGATGGAAAAGGCGCGCACGTCGGCCCGCGGAAGATCGGGGGCGGCCGGCAGCGCTCCCCAGTCCGGGAACGCGATACCGGCGGGAAAGACTTCGGAAAGAAAGCGGTTGAAGTGAAAGTCGTGCGTCGAAGGGATGGCGCCGCAGGCGGCAAGGAGATCGACAGGATTCGTGCGCTCCGCGTCGCAGGCCGCGGCGAGCGCCTTCCATTCCAGCGAATTCTTGTCCGGCTTGTAGAGCAGCATCGCGAGCTTCGGCGCAAATTCCGCGGGGAGCCTTCGCGCGGCGAGTTCTCCCACCCATCCCGCGATTTGGGCAGCCTCGCGCTGCTTGCGTTCGACGGACGCAAGCGCGGCGCGCAGTGATTCCGGCGGCGCCTTGCGATAGCGGCCCTTGCCCTTCTTGTAGAAATACATCGGGGACGCGTGCAGCAGCATGGCCACCGCCGCCGCCTGCGCAGGGGTGGGATGCGCGCCGTAATACTCGCGCGCGAGGTCCTCGAATCCGAATTCGCCGTCGCCGATCGCCTCCCAAAGGAAATCGGGGTCGAGTTCCTTCGCAAGGCCCTGTCCCTCGGCCATCAGCGCGCCAGCGGACAGCGCCGCGAAGCGCAGCAGCACGGCGCCCGACTTGATCTTGAGCCGTTTGCCCGACACCGCTTCCACCTGCAGCGACGCGTCGTTATCGGCGAGAACGGACCCGGCCTTGAGCTGACCGTCGTCCTCGAACAGGACATTCATTGGGAGCAGGCGCGCGAACGCACCTTCACGTGAGTTGGACTGGCTACGCGCGAATTATACCGGTTGATTGCACCAATCCCGTCGATGCTGCATAGTCGGCGGCTCATCGATTTCGGGAGTGGCGATGGAATACCGGCGATTGGGCAACAGTGGACTGGAAGTGTCGCCGCTCTGCCTGGGCGCGATGATGTTCGGCGACCGCACGGATGCCGTCGCGGCGAAAGACATCGTCGACGCCGCGTTCGATGCCGGCGTCAACTTCATCGACACGGCGGACAACTACACGAAGGGCGCGTCCGAGAAAGTGGTCGGCCAGGCGATCAAGGCGAATCGCGCGCGCTGGATTCTCGCCACCAAGGTCGCCAACGTGATGACCGCGAAGCCGCACGATGGCGGGTTGTCGCGACGCTGGATCATGCGCGCGTGCGACGACAGCCTCACGCGCCTCGCCACCGACTTCATCGACATCTATTACCTGCATCGCGACGATCCCGATACGCCAATCGCCGAAACCGTCGCGGCCTTGGGCGACCTGATCCGCGCCGGCAAGATCCGCTATTTCGGCCTATCCAATTATCGCGGGTGGCGCATCGCCGAAGTCGTCGGCGAATGCGAAGCGCAGGGCGTGCCAATGCCGGTGGTCTGCCAGCCTTACTACAACCTGATGAACCGGATGCCCGAAGTCGAGATCCTTCCGGCCTGCGATTACTACGGCATCGGTGTCGCGCCCTATTCTCCGCTGGCGCGCGGAGTGTTGACCGGAAAATATGCCCCCGGTAGCAAGCCGCCCGAGGGGTCGCGTGGTGCGCGCGGCGACGTGCGGATGCTGGAAACGGAGTTCCGCGAGGAGTCGTTCGTCATCGCCCACAAACTGGCGGAGCACGCCAGGAAGACGGGACGGACGCTCGCACAATTCGCGCTGGCCTGGACGTGGGCCAACCAGATCGTGTCGAGCGTCATCGCCGGCCCGCGCACGCTGGAACAGTGGAACGATTATGTCGGCGCGATCGGCACGCCGTGGGACGACGCCGACGAAGCGCTGGTGGACTCGCTCGTGCGACCGGGGCATCCTTCGACGCCGGGCTATTCGGATCCGCAATATCCCATTTACGGCCGCGTGCTCGCCTGACCGCAGGAGTCGGGCTACCGGCGCACGCCGGACACCCAGCGTTCCCCTGCGGGAACCGCGAACGGAAGCCGGTTTTCGGGAGGCGACAGCGGGCACGACCAGCGATCGTCGTACGCGCACGAAGGGTTGTACGCATAGTTGAAGTCGAGCAGGATTTCGCCCTTGCTCACGCCGAGGTCGGCGCCCTTGATCGTGTCGTAGAGATAGCGGCCGCCGCCATAGGTGTCGCCGCCGCTGGTCGCATCGGAAAAGGGCAGCCACAATCCGCCACCGTAGCCTTCGAGCCAGTAGACGGCCAGCCGCGCTTGCCGGCCGCTCACGGAAAAATGCACCTGGCCGGCGCGCGTGCAGCGCAGAATGCCGTCGGACGCAAGCGCAATCTCGAACGTCTCCCGCTTGGGCAAGACCTCGACGACACCTTTCAGCCGCCACGCCGGCGTATAGGGATACCAGTCGACGCCGCGCCAATCGCCGCGGCGTTCTTCCGCTATCGGGCTCTCCGAATGCTCGCTGAAAAGCCGGTCGCGCGCGGCGCGAAAGCGTTTCGCCGCGCCCTCCAGATCGGCGACGCCGGAACGCACGGCCGCGTACTCCGCGGACACGCTGCGTCGCCAGTCGGCCAGAGCAAAGGGATTGGTCGGGGAAGTCATTTTCTTTCGTTCGCGACTCCGTGCAGCACATGGCCGGAGGGAACGTGTTGCGACGCCGACTCCACGTGACGCGTCTGGTCGTCGAAGAAGAAATCGGGTTCGAATTCGCGCAGGAACGGCCCCTTTTCGCGTCCGCCCAGGAACATCGCCTCGTCCACGTTCACGTTCCAGTCCATCAGCGTGCGGATGGCCCGCTCGTGCGCGGGCGTGCTGCGCGCCGTCACGAGGGCCGTGCGCAGCCGCATCTGCACGGAACCGCGATCCACGCGCTGCAGCCGGTGCAGCGCCTCGAGCAGCGGCTTGAACGGGCCGGGCGGCAGCGGGCGCGTGGCGTGGTCGGCTTCGTGTTGCTGGAAAGCGTCGAGACCCTGGTCGCGAAAGACGCGCTCCGCCTCGTCCGCGAATAGCACGGCGTCGCCGTCGAAGGCAATGCGCACTTCATCGGGATGCGAATCGGTGACCTGCGATTGCGTAAAGACCATTGCCGCTGGAAAGCCCGCGTTGAGCGCTCCCCGGACATCGTCGGCGTTGGCGGAAAGAAACAGGTTGGCCTTGAGCGGCCCCAGGTAGGAAAACGGCGCGCGACCGCGCGTGAACACGCCGCGTTCGATGCCCAGTGCCGCGCCCTTGACCGAGCGGAACACGCGCAAGCCCGAAACCGGATCGTTACGGGACAGGATCACCACCTCCACACGTCGCACGCCATCGGCATTGAAAGCCTCGAGCTTGCGCACCAGCGGATAGGCGACGCCGGGCTTCGCGGGCGAATCGAGCCGTTCGAGCTGCAGCCGCATGTATTCGCGGTCGTCCGCCGTCTCGAAGACTTTGTTCTCTTCCTCGAAATCGAACAGCGCGCGCGAACTGATCGCGACGACGAGCTGATCGGCGGCCGATGGCTCATTCATCGGAAAAGTATACGCCGGCGGGAGTTGGCAGCCGGCGCGCATGCCGGAGTTACTTGGGCGTCGGTGGGGCGGTGCAGGTGCCCACGCGCTTGCCCGTGTAGGTCTGGATCATGTTCACCGGTTGGCCTTCCATCGTCCCCGTCATGTGCATGCGGCCATCGTACGTCCCGCTGCCGAACGTGATCTCGCCGTCGCCCGTCATCTTGTTCTTGCCGTCGCAGACCATCTTGAACGTGTACTTGCTGCCGGTACGCTTGGAGTCGACGGTCTTGCACTCACCCTGCCGCTTGGGAACGAAACTCTCGTCGTTCGCGCCTTTGACGACACACGTGCGGGACGTTTGCGCGGGCATCTGCATCGGCATGCCGGGCATTTCCATTTTCATCGTGGTTTCCCACAACTCGTCCTTTTCCTGGGCGATGGCAGGCAGGCAGTATGTGAAAAACACGGCTGCGGAAACAACTGCGCCAACGCGTGGCAGGATGTTCGACATGAAGCGGCTCCCTTGGAATTTTGAACGATGCGGGCTTGCAATAGCCATCTAAGCGCCCGCGGCTTGAACCGCGCCATACTAAGGCAGCGCGGCGCGGCGGGGAAGCGGGAGTTACTTCGAGTCCTGTTCGAGCTCGCGCAACACGTCGCGCAACTCCCGCACTGCCCATTCCAGGTCCGCCTGCGCGACATTGAGCGGCGGCGCGATGCGCACCACCGTGCCATGCGTGTCCTTGGAAAGGATCCCCCTCGCCAGTAATCGGTCCACCACGCGCCGCGCGGGAAGCCGGCGCGGATCGATTTCGATGCCGATGTAGAGTCCGCGTCCGCGCACCTCCCGGATCAGCGGGCTCGCAATCGCCGAAAGCTCGCCGATCAGCCATGCGCCGATTTGCTGCGATCTCGCGCACAGTTGCTCGTCTTCGAGGACGTCCAGCGCCGCCATCGCCACGGCAGCCGCAAGCGGATTGCCGCCAAAGGTGCTGCCGTGATCGCCAGGCGTAAAGACGCGCATCACGTCGTGCGTCGCGACGAACGCCGATACCGGCAGCAGCCCGCCGCCCAGCGCCTTTCCCAGGATCACGCCATCCGGGCGTACGCGGTCGTGCTGGCACGCGAGCAGGTAGCCCGTGCGGCCCAGCCCGGTCTGTATTTCGTCGCAGATCAGAAGGACATTGTGTTCGCGGCAGATGCGCGCGCATTGCGCGAGATATCCTTCCGGCGGCACGATGATGCCGCCCTCGCCCTGGATCGGCTCGACCAGGAAGGCCGCGGTATTCGGCGTCATGGCCGCGGCCAGCGCCGTAGCGTCGCCGAATGGGACAGCGACGAAGCCGGGAGGAAACGGCCCGAACCCGTCCCTATATTGCGGCTCCGACGAGAAGCCGACGATCGCGATCGAGCGGCCGTGGAAATTGCTCGTGCAGACGACGATCTCGGCGCGGTCGGCCGGAATGCCCTTGACGCGGTATCCCCACTTGCGCGCCGCCTTGAGCGCCGTCTCGACCGCCTCGGCGCCACCGTTGGACGGCAATGCGCGATCCAGTCCGGTCATCTTCGCCAGACGTTCGAGCAGTGCCGGCAGCCGGTCGTTGTGAAACGCGCGGGATGTGACCGCGAGCTGCTGCGCCTGCGCGACCAGCGCCGCCACGATTCGGGGATGCGCGTGGCCGAAACTGACGGCCGAGTACGCGCTCATCAGGTCCAGGTAGCGTTTGCCGTCGACGTCCGTCAGCCACGCACCTTCGCCCTGTCCCAGGACGACGGGAAGCGGATCGTAATTGCGCGCACCGAATGCAGTTTCGCGGCCGATGTGCGCAGCGGCTGCCTTCGAGGCAGTGCGCACCGCAGGTTGCTCGAGGTGAATCGGCGAGGTCATGGGTGTAATGCTACGCCAGCCGAGCGGTGGACCGCCACGGCTAGCGTCGCCTTGCATTCATCTCGGCCGCGGCGCTAGATCGATATCGATGTAGCGCCAGATCGCCGACCGAACCGGATGCGGCTTGTAGTCGAGGACCCACGGCTGCGTCAGGTGATCGTCAATCCGGTGTTCCATCAAGCGCCACGGTGCGTAGGCGATCATGAGTTCGGTCATCCGGTCGAAAAGCCTGGTGCGTTCGGGCGAATCCGGCATCCGGTATGCCTCGTCGTACAGCCGGTTGAACGCCGGCAGGTTGAAGCGGGCGTGATTTTCCTGCCCGATGTTCGGTCCGTACAGGAGCTGCATGAAATTCTCGGCATCCGGATAATCGGCGACCCACCCGTCGGTGCGCATCGGGAACTTGCCCTGCCGCGCCATCTTGCGCAGCTCGGACTGCTTGTCGGTCTTGAACACGATCTTGAGGCCGATCGCGTCCATGTTTTTCTTCCACTGCTCATTTTCCTGACGCGCCTGCGACGACGGCAATGACCAGCGTTCGAGGACCAGCGGCTGGCCCTCCGGCGTCTCGCGATATCCGTCGCCATCGCGATCCTTGTAGCCGAACTTGTCCAGCAACGCGCGCGCCGCAGCCGGATCGTAGAGCTGCGCGTTGGTCTTGAGCTTGGGGTCGTAACCCGCAATGTCTGGCGGGAGCGGGCTCATCGCCGGGATCCCGCGCCCCTTCAGCATCACCCGGATGAATTGGTCGACGTCATAGCCCATGCCGACCGCGCGGCGCAACGCAATCTTCTCCGGCGAATAGCCGCCGACGACCGGGTCTTCCATGTTGAAGTACGTCCAGCGCGTGTTCGGGCGCAATAGCACTTCGTGTCGGATGCCTTTGGCGGCCAAGTCCGGGCGAAGCTTTCCACCGGCAAGCGCCTGCTCGACAAACTCCCCTGGAAGCCGGTCGAGCATATCAAGTTCGCGGTTGGCGAACGCGAGCCATACCGACTGGCCTTCGTCGATGACCGTGATCTGGATGCGTCCGATCAGCGGCAGCTTCCTGCCCTTGAGCGCGGCAGCGATCGGTTGCGATTCCGG
>Ga0097621_100003997_pt1 | contig 10219 bp, 9 predicted proteins | sample KBSMisM72_FD_73165 | JGI IMG/M metagenome (GOLD analysis project Ga0097621, IMG submission 73165) | Miscanthus rhizosphere microbial communities from Kellogg Biological Station, Michigan, USA - KBS Miscanthus M7-2 (version 2) (version 2) | ecosystem: Host-associated > Plants > Roots >... | reverse complement strand
CTATCTCTGCTCTTCTGTGCAGTACATCTATCATTCGCTCTGCTTTCTGTTTTAATGGAGAATTTGGATACAGTTCTACAATGTTCTTCAATACCTCAATAGCCGCTGTATCATTTTTTTGCTTTACATGATATACCGCTTCGATGTATAGTAACTGGGGGCTCCAATAGTTAGTGCCATAAAGACTGTCAGCTATTTTCTTTTCTGCAAGTGCCTCGTCAAATTTCCCTTCAATAAATGAGTTATAAATGTTTTCATACCGTTTAGTGACTTCGGGATTTTTATCATTTGATTTTGCATTTGCCGGATGGGCCAGCAATTTTGAGGATTTGCTGTCTCCAAATTTTTTCTCCAGTAGATTTTTATAGTAGGCAGCCCTTCCTTTATCCCCTAATTTATAATAGCAATAATACAGGTTGAAGTAAATTTCACCATTGTATGTTGAATCAGGATAAAGTTCCAGCGATCGGTTATAGGTATTGATAGCTTCTCTATAATCCTCCAGTTCTTCCTGGAAAAGCTTACCCAGTTGATAAGTGCTTACCGCCACCAAGTGTTTACTGGCAGTTAATTTTTCCGGGGTTAAAGGAAGGTTTGACATTAACCCTTCATAAGTAATATCATCAGGTTGCAGACTTGCTATCGTTCCGGATTCAGTTAATTCGTTTTTATTGTTCTTAGCTTTTTTGTCATTGGTATCTGCTGGTGCATTCGTTGCCGCAGCATCCACGTCATCAGGGTTCGCATTCAGCTGGGTCGCATTATTTTCATTCTTGATTACGGGAACCGCATTTTTTCTCCTCCAGTTATCTGTATTTGTCCTGGTACCCCATTTTCTTTTGAACTCATTGAACCCTTTAGCCTTGGTAGAGGCATTATAAAAATACCAGTCACTTGTTTTGCTATTTGATTGAAAAAGATCGGTAACAGTTTCCTTTTTGCTGTCGAATGTAATCATGTCGGTAGTACCTGCAGTATTATCTTCTTCTTTTAATCCTCTTTCTTTTCGCAGATGCTTGGAAATTTTTTTTACAAACGCTTCTCTTTTTACGGGATCCATAGCGGCTACCATTTGTAAGCTATCTTCTCTTTCAATGATAGAATATTGATCTACAATTTTTGACAATGAATTTCGCCTGCTTTGAATGGCCTCAAGATTTTCTAATGTTGTATCGCCTGATTGCAAACTGTCATAAAAATTAAATGCCTTCCTGTAATCTTTTCGTTCATAAGCAATGTCAGCTAATTTTAGAAAAGCCTTGTTCTTATAACTAATATCATATTCATTAAACTGGTAACTTTTGGTGTAAAAGGTAATTGCCTGGTTGGTATCAGGCTTTTCCATTGCCAGTTCGCCGGCGGCATAAAAAAGCACATCTTTATACAAATCAAATCTATCTTTTTTGGTAAGCCTCAACAGGTTACTGATGCCTGTTTCCAAATCCTGCATTTTATTGCCACCTTTCATTTTAGCAAAATTCATCTGGGCATAGATATCAATCAGCGGATCAGTAGTATGAACAGATGCCTTATTGTAATACTCACCTGCTTTGCCATATTGTTTGGTCATCTCAAATAACTGTCCCAGTAAAAATTCTGATCTTGATAAATCCTGCTTAGTGTCTGAATTGCTTAAGGCTTTTTCAAGATAAGCGGCAGCACTGTCGTAAATATTTTGCTTAAAAAATAGGTAGCCGATCACTTCATCCAGGTCATTTACCAAACGTGGTGGGAGGTTAGGATCGTTTTGCAAGGTGTGAATAATTCCTGCAGATTCACCTGGTTCATTCTGCTCTATTAAGGTACGTGCCAACCATATTAAAGCGTCATTTCGGCTGGGGGGCTTTGCTGTTAACTTTTGTAAAATATTTTGTTTTTCAGGATTGGCAATACTGATCCTGCTGTTAGTAGCATCTTCGTTGGTACCAATAACCCTGCTGTCATCTTCATTTTTTTTCCGTGGAAATAAATTGTAGTTGATAAACTGGAAAGTGGCTGCGGCAGAATCAAAATCTTTCCTGAAAAAATAGGCTTTACCCATTAGCAGGTACATATCATCAATCCAGTCGTTTCTCAGATCGTGTAACAATATACCTGCAGTTGCTTTGTAAATGACAGAATCCAGCTCGCTTTTTTGATTTAAAGTGTTTTCAAGGCTGAAAGGGTAATAAGAAATCAGTTTGCTAAAATCGTCTTTTTGTGATGCCTTGGCCCTTTCTATTACTGCTTTAATTTTATTATTGGCGTTGTAATAGTAGTTATAATGGGTAAAATTATTCTGGACAACATGCCTGAATGTAGTGAATTTTTTTTCGGCCATTTTTTCAGACCCCAATTTTCTTTCGGCAAATTTTTCTGGTTTTTTCTCTTTGCTTAACAGGTCTATAGTCCATGCCGGTTGTGTAAATGCTTTATTGAAACAAGTACATGATAACAGTAAACATATAGATATTGAATAAATCCTCTTGATCATGCGAAGTGCTTGAAATAATGCGGCTAAATATCGGATATTTTTAGCAATTAAGCATACAGTTTCACTTGTGTTTCTTATTTTTAACATCGAATAAAACAGTATGCCCAAATTTGATACCAATAATACACTCAAAAGACTCCGGAATCATTACCGTTTGGTAGTAATGAATGAGGATACCTACGAGGAAGTGGTTAAGTTCAGACTTAGCCGGCTGAGTGTATATGTGGTGTTGAGCAGCGTATTTGTTTTATTAACAATATTAACGGTGGCATTAATTGTATTTACACCGATCAAGTACTATTTACCGGGGGTAGGATATGGTGACGCCAGGCAAATGAAAGAATATCGGGTTTTGAAGATTCGTACTGATTCCATGGAAACAGCGTTGCGTTACAAACAGCAATATGTGGATAATTTAAAAAAAGTGCTGGCCGGCGAAGTAGGTAAACTGGATACTAATAAGTTAGAGCTCCCAAAAATTGAGAAAAGTGATGAATAAACCGGTGATTCTTTCACTAGTTTGATCATATTCATACTTTATGCAAAAAAAAATCGTTAGTTTTTTAAATGCATCCAATATATCAAATTGAAAATCTCTAATTTAAAAATTCAACACTATGTTTAATTCCAAATCCAAAACGAACGAACTTCCAATTGGCAGCACAACAATTATCGGAGCTGGCACCACTATTACAGGTGATATTGAAAGCCTGGGAGATATTAGAATCGACGGCAGATTGATTGGTAATTTACGTACAAAGGCAAAAGTGTTGATTGGCCAGGAGGGGATAGTTGATGGAGACATTACCGGAACCAATGCCGATATTATGGGCGGGGTAACAGGATCTGTTAAAATAAGAGAATTGCTGCAACTACGTGGTAAAAGTATCGTGGCGGGGGAAATACAAACCGGTAAATTGGAAGTGGAACCAACAGCTTCTTTCAACGGAAGTTGCCAGATGGGTGCCAGTGTGGTAGAGTTAGCACCTGAATTGGGTAACGCTGTAAATAATTAAGGAAAATTAAAAATGAGATCAGAAATAAAGGATTTACTGCCATTTATTATATTGTTTATTTTATTTAATAATTTTTTTCTTTTCGGCAAGAACATACTTGCCAAATGGGGGCTTGATAACCTGGTACTCATCATAGCGAATTCGGTTTTCTTTATTATCAATATCGTTGCATATGCTATGCAGAAAAAGGCATTAAAAAATGCTAATCCAAATGTTTTTATAAGGAGTGTAATGGCTGGTATGATGATTAAAATGGCAATTTGTATTATTGCAGTAATGATCTATGCGCTGGCTTTTAAGAATAATTTCAGTAAATATTCTGTATTTGCGGCAGTGTTTCTCTATTTCATATATCTTGCTGTGGAAGTTAGGGCTGCTACCAAATTGAATAAACAAAAAAATGCCTAAGCAGGAAGCTCCGCTGCACCAATTAAAAGCTTATTTACCAGAAGGCTGCTTTGATGAAGTAGCTCACTACCTGCTCCACTATAAAGTACACCTCACTATCACCCGTGAACGAAAAACCGTTTTGGGAGACTACCGTAATTCTTACGCAGATAAAAATCACCGTATCAGTGTAAACGGAAACCTGAATAAATATGCCTTCCTCATTACACTGCTGCATGAACTGGCCCATCTTTTTACTTATGAGCGGCACGGACACCGGGTACAGGCGCACGGGCAGGAATGGAAAAATGAATACAGTAAGATTTTAGCCCAATTCTTATTAAAAAAAATATTCCCCCCGGACATCTATAAAGCTTTATTAAAAACTTTACAAAACCCTGCAGCCAGCAGCTGTGCTGATACCACACTATTAAGGGTATTGCATCATTACGATGAAAAAGAGGATGGCATTAGCCTTGTAGAGACGCTGCCACCCGGCAGCCTTTTTTCCATCAAGGGAGGAAGAGTATTTAAAAAAATGGAGCAGGTTCGTAAGCGCTTCAAATGTGTTGAAATTGCTACCGGTAAAATATACCTGTTCAGCCCTGTTTACGAAGTGGAGATGCTAAAGCAGTAATATTTACAATTCTTTCAGCATCCAGATATTACAGCCTGTATGGCCACTGTTTCCCAATGGGTGTTTCAAATAAGTAAATCCAAATTTTTCATACATCTTAACCGCAATAGCCAGTTCTGGCATTGTTTCAATATATAATTTTTCAAAATCGTTTTCTTTTGCAATGATAAAACAACGTTCCATCAATTGCCTGGCTATTCCTTTGCCCCTTGCTGCAGGTGATAAATACATTTTAACTAATTCGCAGGTATCCGCAGGTAAATTGTTAGTAGGATAAATGCCTGCACCACCAAGGATTTTGCCATCTTCAACTGCTACCATATAGGCAGCTTTCTCCTGTTGGAATAATTCAAAAAGACGATCAGTTGTATCATCATAGTAAACAGTACCCGGTTTATTAGCGTCAAATTCTTTTAATGCATTTCGTACGATAATAGCCAGTGCTGCATTATCGCCTGGTTGTATTGGCCTGATCATTTTATCTCTCTATTTTATTTACCGAAGTTCACCAAAACGAATAATATTTCCATTATTATCCTTTATTGAAAATTCCTTTTTGCCAAATTTCATGTCTGTAATCTGTCCTTTTGGGTACAGCAAATCTTTTTCCGCACACATTGTATACAGGTCCTCTATATCATCTGTATAAATGTAGCAGTTTGCATAGTGAGTGCTATTTTTTTCAGCGATTAATGAAAAATGTATTTCAGTAAAGCCTGATTGAATAATTGCGTAGGTACCAAAATTAAGTCCTTTAAAACCCAGCCTGGATTCATAAAAGTCAATAGTTTCCCTCATGTTTTTAGCAGGAAGTACCGGTATTGCTTTTAGAAACTTCATTTATTTGCATGTTTTCAGTAAGGTATTTTAAAAACCTTTACATTCGTAAAATTAAAAGATTAAAATTTTTGGGCGGACCGATAAAATATAATGAGGAGGAGTTAGTGCAGTTGTTACAGCACAAAGATCAGCAGGCCTTTTCTTATTTGTATGACAACTATGCACCAGCTTTGAATGCTGTTATTTACAGGATGGTGGAAGATCAAACCCTTTCAGAAGATATTTTACAGGAAGCTTTCGTAAAGATCTGGAATAATTTTAACAGCTACGATAAGCTTAAAGGGCGCCTGTTTACCTGGATGGTGAACCTTACACGGAATCTTACCATTGATACTATGCGAAGCAAGAGTTACAAAAAGCAGACAAAAATCTCTGGTGACGAGAATTCCGTAAATAATCTGCAAGATAAAAATTTTGGCATTGACAAGTTTGATTCAATGGGGGTAGTGAAACAACTGGGAAATCTTAAGTCCGATCAACGCCAGATAATAGACCTGGCGTATTTTAAGGGCTATACGCAGGATGAAATTTCAAAAGAGTTAGATATACCGTTGGGAACAGTAAAAACAAAAATGAGAACGGCCATTTTAGAACTAAGAAAAAATTTACAATACTCGTAAAGTGGAAGTAAAGGAAATCATATCATCAGGAATACTGGAGCTATATGCAACGGGGCTGGCTTCTTCAGAAGAAGCTGCACAGGTATTGCAGTGGACTTCACAATACCCTGAAGTAGCTGAAGAATTAGCACAGATTGAAACAGGGCTTGCAATATATGTTAACACACATTCAATTCAGCCTTCTCCTTCTGTTAAGGATAAAGTTTTTGCAAGAATAAATGATGTTGAAGCCGAAACGGCTAAAGTGGTTCCTTTCAAAAATTCAAAGAGCGATGGTGTTGCTAAAGTAGTTTCCATATTTTCTTTATGGAAAAGGATAGCAGTAGCGGCTGTGGTTTTATTGTTGGGCAGTGCTGCCTTAAATATTTTGTTGTACAATAAGAATAATAAAATCAGTTCAGCACTGCAGCAAAGCCAGCAACTGGTAAGCAGCCTGGAAGATAAGTCTCAATCAATGGAGAGCGATTTGCAGGTGGTACAGAGTAAATATAGTATGCCAGTATCGTTGAGTGGATTAGAAGCGGCTCCGGATGCTGCCGCCAAAGTGTTTTGGATGAAGAATACAGGCGATGTTTATGTTGACCCAAGCAGTCTTCCAAGTGCACCTAAGGGTAAGCAGTATGAGTTGTGGGCTATCGTAGATGGCCAACCTGTAAATGCAGGTATTATCATTACTACGAAAAAAGGAGATCGCTACAGTATACAAAAGATGAAAACATTTGGTAAAGTAGATGCTTTTGCCATATCAATGGAACCAGAAAATCCTACTCCAGCAACAAAGCCAACTACTGTGGTAGTAATGGGTAAAATGTAAAAAGGAGTTGAATATTACCTTAGGTGCCGGCCAATCGCCGGTATTTTTTATTAAAGTTTTATTAAAGATTTATTAAATCAGGACTATCTGCCTGGTGATTCAGTAAATAAACGTAACAAGTAATTTAAAAATCAAATAATGAAAACATTAAAAATCGCAGAATCCTCTCGATTACTTTTTGTACAGCAAACGTAATACATGTGCAGGATACATTAATGACGGCAGGACCATGCTACCATCAGGGGTGGAGGTAAATTGATGGCAGGTATGGAACGAAAATAATAAAGGTGCTGGTTATTCAGAATCTTTAACTATTCCACATCTTTCAAAAACGATAGAAAATCTGTTTTCTTTCTCAAAGAAATTGTTACAATACTTCCGTCTTCCATTTCTGCGTAACTGTTTTTTCCACGATAATATTTCTTGATATAGTTTGTATTAATGATCCAGGAATTATGCACTCTTACAAAATTTGAATAGGGCAGCAGGCCTTCAATTTCTTTCAGGCTTTTAGTGGTAGTAATCGTTTTTTTATTGGTTAAATAAAATATACTGTAACTTCCGTTTGCTTCGCAGCGGGTAATTTCTTCGGCATTCACAAACATTACCCCATCTGTTACATGAATCCCAACTTTTTGATTTCCTGTATTCAGCTTCAGTTCTTTCAAGGTATCTAAAATATTGGCATTTAGAGCAGCGTTATTAATTTTTTCGACAGCTTTTGCAGTGGCTTCTTTTAACTCAGTAATACTGATTGGTTTTAAAAGATAGTCGACTGCTGAATGCCGGAATGCCTTTACTGCATATTCATTATATGCCGTAATAAAAATTACCTGGAAAGAAAAGCTCTTCAGTTCTTCGAGCAATTCAAAGGCATTACCCTTGTTCAATTCTATGTCAAGATAGACTAACTGGGGTTGCTTATTTTTTATCAGATCAATTGCATCAGGAATATTTCTAGCGTTTCCCAGTAAAATCACCTCGTTACTGCAATGCGCCTGGATAAGACTTTTCAGCAATTCAATATTTCTTGGTTCATCTTCAATATGTACAGCTCTTATCATACATTTATTTTGAAAGGTAGTTGAATAATTACTTCTGTTCCTGCAGGTGATCCATCATTTTGTAACAGGTCGTTTATTTGAATGCCGAAATCAGTTTGATTGAATTCTGCAAAAGCCTTTAACCGTTTCTCAATAATGTCAACGCCATAGCTTTTATGTTTTGTAAAAGTATTAGAATCCGGTGAAGTATGATGATTTCTGCCTACACCATTATCCGTTATGGTACACACGATATTTTTTTCTTTATGCTCAAACCGTATGTCAATCACCCCTGTTTTATTTTCCAATGGTTTGATACCATGCCGAATACAATTCTCCACTACTGGTTGTATCATCATATTTGGTATTCTTGTCCTGTCAATATCTATATTAATATCCGTAGTAATAGTGTAGTTAAATTGACCGGAGAGTCTCAGTTGTTCTAAAAAAATATAGTCACCTAAATATTCTATTTCTTCCCTGATGCTTATGAATGGGATAGCAGACAGTTCCAGTGTTTTGCGAATGAGCCTTGCAAATTTCACCAGGTATTCATTCGCATCTGTTTTATTGCCGGTTACAATTAATTGTTGGATGGAGGTAAGACAATTGAAAATAAAATGTGGGTTCATTTGAGAACGTAAAGCTGTTTGTTCCAACTCCGCAATTTTTGTATTAAGTTCTGTTTTCCTTTTTTCTTTATTACGAATTGCCTTTATTCGGGTTGCTACAAACAAATAAATACCACTTGTAATTATTGAAAGTATTAATAAACGTAACCAGTTATTTTGCCACCATGGTTTTTCTACTATGATTTTAAGACTCAGCAATGCTGATGTTCTGTTTTGACTGGTGGTAACAGCTTTTATTTGAAGGTTGTAGGATCCGGGTTCCAGGTTTTCGAGTAATAATTCAGTATTGGAAGTGGTGGTCCAGCTGGTATCTGTTGTTTGAAAACGATACAGGTATTTTATTTCTTCAGGAGAATTAAAGCAAACTGCATTGTATTTTATAATTGCCCTGTTTTTTGAATATGGTAATGTAATATTGCTAATTTCACTTGTATCACCTTTATAGTAGTTGATGCTATTTATGTAAAAGGGAATCGCAGGAAACTGACGGTCCAATATTCCCCCGGGGTTTTCAATAAAGTAAATACCATTACTTGTTGCGGCCACAATTTTTTGTTGAAATTGTACTAATTGATTAATAGTAATATTATAGAACCCATCATTCTTACCAATGTTTACAATCTTGTATCGTAAAGGGTTGTAAGATGAAAAGCGAACGATAGAAATACCTTTGGCTGTAGCTACCCACAAGTCATTTTTTACAGGAAGCAGGTATCTTATCTTATTACTCAACAACCCATCACTTTCTGTAATGTTAGCAATAATATTTGTGTCTTGTAAAACGGCAATTCCTTCAAAACGAATCCCGGCGACAAGCATTCCGTTATTGAGTTGCCTAATACAGTTAACACCTTTTCTTAGCAATGGTGATGAACGGTTCACTTTTAAGATGGTATCATAATTTGAATTGGATTTGTATAAACCGTCATTATACCCTCCCCATATAGCATTAGCATTATCCTTAAATAGTTTTAACGGTACGTTTATTAATATTTTGGAATGCATGTAATTATTATCTAACCCGGATTTATATCCCGAGCTATTTATAAAATTACTTTTGTAAAGAACAGTGCGATTTGATTGACTGTAGACAAAAATATCCCCGTTCAAAACTAATCCCTCGGAAGGAGAAGTTACAAGATACAATTGGGTAAAGTAGTTATCAGAAGATTTTTCCACCAGGTTAACAAAATCAAAAGCTCCCAGGCAATAAATATTCCTTTTATCGTCTAAAAAGAGATCACTAATATTGTAGTTGGTTTTGTTTAGTAATTGTACAGACTCGTTATTAGTAAATTTAAAAAGCCCCAATGAATTACTATAAAGTAAAACGCTATCGTTAATATTTAGCAGTCTTGAAACACTTTCTGAGATTTGATTAATATTTAGGGATTGAATTTTTGAGTTCTTCGTATAAAATACTCCTTTTTCTAAGCTAGAAAACCATATACCTCCTTCATAGTCGTAGCAGATAGAACTGATACTTTTATTTTTTAGAAGTGTGTCAGCAATAACATCGGACAAATCAGAATTTAATAAAATGCTCCCGCCTTTCATCATTCCAATTCTTATAATATTTTGTTGCATGGCCAGACATAAAACTTCGGTTGTCAATTGTTTCACTTTAAATGATCCGTTCAGCATTAATTTAATTAAAAAATTTCCTCCAAAGAAGTAGAAGTCCTTTCCATCTGTCGTGATTGACCCATAGTGTGAAAAAGGCCTCTGTTTTGCAGGTATTTTGTATACTATTTTTT
>Ga0097621_100003996_pt1 | contig 10220 bp, 8 predicted proteins | sample KBSMisM72_FD_73165 | JGI IMG/M metagenome (GOLD analysis project Ga0097621, IMG submission 73165) | Miscanthus rhizosphere microbial communities from Kellogg Biological Station, Michigan, USA - KBS Miscanthus M7-2 (version 2) (version 2) | ecosystem: Host-associated > Plants > Roots >... | reverse complement strand
ATGACGGATTTGCGCGCTATTTAAGCGGCATCCTCTATGAGGTCACCGGCGATGTGAATAACGCGTTTATTGCTTATCGGAAAGCGTATGAGACGTTTGATGCCGCTCGATCATGGTCGCACACAGCCGTTCCGTCACAGCTGCGGCAAGACTTATTGCGAACGGCAGAGGCGCTGCACTTTACTCAAGAATTGGCCGAATACCGATCTCTTTTTCCCGACACGAAGTCTGAGAGCAGTGTCGCGTTACAACAACTCGCTCAAGTCATCGTGATCAGCTATAATGGCCGCGCACCACGCAAGGAGGATCAGTTTCTTGACCTGCCGATCAGTGGCGACGCACTCCAATTGGTGCTCCTCAACCGGGGGGTCTCGCAGTTTAATCGACAGCCCAATCGAGGGATGGACACGCTCTTCTACGGGCTTAACGGACGTGTCGTTCGAGTGGCCTTGCCACGGCTCGTCCCGCAGAAGACACACATAGCAGTCGATACGGTGAGTCTTATTCCGGAGAATGGTAGCCAGGTGATGGTGCGCACTGAGTTGGTGAATAACGTGACGGCCTTGGCAGATAAGGCGCTTTCGGAACGAATGGCTGGAATCACCGCAAAGGCTCTTGCCCGTGCGGGCACGAAGTTCGCAACGGCCGAGGCGATAACGATCGGGTCTCAGCAATTAGCAGGGAAAGATGCGGGGCCGTTGGTCGGTCTTCTCGTTGGGTTGTTGACAAAAGGTTTCGCGGTGGCGTCGGAAGAAGCCGATAAGCGGAGCTGGCAGACGTTACCTGATGAAATCCACCTCGGTCGGGTATGGGTTCCACCGGGCCGCTACCAGGTGCGCGGGTTTCATGATCCCTTGAAGCCTGAAGACATGCGGATCCTGTCCCTCGGGCCTGGCGAGACCTCTGTGCTAATTCAAAGGGTGCTGCCATGATACACCGATCGCGATTCGTGCTCCGAACCATGGTGGTATTGATGGGGGTGTTCGCCCTATCCGGCTGTGCGTGGTTTGGTGGACAATCGAAACCGGACTGGATCGATGGGGTGAGTGCCACCTATCCGCCCAGTCAATATCTCGTCGGCGTGGGACAGGCGGAGAGTGGCGCGACAGCCGAGGATCGCGCTTATGCGGCGGTAGCTCGCATTTTCAAAGCCGAGGTAAGTGCACAGTCAAAAGACTGGGAGTCGTATCTCGTGATTGAGCAGCGAGGCCACAGTCGCGATGAGCGACGGTTGACGCTCGACAATTTGACCCTGGTGTCAACCGACAAAGTATTGGAGAACGTACGGATCGTCGATCGATGGGTCGATGTGCGGAAGGGACTCCACTATGCATTGGCGGGAATGTACCGGCCTCAGGCAGAGATCGCGTTTATGGAACGAATTACCGAGCTGGACCGATCGATCAGAGACGATGTCGAGGAAGCGCATCAGACCACCGATAAGCTGGCGCGAGTCAGAGCGTTGAGACGGGCTGCCAGAAATCTTGTCTTGAGGGAGACGTATAATGCCGATCTTCGGGTGATTCGACCGAGCGGGCAAGGTACCCCTGCGGGCTACCGGGTCAGCGAACTCACGCACGAACTCGAACAGTTTCTCGCCACGAATCTGGTCGTGGCAGTTGAGGTAAGCGGTGACCAGGTTGAACCGGCGCAGCGTGCCTTGACGGAGGGGCTGCTGAAAGAAGGGCTCCAAGTCACGAGCCGGTCGTTGGGAGGGGAGCGCTCGATAGGCGGTGGCTCCGGTGGTCCATACCCGGAGCTGCTCGTGCGAGGCGTGGTGCGGGTGTGGTCGATCGACGTGCGTGATCCACAGTTCAAGTTTGCGCGATGGTGCAGCGATTTTGAGGTCGTGGATGTGACCAGCCGGCGCGTGGTCGGTGCCTTGTCGAAAGGTGGCAAGGAAGGGCATCTGTCTGATCGTGAGGCGATAGCCAGAGTTGTGCGTGTCATGCAGCAAGAGCTTTCTGGCGATATGGCAAAGGCCATCGCGGCGCACGTGTATGGAGAGTTGGAACTGCCGGCACAGGCGAACCAGCCTGCGGGATGTCCGCGGGACGGGCTGGTCACTGCGCCGGCGGCAGCAACACACTAACTTAGGGAAAGGGAAGGTATGGGAAAATCGAAGTCGGAAACAGCACACACATCAACTCGTGCACCACGCAGCCGTGGCCGAGGGTTGACAGTGACGAAACAACGTGTCCCCAGTCGCTTGGCAAAACGCCGGCTGGGTGAACGACTTAAGAACAACACGGCGTTGTTCAATCAAGGCAACCTTGCCGATAAGTTCCGTAAAGAAGGATATGACGAGTTGCCGCTGGACGAACTCCAGGATCGGCTTTCGAAAATGTCGGGTCCCTTGGCCGCTATCATTCTGAAGGGGAGAGTGTGATCGCATGCCATACTACTATTTCGACTCGACCGCTCTTGTAAAACGGTATAGCATGGAGCGCGGCACACGCATCATCGCCAGGCTTATGGTAAAGCGGAGTAAAGTGGCTATTCTGCCGACGTGGTCCGTGACCGATTTTTATACGGCTTTTGCAAATCGAGCCCACCATGGCGAGATCACCCGGGACGATTGTTACTCGGTGATTCATAAGTTCGAGAAAGAATCTCAGGAGGGTCTCTACCAATTCATTGCCCCGACGATGCAGACGTACTTAGCCACGAAAGAACTCGCGTTGGAGTATCCTTCGCTCAGATCGCCGCAGGTCTTGCATCTGGCTCTGGCATTGGAACTCAAGCCCTTGCGGCTGACCGTCGTCAGTGCGGACACACAATTACTGACGGCCTGTCATTCGGCGGGCCTCCATATCATTAATCCTGAAGAGGATTGATGAGACCATGGGCTATAGGCACTGATAGTCGCGATTATCGAGTCGATGACGGTCATCTAAATAAGTGGCTGCCTTCCGGAGCTAGATGACCGTCCCAAGCCGGTAAGCTCGGTGGCCGCATCAGGTGGAACGCAGGTTGCCGGTTGGATGACGCTCCAAAATCTCGAGCGAGACGATTCTGTGGGCGCGCTGGAAATACACCATCACGATCTCGGTCGGACTGCTGAAGCCCTCGGCATTCACCGAAAAACGCTGCAACATATGCTCCGAAGCCATGGCTTGTCTTGAGTTCTGCCTCCAACACAGGGTTCCGATCAGTGCAACATGTCAGGGACAAACAAATCCCGTCGCCGAATCCTTATACGGGGAGCCTCTCGCTTCCCTAATCCAGATGAAACCCTCCCTGATGACGAGATGGTGTCACAACCATTCCCTGGTCTTACTATGCGCGGGGCTTCATGGAGGGAAGGTTCTCGTCAGTTGGTTTCTTCTGCAAGCACGAGCTCGTATATCATCGGCACGACACGACCCGGGACGAAGCGACACAGGACATCTTCGAATACATTGAGGTGTTCTACAACCGGACGCGACGGCACTCGACGCTGGGCTACAAGTCACCGATGCAGTTTCTGGAGGATTGGCGTATGGCTCAACACGATGAAAACCTAGTAGCATGAAACCCCACCCGTTGGAAGACGAAAAACAGAGGGAAGCTCACCCTGACGACATAGGTATCCCCTTTGATGGCCAGAAGGTCGCCTCTGACTGGAATTGCCGGTTGAGCGGCACAGAAGGGAACGAACGTTCCAACACAGAGCATGACCGTTTCATGATGGTCAGCAGCCTGTTCATCGGAATTCTCCTCCCATAACTTTGCGCGGACGTGAACGAGAGGACATTGCTTTCACCGACGTGCGTGTCGTGTGTCTCCTGGTAGATTGAATCGTGGCCTCTGACCAGGTTTCCATCCGCTTTGAGCCTCGTTGGCGCTGTGGGATGTTGCCAGGTGAGCTGGTTCGTGCACAGATTGTTGGACAGCCAGGCGAAGAATCTGAAGAAGCACCGCCCGTTCATAGTGTTTGTAAAGCCAGGTAAAGGCACGGCCTCGCATTGCAGTATCCGCAATCTCGTCAGATTGATCCCTGAGAGCATCACAATAGCCGTATTGGGCCAGAGGATTTTGCAGAGCGACAAGAATTGTAACCCGTCCATGCCCGGCATCTGATAGTCCGTGACGACGACATCAAATCGCCGTTGTTTCATCTCGCCCAAGGCTTCCACACCATCACTCGCTGTATGGACATTATATCCAGCAAGTTTCAGAGACAGGTCGAGCATGGATCGGGCAGCCTCTTCATCTTCTACGACCGACACGTTGTGGTTCTGCTCATTCATGATGGACATCTCCTTCCTGACGTGACCGTGAAAGGCGCCGTATCTTCCATAGGGTTCGTACAAAAGTGAAGACCGAAACTCCATGCTCCATGGCCCATGATCTATGCCTCAAGAATATTGCAATCGGTGGACCCTCGAATGAGGTCCGGACCTGTAACCGACTAATGAGAATAATTTCAAAGAAATAGAAGCGAGATACGAAAGAAGGATGGCAACTGGGACCTACCTCGCGCGGAGCGTCTTGTCAGGGTTCCCATGGGCTGAGGCACAGACCCCATTACTCTAACTGAAGCTTCTCACGTGCATAAGTTGTCCCGTTGAGGGCAGTTCGTCCCATCTTCATTTCCTGACAAGAATGTCGATGGCTCCTTCCCTTCGGACGAGATCGACCCCCCACCGTGGACATAACGGCGGAGCGGGAGATCTACCGAAGCCCGTCCGATCTTGAGGTTTGTGATCGTGATTTCCTGAAGAAAGTCCGGCAAAAGAGGGGTCGAAAACTGGATTATCGAGTCCTGGGCCTGAATGGTGAGTCCGAGGCAGGCCTATAGGAGGAGGAAGACAGATGCCGCCGACCACGTTTGCGGGGAACAGGCGACTGGATACAACGTGGGACTTCCGTCCGGGCGCCGAACAAATCCGCAGAACAGTTCAGGGAGCCGATGCAGGTCCACATAGCGGCTGGCGAGCGAGGATCGCCTGCAACGCAATTGTTCGCCTAGGAGTGGCCCCTGCCACTGGTTATCACGGTGGACGACGGATCAGAGATCTCGTCGAGTGGAGCCTGCAGGCCTCAATCGAAGCACCCGCACCGACCGCGCCTCGACCTCGTACCGTTCGCCGCCTTTCAGTACCGTCACGTACTTCGGGGACACTCCCTTCGCATCGGTGTCCAGGAGCTGGTGCCACCGAACTCCCCGTTTGTGCGCCGGCAATGTGAAGAGGAGAGGTGTATCCAGCGCATTCAGGAGAATCAGCAAGGTGTCATCCACAATCGCCCGGCCCTTCGCATCGGTCTCCGCCATGGCATCACCGGCGAGACGAAGCATGAGGGAGCGGACAGAGCCACTGTTCCAATCCTCGTCAGTCATTCCCTGCCCATCAGGTCGCAACCAGGAGATGTCCTTGACCTCCGATCCACGGATCCGGCGTCCTTGAAAAAAGAGCCGCCGCCTGAGAACCGGGTGCTTCTTCCGCAGGTCAACGAGACGTTGCGTGAATACCATCATCTCACGGGCCGCACGGTCCAGTTTCCAGTCGTACCAACTGAGCTCATTGTCTTGGCAGTATGCATTGTTGTTGCCCTGCTGCGTCCGGCCGATCTCGTCGCCCCCGCAGATCATTGGGACACCCTGCGAGAGAAGGAGCAATGCCAGGCAGTTCCGCTTCTGCCGCTCTCTGAGCTCGTTGATGGCAGGATCGGCGGTCGGCCCCTCGACGCCGCCATTCCAGCTCAGGTTGTCGTCCGTTCCGTCACAGTTGTTTTCACCATTCGCTTCGTTGTGCTTGTGGTCGTACGAAACGAGATCGTGGAGGGTGAATCCATCGTGCGCCGTGACGAAATTGACGCTCGCAAAGGGGCGCCGCCCGCTCATACTGTAGAGGTCGCTGCTCCCGGTCAGCCGGTACCCCAACTCCGCCACCTGGCCTCCATCACCTTTCACGTACCGCCGGATCGTGTCCCGGTATTTGCCGTTCCACTCGGCCCAGCCGACCGGAAAGTTACCGACCTGATAGCCGCCTTCGCCCACGTCCCAGGGCTCTGCGATCAGCTTGACCTGGGACAGGGTGGGATCCTGGTGGAGGATGTCGAAAAAAGCGCTCAGGCGGTCGACCGCATGCACTTCTCGCGCGAGCGCGGAGGCGAGATCGAAACGAAATCCGTCCACATGCATCTCCGTCACCCAATAACGCAGACTATCCATAATGAGTTGCAGGGTCCGGGGATGCGTGACGTTGAGCGTGTTCCCACAACCCGTATAGTCCGTGTAATAGCGTTTGTTGTCCGCTACCAGCCGATAATAGGTGGCATTGTCAACCCCTCGAAACGACAGGGTGGGACCGAGGTGATTTCCTTCCGCCGTATGGTTGTAGACCACGTCCAGAATGACTTCGACTCCCGCGCTGTGGAGGGTCTTGACCATGCTCTTGAATTCTCGTATGTGGCGGCCTCGAACCGGTGATGTGGCGTAGCCAGTATCGGGGGCAAGAAAGCCGATGGTGTTGTAGCCCCAGTAGTTTGTGAGGCCACGATCGTACAGGTGTTTGTCGCGGACGAATTGCTGGACGGGTAGCAACTCAAGGGCGGTCACCCCCAGAGCAAGCAAATGGTCGATCACGGCGGGCGTTGTGAGGGCGGAATAGGTTCCACGCATGGGCTCCGGGACGTCGGGGTGTCGGGCAGTGAAGCCCTTGACGTGCACTTCGTAGATGATCGTTTTGTCCCAGGCCGTCTTGAGCAGCTGATCTCCGCCCCAGGTGAACGCCGGATCGACGACGACACACTTAGGCATGTTCCCGGCGTTGTCCTGGGTGTTGAATGAGAGATCGGCCTTGGGATCCCCGATTGTGTAGCCGAACATGGCGTCGGACCACTGGATCGTGCCGACGATGGATTTGGCATATGGGTCGATCAAGAGGTTGTTCGGATTAAAGCGGTGCCCGGCTTCCGGCTCATACGGCCCCTGGATGCGGTAGCCATAATGCTGTCCGGGCCGTACCTCCGGCAGGTACACGTGCCAGGCCTGATCGGTGTGTTCCTCCACTCGAATGCGCGCCGAGTCTCTGTCGGAGTCGGGTCCGTCGAACAGGCAGAGTTCCACAGCCGTGGCATTCTCGGAAAAGATGGCGAAGTTGACTCCCTCGCCATCCCATGTGGCTCCCAATGGATAGGGGGTTCCCGGCCAAGTTCTCACTTCTCTTCCCTCCGTATTTGCCTAATGGTACGTCGCACCGTGGTACTGTCCGGACTCCTGCTCAAGTCCACGCACATGCTTGCCATCCTAGTACTGACCTTCCCCCAATTCCATGGACACCGGGTTAAGCCACAGCCGTCCTCGCCTCGAACTCGGCCGGGGAGTAATAGCCGGGGGTTGAGTGACGACGCCTCCGATTGTAGAACAGCTCGATGTATTCGAAGATGTCCTGTGTCGCTTCGTCCCGGGTCGCGTCGTGCCAATGATACACGAGCTCGCGCGTGGAGGTTGTATGGGGTTCCACCCCGAAGGAGTGTGCTCTGCTTCTTGCCTTGCTTCATTGCAGCCGTATCCAAGATCATCTGCCAGCGGACACTCCGCTTGTGGGCTGGCAAAGTGAAGGGCAGCGGTTCATGATGGGCGTTCAAGAGCACAAGGAGCATGTCGTCCAGCCCGCTTTTGCGAACAGAGAGTTCATCAGAGTTTAATGGTGGACACGAACTTGTGCAAGCTTGAGTTGATGGAGAAGGCGATGGATCCCTGGTATAGCGATGGACACTGTGGCACACTGATGCGAAGAGACATGTCAGTCGAAATGGAAATGGTGAGAAGAGAAGGGTGGCAGTTGGATCTGGGAGCATGGCCGATCGGCTCGTCCAAGGTTCACTTTCGCGTGTGGGCTCCTTATGCCAAACGGGTATCGGTCGATTTTGTTGGACGATCACAGTTACCTAGATCCCTACCCGTTCAGATGAAACCATGTGAGCGTGGATACTTTGAGGCCACGGCGGTGGGAATCGAGCCAGGCGCGCGTTATCGCTATGTGTTGGATGGGCAGAAGGCATGTCCGGACCCGGCATCCCGTTTCCAACCGGATGGCGTGCACGGACCCTCTTTCGTCATCGATCCAGATGCGTTCGTGTGGTCCGATCACAGCTGGTCGGGAATTCCACTTGATCGCTTCATCATCTACGAACTACATGTCGGCACGTTTACCCGGGAGGGAACATTTCAAGCCATTATTCCATTGCTTGATTACTTACAGAACGACGTGGGCGTCACGGCAATCGAACTCATGCCGGTCGCCCAATTTCCCGGCGCGCGCAACTGGGGATACGACGGCGTGTATCCCTTTGCAGTCCAATCCTCTTATGGCGGGCCTGAAGGTCTTAGAGCCTTCGTCAACGCCTGCCATGAAAAGGGCATCGCCGTCATATTGGATGTAGTGTATAACCACCTTGGACCGGAAGGAAATTATCTGAGCGAGTTCGGCCCCTACTTTACGGACCGGTACCGAACTCCTTGGGGATGCGCGATCAACTACGACGGGCCGGACAGCGACGAGGTCCGCGCGTACGTCATCCATAATGCTCTCTATTGGGTCACTGAGTTTCATATTGACGCTCTCCGGTTAGACGCCATCCATGGCATTTTCGACTGTAGCGCCTGTCACATATTACGTGAGCTGACAGAAGCCGTGCACGCCCAGGCCGATCGGTTGGGCAGGGTCATTCATGTGATTGCTGAGAGCAACCTGAATGATGTACGCGTCATTACTCCGATTGCCGAAGGAGGCTATGGCTTGGATGGTCAGTGGAACGACGACTTTCACCATGCCCTGCACACGGTGTTAACAGGCGAGAGGACAGGTTACTACGAGGACTTCGGACGACTTGACCAATTGGCCACGGCACTGAAGGAAGGCTTTGTCTATTCTGGACAGCGATCCTGTTTCCGTCGTCGTCGTCACGGGGGCTCGTCAACCTCCCGCATTCCTTCCCAATTTGTCGTCTTTGCTCAAAACCACGACCAAATTGGAAACCGTGCAATGGGAGAACGACTCAGTAGCTTAGTTCCGCGCGAGGCACTGAAAGTAGCAGCTGCTGCTTGCCTCTTGGCACCAAACATTCCGCTGCTCTTCATGGGGGAAGAGTATGGAGAGACAGACCCATTTCAGTATTTTACCGACCACGGAGACCCAGCCCTCGCTGAAGCTGTCCGGAAGGGACGGCGAGCCGAGTTTACGTCGTTTGCTTGGGAGGGCGAGGTACCAGACCCACAGGATCCCACCACATTCGAGCGCTCACGGGTTCATCCTGGACCCCAGACACAGGCGGAACGCGTTCATCTCCTCCGCTGGTACCATCGGCTCATCAATCTCCGAAAATCCATACCGGCGCTAGGATCAGCTCAGCCTGGTCAGCATCAGCATCTTGTATGGGTCGGGGAAAGGGAACAGGTACTGTTTCTCCATCGCCGGACTCTCAACTCACCGGCAGCCCTTGTGATCCTTGGCTTTAACCAGGAAGAGATCTCAGTCACTTTGCGAAAACCTATTGGGACTTGGGAGCTGATGGTGGACGCATTGGACATAGAATTCGGAGGACCTGGCCTCAACCATTTTCCCGCCACAGTGGTCATCGGACATGAGGGACGAACCATCCCTCTGCCGGCATATGGAGTGGCTGTCTATCTGGAAAGCACGCCATCAAGGTAATTCCAGCGCCGAACAGTCGCCGCACCCATCCAAGCCGCATCAGTGGGTAGGTGAGCTGCAAAGTCCAATCGGTCTTCGCTCACACCTTACGTAATTGAAGCCGATTGTTGCATGCCGCCCTGGAGTCATTCCAAGCTTCCATTGTCTACCGCCACTTTCTATTTAGTAGCCTCATGAATGGCCCGCGATTGTGGTCAAGATGTTGTGCTTGCTTGGCTGAGACCTCAACGAGATAGTTGCATTCGACTCAGGCATGGCTGAGAATATCGAGGGACCTGAGGCGCCGGATGGTCTCACGTCATGCACGGAGGGTTGCTCGTGCTTCATCGAGGAGGCTCTATAGGCGACCGCTTTGAAACGACCCGAATACCTGCCTGAGAATCCGATGAGCATCTCGATCACCCACCCGAGGATTCCCACCGCGACCTACCGGCTTCAGTTCAACGATACCTTTACATTCATCGACGCCGCTCGGATTGTACCGTATCTTCATGCCCTGGGCATTACGGATTGTTATGCTTCATCCTACTTGAGGGCGGTGCCCGGAAGTCCGCACGGCTATGACATTGTCGATCC
>Ga0097621_100003988_pt1 | contig 10227 bp, 9 predicted proteins | sample KBSMisM72_FD_73165 | JGI IMG/M metagenome (GOLD analysis project Ga0097621, IMG submission 73165) | Miscanthus rhizosphere microbial communities from Kellogg Biological Station, Michigan, USA - KBS Miscanthus M7-2 (version 2) (version 2) | ecosystem: Host-associated > Plants > Roots >... | reverse complement strand
GCATCCTTACCCTGCTGGCCGCAATCCTCATTCCAACGATTCCCTACTGCGGCCCTTCATGGCAAACCTCACTGACCAAAGCGCAGATGAATGAAGTGAGCACCGCTCTTCAGTTATATTGTGTGGAATACGGATCCTTCCCCGCAGATCTCGATAGCGCCAAAATCATCAAGGCGCTGGATAAGGATAATCCGCGCAAATTATGTTTTTATACTCCTGCCGAAGAAGTGTCCAAAAGCGGCGAGCTGATGGATGGCTGGAAGCGTCCCGTAATCTTTAAGAAGACGGCTGAGGGGCTCTTGATGCGATCTGCAGGTAAAGACGGGATTTATTACACCAAAGACGATGTGACCATCTCCGTCCCTGTGCCCGAACAAACCAAGCGAGCCTCAGCCTGACGCACCTATCCGCTGAACTCGAACTTCACCTCGCCGCCGATGACCTTGAGTTTGGCGTCGAAGGGCTTTCCCGCCTTTGAGGTGAAACCGGTCAGCGTGTCGGTCACTTGCGCGGTGAGGAGCTGTTTCACGATGTCGGGCGTGATTTCTTTTTGCGCGATCACCTTCCACACGACGAAGCGGCAGCCCCCGCGCCAGTTGGAACAACCGTAAGCCTTCGGGCCGACCACCACGTCGCCCGCGCACACCGGGCACGCGCCCAGCGACTCGGCTCCGTGATCGGCCTTTTTCGCCGCGTCGGCCACGTCATAGGCGGGCTGGCCTTTTTTGTCGAAGCGCAGATGCGCGAAGTGCCGCGCGCCGTCCACCTCGATGGGGTGCGGCGTGAGGCTGCGCTTGTGGATGAGGATCTCGCGCGCGAGCACCGGCGAAATCGTCAGCCCCCAGAGCACGCCGGGCAGGACAAATTTGCAGCCGTCCTTCCACTTGGTGCAGCCGTAGCCGGTGCGTCCGCGCATGACGGGCGCGTAACACGTCGGGCACGGGCCGAGGTTGGTCAGGTCGAGGGTGGCCTCGGCGTTGCCTTGGAGGATTTCGCGCGTGTAGGCCTCGACCTCCTTCATGAAGACCCCCGCTTCGTAGTCGCCGCGCTCGATGCGCTTGAGGCGGTGCTCCCAGTCGCCGGTGAGCTCGGGGGACTTGAGTCGCTCGTCCTTCACAAGCGAGATGAGCGCGCGGCCGGAGTCGGTGCTCACGAGGTTCTTTTTGCGGCGCTCGACGTATTGGCGCGTGATGAGGACTTCGATGATCGAGGCGCGCGTGGCCGGCGTGCCGACGCCTTTTTCCTTGAGCGCTTCCTTGAGGGTTTCGTCGGTCACGATCTTGCCGGCGGTTTCCATCAGCTGAAGCAGACTCGCCTCGTTAAAACGCTTCGGCGCGGACGTTTTGAGCTGCGCGAGTTTCGGCTCGTGCGGATTGCGCTCGCCTTCCTGGAAATCGGGAAGTTTTTGCACGGCCTCGGCGGCATCCTTGTCTTTTTCGTCCTCGGACGCGTCGCCGCCGTAGAGCGCCTCCCAACCCGGATCGACCAACACCACGCCGCGGGCGCGGAACGGCTCCTCGGCGGACACGGCGTCGACCGTGGTGATCGCGCGCACGCAGGGCGGATAAAACACGGCGATCAATCGCGTGACGACCGCGTCGTAGAGTTTGGCTTCGTCACCGTCGAGTTCGCCGCCGAGGACATGGGTGGGGATGATGGCGTGGTGATCGGAGACTTTTTTGTCGTCGATGATGCGCTTGGAGAACGGGAGCGCGGCGAGGTCGAGCTTGGCGATCTCGGCAGGCTTTACGACGCGGAGTTTTTCCAGGAGCGGCGCGATAGTCGGCTGGATGTCGGAGCTCAGGTAGGAGCTGTCGGTGCGCGGATACGTGAGGTGTTTTTTTTCGTAAAGGCTCTGCGCGAGCTTGAGCGTCTGGTCGGCGGTGAATCCGTGGCGCTTGTTCATGTCGCGCTGGAGCGTGGTGAGGTCGTAGAGCGACGGCGGATGCGCGAGGGCGTTCTTCTTGGCGACGCCGGTGATGACGAGGTCCTGGCCGGTGATTTTTTCGACGACGCCCTGCGCGACGGGTTGCGCGGTGAATTTGCCGGTCGTGTGTTTGAAGACGGCGCCGCGGCATTTGGTGTGCACCTCCCAAAACTCCTCGGGCACGAAGCGCTCCACCTCGAGGTCGCGGCCGACGATCATCGCAAGGATGGGCGTCTGGACGCGGCCGAGGCTGAGAAGCAGGTTTCGGCGGCCGTATTCGACGGTAAAGAAGCGCGTGGCGTTGAGGCCCACGATCCAGTCGGCCTCGCTGCGGCAGCGGGCGGCGGCGTAGAGCTTGTCGAAATCGGAGCCGGGCTGGAGCTTCGCAAAACCCTTTTCGATGGCCTCGTTGGTGAGCGAACTGATCCAGAGGCGGCGGAAAGGCTTTTCCAAACAACCCGACCACTCGAGGATGTAGCGGAAGATGAGCTCGCCCTCGCGGCCGGCGTCCGTGGCGCAGACGATTTCCTCGGCGTCGGTGAAAAGTTTTTTGACCGTGTCGAGCTGTTGCAGCGCCCCGGCGTCGCCGCGCGGACGCAGGCGAAATTTTTCCGGGATGATCGGTAGGTTGGACACGCGCCACGGTTTCCAGTCGGGCGTGTAGTCCTCGGGCTCCTGCAACTCGACGAGATGGCCGAACGCCCAGGTGACGGCCCAACCGTTGCCCTCCAGCCAGCCGTTGGCCCGCTTCGACGCGCCCAGATGCTTGGCGATGTCGCGGGCGACGGAGGGTTTTTCGGCGAGGACGACTTTCACTGTGCGCTAGGAAGGATTTTGGAGCGCACGGGTCGATCACTAATCACGCTTGAGGTTCTAGTTACGGACCAATCTTCATGATTCCAACTTGCTCTACGTAACACAGCTATGATCTTCTAGTTCCGTGTTTGGATTCCTCCAGTATTGGCCATGGTCCGCAGCGGTGGCGTGTGTATTTATCATATTTTACATGCTCCGACGAAAATCCGTCGCGTATTCACAACGCGTGAGATCCGAATTAGAAAAATACACAGTCGCGGAACCTACCGTAACACCGACGCCACCGCCCAAACCCGCAGACACAGCAGCTATTACCGAGGAGAAGCAGGCAACCACCCGGCGTTTCGTTCCGCGCGGTAGGCCGCCTGCTTGCAGGCGCGGTTCGGAGCGCAAGGAAGCTCGCGGCTTACTTTTTGCATTTTTAGACTTGTAGTTGACCAACTAGTAAACAATAAGTCTGGCCATGGGACGCACAAGTAACGCTAAGGAGCTCTTGCTCGCAGCCGCTCTGGATTTGATCTGGGAGCGCAGCTACGGCGTCGTGACCATCGACGCCATTTGCGAGAAAGCCGGCGTCAAAAAGGGCAGTTTCTATTACTTCTTCGAGTCCAAGTCCGCTTTGGCTGTCGAGGCATTAGAAACCGACTGGGTGCAGCGTGGCCGCCAAAAATGGGACGGCTGGTTTTCGGCATCGCAGCCCCCGGTGGATCGCATTCGCAACTTCTTCCAGAACGTCTATGAACGGCAGGTTGCCATCAAGGCGGAGCACGGTCAGGTGCTTGGATGCCCTTGTTTTTCAGTTGGTTCCGAAACCAGCACCCAGGATGAGCCCATCCGCCTGAAAGTTCAGGAGATCTTGCAGCGCCAAGTGCGCTACTTCGAGTCGGCCATCCGTGATGCCCAGGCCGAGGGTTCGCTTCCTCCGGGTGACGCCTCAGCCAAGGCCAAATGCCTCTTCGCCCTTTTCGAAGGGGGTCTCGGTCAGGCTCGCATTCAAAACGACGTCGAATTCCTCCGGGTGCTTCCGGACACCGCCCTCGACCTGCTCGGCGCCAAGCGCGCGGTTTCGGCGGCTTAAAAGCGCCCTTTTTTTGCCTCCATATTTTACTAAGTAGTCAACTATTTAGCCTTCTTCTTTCACTTCACATCATGAACACCACCACTTCCACCGCTCTCGTGGCCGCGCCCCGGACCCGCCGGATGTCGCGTTATCGGCTGCTGGTCGCATTGGCCCACCTGGGCCTGATCGCCGCCGTCGCGGTCGCGGCGTGATCGGCAGTCAGAACGCCTCCTCCGACTTTCCGTTCAGCAACTCATCCCAAATCAGAAATCCAAACCATCATGAGCACTCAAAAACTCGCAGGTAAAACCGCCCTCGTCACCGGCGCCTCCAAGGGCATCGGAGCTTCCATCGCCAAGCACCTCGCCGCCGCCGGCGCGTCCGTCGCCGTCAACTACGCCTCCTCCAAAGCCGGTGCCGACAAGGTCGTCGCCGAGATCATCGCCGCAGGCGGAAAAGCCTTCGCCGTCGCCGGCGACGTCTCCAAGCCCGAGGACATCACGCGTCTCCTCGCCGAGACGAAATCGGCTTTCGGCGGACGTCTCGACATCCTCGTGAACAACGCCGGTGTCTATGAATTCGCGCCGCTCGAAGCCGTCACGCCCGAGCTCTTCCACCGCCAGTTCAACATCAACGTCCTCGGACTCCTCCTCGTCACGCAGGCCGCCGTGCCGTTGTTCCCCGCGACCGGCGGCAGCGTGATCAACATCAGCTCCATCGTGGCGAAGAACGCGATTCCCGGCTCGTCCGTTTACAGCGCGACCAAGGCCGCGGTCGATTCGATCACCCGCGTGCTCTCAGCCGAACTCGGCGCGAAGCAGATCCGCGTGAACTCCATCAACCCCGGCATGGTCGAGACCGAGGGCGTGCATGCCGCCGGTTTCGCCGAGAGCGATTTCCGCAAGAAGATCGAAGCCGACACGCCGCTCGGCCGCATCGGCCAGGTGAACGACATCGCCCCTGCCGCCGTCTTCCTCGCGTCCGACGACTCCGCCTGGCTCTCCGGCGAGTCCATCGTCATCGCCGGCGGCCTCCGCTAATCCACCACACATCAATTCTCTTCACTCTCTTCGCCATGAATTCCTTCACGATTTACACTCCCACCCGGCTTTTCTTCGGCGGTGACCAGGCTTCCGCCTTCGCCACCGCAGCCGCCCGCCTTGGCAAACACGCTTTCGTCGTCACGGGCGGAGGCACCGTCGCCCGCCTCGGTTATCTCGCTCAAGTGACCGACGCGCTCACCGCCGCCGGAACTTCGTTCACGCTGTTCTCGGGCGTCGAGCCGAACCCCGAGGCCGCGACCGTCAACCGCGCCGTCGCGCTCCTGCGCGAAGCGCGGGCCGACTTCGTCGTCGCCGTGGGCGGCGGTTCGGTGATCGACGCCGCCAAGGCGATCGCCTCCCTCGCGCACGCCGGTGAGAGCGACATCTGGCCCTTTGTGCTCGGCCAGCCCCGCGCTTTCCAGCTCACGGGTGCGCTCCCGCTCGCCGCCGTTCCCACCACCGCCGCGACCGCCTCCGAAGTGACGCCCTACGCGGTCATTTCCAACCGCGCCGCGCAGGGAAAATCCGTCCTCGCCGCCGAGTTCCTCAAGCCGCTCGTGTCCTGGCTCAATCCCGCCTTCACCACCGGTCTCTCGCCGGTGACCACGCGCGACGGCGCGGCCGACATCCTCAGCCACGTCATTGAAAACTACCTGCTCGGCGGCAACGAATCGCCCCTGGCCGACCGTCACACGGAAGGCGTGATTGCGACGGTGTTCGATGCCTTGCCCCGTGCGCTCGTCAACCCCGCCGATCTCTCGGCGCGCGGCGAACTCCTCTGGGCCTCCACGCTCGCGCTCAACGACTATCAACTGGCCGGACGCCGCCCCGCGCAGTTCGTGCTGCACTCGATGGAGCACGCCCTCAGCGCCTATCGCGGAGAGCTGGCGCACGGACGCGGTTTGGCGACGCTTTATCCTGCCTACTTCCGCTGGCTGCTCGCGAACAACCGCGCCGGCGACCGCTTCGCGCAGCTCGGCACGCGTCTCTTCGGTCTCACCGGCACCGAGACCGGGCGTGCGGTGGGTTTTGTCGAACGCTTCGAACAATGGCTGCGTGACAACGGACTCTATCAATCGCTCGCCTCGCTCGGTTTCGCCGAAAGCGAGTTCGCCGCCATCGCCGATTACTCCGTAAAAACCTACGGCGACGGCGCGCAACTCGAAGCCCTCGGTCCGTTGACCGCCGCGGACATCGTGGCGATCTACCGCGCGACCAACAGCCAGGTGTGATCCGGATTTCCCCGTGAGCGCCCCGCCTGGCTCTCCGGCGAGTCCATCGTCATCGCCGGCGGCCTCCGCTGAACCAGCCGCGATCTTCGTCACAGAGGGCACGGAGTTCCGACCCTGAGTTCACAGAGTAAAGCCACAAGCCCAACCCTGTGATGACCGCAGTCTTTCGGACCTCCTCAAACTCATGCCGAACTCCGTGCGCTCTGTGACCAAAACTCAGCATCCGACTCCGGCTCTCAACACTCATCCCTCAACTCTCAACTCCTCCGCCCATGTCCATCGACCTCACCCAACGCCCGCCCCGCAGCCACCGCGTCCGCCTCGGCGGCTACGTCATGCTTCCGCGGATCCTCGACAAAGGCCGCGCTCTTAACGCGGGCAAAATCGGCGTTTATCGCTACGGCGCGAAAAGCATGGATCGCCACTTCTTCGCCTTCACCGGCATCGACCCCGACGCGCTCCTCGTCGAACTCGCCACCGGCAAAGGCGACGGCGAAATCCTCGCGTGGATCGAAGCCAACGCGAAACACACGCGTTCGCCCTGGGAGATCACCGCGTGGAGCGAGCATCACCTTCACCGCGGACCCGACAGCGACGCCGAGACGCTTGCCCTGTTTGCGTCGGAAGTCGCCAAGTTCACCACCACCCGCGAAGACATCAAAACCTGGTTCGACCTCCTCGACCTCGACGACCACTGCACCTTCGGAGGCAAAGCCTGAGCCGATTCTCCGCTCCGGATTATTTCACAGAGAAACACAGAGCGCCGACACAGAGCACAGCAGGAGTCCGAACTACAGAACTCCGATCTCTGTGGTGCTCTGTGCTCCCTCTTTCTTCCTCTGTGAAACATTTCCTCATTGGCTGACCTCGTCCGCTCTTCATGTCGCAACATATCACTCCTTCGTCTTCGCCTGCCGCCGAACTGTCTCCGCGCACGCTTTGGCTCATGGCGGTCGCATGCGGCGCGTGCGTGGCCAACTTCTGCTACAACCAGCCGCTGCTCGGCGCGTTTTCCGTTTATTTCCACGCCACCGCCGCGCAGGTCGGCTGGGTCGCGATGGCTTCGCAGATCGGCTACGGAATCGGCCTGCTCTTCTTTCTCCCGCTCGGAGACATCGTCGAGCGCCGCCGGCTCATCCTCACGCTCATCCTCCTGTGCGCGGCGGTGCTGGCGGGCACCGCGTTTGTGCCCAGCCTGCCGCTGCTGATCCTGGGCAATTTCCTGATCGGCGCGACGTCCATGGGCGCGCAGATCCTCATTCCGATCGCGGTGGAGATGTCCCCGCCGGGCGAACAAGGCCGCACCGTCGGCGTGATGATGACCGGCCTGCTCGGCGGCATCCTGCTCGCCCGCACGCTTGCTGGTGTGATCGGCGATCACTTTGGCTGGCGCGCGATGTTCGGCCTCGCCGCCGTCATGATGGTGGTGCTCGCGGCGCTCCTGCGCACACGCCTGCCGCACCGTCCGCCGACCGTCACGATGCGTTATCGCGACCTGATGATTTCGCTCTGGCAGGTCTTGAGATCGCAGCCGCGCCTGTGGCGTCCGTCGATCATCGGCGCGCTGTCGTTCGGCAGCTTCACCGCGTTCTGGACGAGCCTCTCGTTCCTCATGGCGGAACACTTTCATCGCGGCTCCACCGAGACGGGACTGTTCGGCATCGTCGGGTTGGTGGGCGCGCTGGCCGCGCCGTATTCGGGAAAGCTGGCCGACAAACGCGGCGCGGCCTTCACCGTGACGCTGGCGTTGACCGTCATCCTCGCCGCGTTCGGCGTGATGTGGCTGTGGGTGACGATTCCGGCGCTCATCCTCGGCGTGTTGCTGATGGATGTCGGCGTGCAAACCGTGCAGGTGGCCGAGCAGGGCAAGGTGCTCTCGCTGATGCCCGAGGCGCGCAGCCGCATCAACACGCTCTACATGGTCAGCCGCTTCATCGGCGGCGCGCTGGGCTCGATCGCGGGCGCCTTTGCCTGGTCGCGCGGCGGCTGGCCTGCGGTGTGTGCGGCGGCGCTCGGCATGAACGCGCTGGCGCTCACGATCCACTTCGTCGCCAAGCGCCGCGAGGTGGCGGCCTTCGCGGCGGTCGGGCTGGGCGCCTAGTTGTTGGGAGATTGGCCGATAGGGCCCCCATTGGCTCGATCTGCCAAAACGTGAGGGCCGAGGGTTAAATACAACGCTACTCGGCCGACCGCGTCGGCTAGCTGTCTTATTCCTTCAGTAATCCTAAACTCGAAAAAAGCTGGAGACGTTTTTCACACCCTGAGCAGATACAACAATGTTGATTGGCTATATGGCAGGAATGAGTCTGTGTGAGTGCAGCCAATGGTAGAAGCAGATAAAAATGAAACGTTTTCATTCGCTGTTCAGCATGGAAAGCAAAGTAGCTCCACGCATAGGTTCGCATCCGTGTCATTTTACTTTCATCCATAAGTTAATAGCACCTTTCAATTTAGTAACCAATTGTATGATTGTTGTTTACCATGTGTTGTCCTCCTTGGCGACGATCCATGACAAGCAGGGAAGTGAATACTCCACGGTTCAGAAAATGAGGGTCGGGCCGAAACATGTTAGCATTTGGCCGGCTTAATCCTGCGCAGCGACGATTCGTGACCGACAGAAAGGTGAACGCATCACCGGCCTGATTTATCCAACACAGCCTACGGTGGGCCTGTTCGGAGTTCATGATGGCAAACGTTTTGCCGACGTTTTGCCCGGTAGCGAGACTTTTGTAAGTCGCATGCGAACGTTTAATGGCGTCGCATAAGGCCTATGACACGCGACGGGGGTTTCGCGGCAATCCAGTCTGCCTTTGCTTACGTGCCCGGCGGACGGTTGCGGAGGTCGTCGATGGTCTTTTGCAGGGCGTCGATGCGCGCGAGCAACGCGTTTTCTTCTTCGGCGCGTTTGCCGTCGCCTAGGAAAAAACTCGCGAGCACGCCGCTGAGCGTGCCGAACAGGCCCACGCCCGTAAACATGAGCGTGGCGGCGATCAGGCGTCCGCCGGTGGTCACCGGATAGCGGTCGCCGTAGCCCACCGTTGTCACGGTGGTGACGCTCCACCACACGGCGTCCTCGGCGGTCTTGATGTTGGCCTCGGGCGTGCGCTCCACCATCAGCACGCCGGCCGAGGAGAGCGACAGCACGAGGAACGCGATCGTGAACACCGAGGCGACGCCGCCCCGCGTGCGGTTGTGCAGAAAAAGCATGTCGACGACCAGGCGCACCGATCGCACCGCGCGCAGCATGCGCACGATGCGGAACACCCGGAACAACCGGCCCCAGCGCAGCGCGGACACTTCGGGGATGCTGGCGAGCAGATCGATCCAGCCCCATTTCATGAACTGCAGTTTCGATTCGGCGCGGTGAAAGCGAACGACGAAATCGGCGAAGAACAGGGCACACACGCCGTTGTCGATCCAGCGCAGCACGCGCACGGTTTCGGCGGGCAGGGGAACGACGAGCTCGATCACCAGCAGCCCCAGCACGAACAAGGAAAGCGTGAGGATGATCAGTTGAAACGGCCCGAGCTCGGAGGGCGATGTGGGCTTGCTCATCTCGGGGCAGAGACTTCCGCAACCACGTCGCGGGGTCAAGGGCTCCACCCGGCGGGAGGTGATTGCTGTCGCTCTTTGCGTGAGCCGCAGCTAGGTTGGCGGAGCGCCGCGGGGTTATCAGCCTCGGGGCGCGCTCAATTTATGGCCCGAATCCACAACCGTCGCACTGTCTCCACCGTCAACCGCGCCTACAGCAGCGACCCGCTCGAGCGCATCGAGTCCATCGCCGGCGTGAACTCCGATCGCACGCGCTGGTCGTTCTCGCAGGCCGCCGCCATCGCGCGCATCGAGGCCGGCACCGATGCGTTCACCATCAAGACCGGCGACCAGCTCGTGAAGCTCATCGTCCACGTCCAGGGCGGCGAAAAATACCTCCAGAGCGAGCGCGAGAAAACCCACCCGGATGACCTGCTGCACCTCACCGTCGCCCCGACGGCTCCGACCGCGTCCGCGGCTCCGGCGAGCCCCGCCAACCGCCGCGGGCGTCGGTAACCCGTTGAGCACGCTTGTGGATGCAACGGGCTATGATCGATTTTGATGGGATTGTATCAGAATCTTTCAAACCGCCGGGCTGACCGTGTGCGGCATGTCCGG
>Ga0097621_100003987_pt1 | contig 10230 bp, 12 predicted proteins | sample KBSMisM72_FD_73165 | JGI IMG/M metagenome (GOLD analysis project Ga0097621, IMG submission 73165) | Miscanthus rhizosphere microbial communities from Kellogg Biological Station, Michigan, USA - KBS Miscanthus M7-2 (version 2) (version 2) | ecosystem: Host-associated > Plants > Roots >... | reverse complement strand
CCACGCGCCGGCGAGGACGATCGGCGCCCACCAGTTGAAGCGCAGAAGCACGAGCGCCGACGCGATTCCGCCGACCATTTCGACGAGTCCGCTCGCAATGAAGTCCAGCGACACGTTGAGTGGTGGACCCGTCATGCCGAGGTCGAAGTCGCGCGCGACCGTGAGATCCGCGATCAATTTGGAATCTTCGAGGTGGCCCATGCCCGGGGGTCGGACGCACGCTTGCGTCAGGCGGTCGTACAGCCAGGCGGCCGTCTCGTCTCCCAGATTGGCGCCGATCGCGGAATGAATCGGCGGCAGCACCTGCAGCAGCACGAAGATGACGCCGACCACGGCGAGCGGCGACGCGAAGCCGGTGCGGGCCTGCACGGCGGCGATGAGCGCGCCCGTCGCGATGGCGAACACGGCGGGCAGCGCGCCGCGCAGCAGCAGCACGAGCCACCACGCCCACGTCAGCGGCGCGTCAGCTTTCGGAAGGACGGTAAAGAACTTCCACTCGTCGCGGGCGCGGAGTCGATCAAACATCGGCCGTGACATGGGAAAGCACGTTCACGATCGTCCCGCTGGGGTCCTTCACGAAGAAGCGTCGGACGCCCCAGGGTTCGTCAGTGAGCGCGTACACGATCGGCAATCCACGGGACAACGCTCGCGCATGCACGAGGTTTACATCGGCGACTTCGATGCTGATATCCGGGAGCAGGGCGGTGGGATTGTCGCTGCGCATCAACGTCAGTTGCGCCGTCGGATTGTTCGGCGACAGCAGAGTCATCACGAACCCCATGTCCATCGCGACTTGGAGGCCGATCACGTCCTCGTAAAACCGTCGGCTGGCGTCGAGATCCGTGGATCTGATATCCGGCACGATTCGTCTGACACTCATCGGCGTTCCTCGTCAGACATTCTGATCCAGAACGATGTCAAGCGATTGTAAGAAACTTACCGGCCTCAGTCGTGCACGGCGATGTGGTTTTTCGACGCGCGGAACTTCAGATATATCGACGGGCTCACGCCGGAAAATTCCCGGAAATCGTGGATGAAATGCGCCTGATCGAAATAGCCGCACGACAGCGCGACATCGGTCCAATCGACCCGAGTCGCATGTTCGACGCAACTGAGGACGTGTTGGAAGCGGCGCAAACGCGAAAACGCCTTCGGCGTCACGCCGACCTGGTTTCGGAAGATCTCAATGAACCGCCGCTGGCTCATCCCGACTTCGTCCACGATCTCCGCAACGGCACGCGGCCGCGAGGCGTCGCCAAGTGCGCGCACGGCGTAACGCACCGCCCGATGCCCGTCGAACCGGCCGCGTGCGGCCGCAAGCAGCGCTTGTTCGATAATCTGAAACTTGCGCGCCGGTGTGCAGGCGCTGACGAGCGCCTCGCAGACGGCGGCCGCGTTGAGGCCCCACACTGCCTCGAGCGGAACGAACAGGTCCTGCAGCTCGCCTGCCGGCATCGGCAAGAACGGAAAGCCTCCGCCCGGCTTGAAGCTGACGCCGAAGACCGTGAACGGCATCGCCGTTTCGAGCATCATCGCCTTGGTGTGGACACCGGACACGCCGCCGTTCCAGAACGTGCCGTTCCGGTCCCACGTCACGACGAGGTTCATCATGCCGCTCGGCATGAGCCGCTCCTGCGGATGCGGCGGCGCGTACTCCTCCGAAAACCAGAAGAGGTCCACGAATTCCGACAACGGCGCCGGCGGGACGTGGATGTGCGTCGACATGCCGTCAGTCGCGAACCGACGCGGACGCGCGGGCCCGGACGATTTGAGTCGCGTGATCGTGCGCGTGTCTGCTGTAGATGTTGAGCCACGTGTCCATTCCGTAGCGCCCGTGCTCCGGGTGGGTGCCCTCGCGACTCCACTCGTCCTCGGCAAGACGGTCGAGCAGTTGTGCGGTCGATTCTCTCGCCGCCTTGAATGCGGCCAGCGATGCCGCGATCGGACGATCGTAATGAAGACGCTTCGCGAACTCATCCTGATCGTACGCAACAATGGCGGGCCGATCCGCAGCAAGGAGCCACCGCACGCGCAGCGCCGACATCATTTCGCTGTCGGCCAGGTGGTGCACGATTTCACGAGCGCTCCACTTGCCGGGAGCCGGCCGGGCGTCCAGCTCGACCTCGGTTGCCCCCTCGAGCGCGTCGGCAACCGCCCGGTATCCATCTCTGTAGTCGGACATCAGCTTGGCGCGAATGTCGCTGTCCACGTCAGCCTCGCGTCTTCGCGATGCCCGGCGCCGCGGCTTCCTGGGGCGTCGCCGGCGCGAGATGATGCTGCTCGAGGTGCGCTTTCAGCTGTCCGAACGCCTCGTCAGGCGTGTCGGCCCAGTGAAGCAGTTCTTTGTCCTGCTCGGCAATCGCACCCCATTCCGCCATCGGTTCCAGATTGATGACGTTTTCCCAATACTCGCGCCCGTACAGGATTACCGCGATCTTCTTCGACAACTTGTCGGTCTGCGCGAGCGTGAGAATCTCGAACAACTCGTCGCACGTGCCGAACCCGCCGGGAAAGATCACGAGCGCTTTCGCGAGGTAGGCAAACCAGAACTTCCGCATGAAGAAGTAGTGGAACTCGAAGTGCAGGCCCTCGGTGATGTAGTCGTTGGCGCCCTGCTCGAACGGCAGCCGGATGTTCAAGCCGATCGTCTTTCCTCCGGCTTCGGTCGCGCCGCGGTTCGCCGCTTCCATGATTCCGGGGCCTCCGCCTGACACGACGACGAAGCGGTGATTGTCGGAGCGAAGCGTCAGGCTCCAGCTCGTGAGCCGGCGAGCCACCTCGCGCGCGTCTTCGTAGTACTTCGCCCATTCGACGTGTTTGCGCGATCGGGCAAGCTCGGCCTGATACTGCGAATCCGCGTCGCGCACGCCGCGGGCCCGCAGCGTCTTGAGCGCGCGCTCCGCACGCTCGCGCGAGTCAACGCGGGCCGAGCCAAAAAACACGACGGTGTCCTGAATCTTCTGATCCTTGAAACGGCGAAGCGGTTCGAGGTACTCGGACAAGATCCGGAGCGGCCTGCCCTCCTCGCTGTCGAGAAAATCCGTGTCCAGATACGCCAGCGGCTGCTGAGACATAACCGCCACTTTATCACCGGGGTATGATGATTCCCGCTTCTTCACCATGGCGAAAACCGCATCTCCCTCACCCGCCCTCGACGTCTCGATCGTGATCGCCGCGCCGCCCGCGCGAATCCTGAAGGCGTTTTTCGAGATTCAAGCGCTGAACGCGTGGCTGCAGGTGTCGCAAGCCGTGGTGACGCCGCGCGTGCTCGGGCCGTATGCGCTGTCGTGGCCGTCGACGGACTTCCGCGATGAAACGCTCGGACGGCTCGGCGGTGTATTTCGCGGGACGGTCATGCAATATCAGGCCGCCCACGGGTTCTTCGTCGCGGACGTGTACTTTCTGCCGCCCGACGGCGATCCGATCGGCCCGATGGCCTTCGAGGTCACCTGTACGCCCGAAGGCGACTCCACACACATCCGCGTGAACCAACGCGGATTCGAGGAAGGCGCGCGCTGGCGGCGCTATTACGAAGTCATCGGGCCCGGCTGGGATCGCGCACTGCACGCGCTGAAGGCGCTTCTGGAGCGGTGATGGATCGGACGTTCCTGCTTGCGGGCGCCGTCGCGGGGTTGATCGCCGTCGGCTTCGGCGCGTTCGGCGCGCACGGACTGCGCGAGCGCCTCACTCCCGACATGCTGGCGGTCTTCGAAACCGGCGTGCGCTATCACATGTACCACGCGCTGGCGCTGCTGCTGACGGCGGCGCTCGCCCCCCGACTGCCGGGGAAAGCGATCGTCGCCGCCGGCTGGCTCTTCGTCGCCGGAATCACGTTGTTCTCGGGAAGCCTGTACGTGCTGGCGGTGACAGGCGTGCGCATCTTCGGTGCGATCACGCCCATCGGTGGCGTCGCCTTCCTCGCGGGCTGGGCGGCGCTGGCAATCGCGGCGCTCTGAACTGACCTACGCTTTGAACCGCCTGACGTCGATCACGTACTTCTTGATCTTGTAATTCAGAATCCGCTCGGTCGCGTCCAGCAGACGTGCTGCCTTCGCGCGATTGCCTCGGGTCGTCTTCAGCGCATCCTGAATCAGGTCCTTTTCGTACGCAACGACGGCGTCTGCGAGCGACACGCGCGTCACGGTCCCCGACGCTTCGGCGGTCTGGAGCGAGGGCGGCAGATGGTGGGCATGAATCACCTGGCCTTCGCACATCAGCACGGCGCGCTCGAGTGCGTTTTCCATCTCGCGCACGTTGCCGGGCCAGTGGTAGCTGACCAGCATGTCGATCGCGGGCGTCGAAATGCGCTTGATGCTCTTGCCGTGCTCGCGCGAGAACTTCTCGAGGAAGTGATCGGCGAGCAGGAGCAGGTCGGCCTTCCGATCGCGCAGCGGAGGGACGAAGATCGTAAAGACGTTGAGGCGATAGTAGAGGTCCTCGCGGAACGTGCCCTGCTGAAGCGCCTGCTCCATGTCTTTGTTCGTCGCGGCGATCAGGCGGACGTTCACCTTAATCGTCTCCGTGCCGCCGACGCGCTCGAACTCGCGCTCCTGCAGCACACGCAGTAGCTTCACCTGCGTCGACAGATTGATGTCGCCGATTTCGTCGAGAAACAGCGTGCCGGCCTCGGCCAGCTCGAACCGTCCCTTCTTCCGCGCTTCCGCGCCGGTGAACGCGCCTTTCTCGTAACCGAACAGCTCGGCTTCAATGAGGCTCTCCGGCAGGGCGGCACAACTCACCTTCACGAACGGCTTTTTCGCGCGCAGCGAGTTGTAGTGAATGGCGTGAGCGATCAGCTCCTTGCCGGTTCCCGATTCACCGCGAATGAGCACAGTGGTATTCGTCGATGCGACCTGCGCGACCTGTTCGTAGACCTGTCGCACCGGTCCGCTCGTGCCGATGATGTTCGAGAAGTCGTATTTGTCCCGCAGTTCCTGGCGCAGGTGCTCGTTCTCGTCCACCAGCCGGCGCTTGTCTTCCTCGATCAGCCGCTGGATCTTAATCGCCTGCGCGATCATCGAGGCGACGACGCCCATGAACTTCACGCTGCTCTCGAAGTCGCGTTCGGCCTTGTAACGCAGGTCGACGCCTAGTGCGCCGACTGCGCGCCGGTTCAGCAGAATCGGGACGCACACGAAGCTCAGTTCCTGGTCGTCGCCTTCGGGCCGCCGTGCCGCGCGGTTGAGCATCGCGGGCTCGCGGCTCACACGTGGGACGACAATCGGTTTGCCCGTTTCCACGACGCGTCCCGTGATGCCTTCGCCCATGCGGTATTGCACCGACTGCGCCGGCCGATCGAGACCGTCTGATGCCTCGATGAACAACTCCCCTCCGTCGCGCAGCATCGTCACCATGCTGCGAACGGCGCCGTGGTGCCGCCCCAGGATCTCGAGCACCCGGTGCAGCGCGGATTTGATGTTGAGCGTGCCCGACAGGGCCTGGCTCACCTCGAGCAGTGTCGAAAGACGGCGGTGCTCACGCCCTTGCGCGACTGCCGCCGTCGCCGCGTTCCCCTTCATCCGATGGTCTCCGTCCCCTCGTGGTACATCCTTGTGGAATGTCGAATATGTTGCAACAGAATTGTCTCGATCGCCCCCCTGAAAAATGCCGCGCGATCCGGGTGCTTTCGCCTGCTGCGAGACACTTTCGTTGATCCGTCACATTTCCACTACCGAATTGTCTGATAGGGAAATCTATCGGAATTGCCAAATGTTAAAAAACAGGCCAAAACACAGTATGTCAGACGCGATTTCGGAGCGCCTCGCGCTGGCCTGCGCCAGTGGACTGCATTTTGCTCTCCACTTTTGGCGAAGGCAGGCTGCAATGAACGAATTGGTTGGCCGAATTCGCGCGGAGTTTCTGGAAATGCCGGGATTGCGGCTGACCGTCAGGCAGGCGTCACGGCTGTGGGGCCTGGACGAGGGATTATGTCGGCGGGTGATTGACACGTTGATCGGCGCGTCGTTCCTGCGGTGGACGCCCTCGGGCGCCGTCGCTCGCGCCGAGGATTGACGCGGCCCCGAAGCGCCGCGCTACGAACGCCGCCGTCTCGCGAGCTCGCGCACAAGGCATTCCTCGCCGCGCGCCATCGCCCAGCGATGGTTCGCTTCGAAGATCGGCTTCAACACAATCGACAGCCACCGCAGCAGCGGCTTCTCCGCCCGAATCCGCCAGTCGAACGTGACGTCGACAAGCCGGCCGTTCTGCGCGAAGGTCCACGTCCCGGTGCCCTCGAAGTCCCCGGTGGCCGCGATCGTGAAGCCGTAGGGAAACCGCGACTCGACCACCTCGAACTCCCACCGCAGTTTGTACGGCAGCTTTCCCGTCGTCAGGAGACGGACGCGGCGGCCAGTGCCGCTCGCGTTCGGCGGCCGCAGCTCGACGACCTCGAGGTAAACCATCGGCCACCAGCGCGGCAGATCGAGCGGGTTGCCAAGCACATGAGAGACCTCTTCGCACGTGCTCTCGACAACCCAGCGCGTGACGAACCGGTAATCGTTCGAGTTATCCGGCATACGGCCGGATGCCGCGCGCCACAAATGTCGTCACGATCCGCCGGCGCAGCTCATTGGCCACTTTGTTCTGGTTGAGCGGTGGCGTCTTCAAACGAACGCGAATCACGGAGAAGCCGTCCGCGATGGACTCCACGCCGGGGATTTCGATCGGCGCGAGCAGCAGCGGCCTCCATGCGGGATCGCTCGCCATCGCTTCGCCGATCTCGGTGATGGTCGCTATCACGCGGTCGATGTGCTCGCTGTACGCGATACGCACGTCGACGACGGCATACGCGTAGATCTTGCTCATGTTCGCCAGCGTGCCGATGGTGCCGTTGGGAAACACTTGCACGGCCCCTTCCGCGTCGCGCAGGACGAGCGTGCGCAGGTTGATCTGCTCGACCATGCCTCCGACGCCATTGATTTTCGCAATGTCGCCCACTCGCACCTGGTCTTCGAGGATCAGAAAGAACCCGGAGATGACGTCGCGCACGAGGTTTTGCGCGCCGAATCCGATCGCAAGGCCGGCGATGCCCGCGCCGGCCAGAATCGGACGTATGTCGACGGAAAGCTCCTGCAGCAGCATCATCACCGCGACAAAACCCACCGTCACCGTCACGATGCTCTCGAGAAGCCCGCTGATCGTCGTCGCCCGCCGTTGCCATTCGAGATCCGTCTTCGCGTGCCGCCGGCCGACCTTGAACTGGAGATGCTTGATCGCCAGGTGCAGCACGCGGACGACGATCGACGAACCGACGACGATGACGAGGATGTTGACGCCGTGGAGGAGCAGCCATCCGAACGCGATCTCAGGACTCCACCACGGGCCCGAGATGCCGAACGTCCGAAGCGCGAGTGAAACGCTCGCGACGGCGGCCACGGCGTACGCGAGCAGCGTCAACGCACGCATGACGCGCTTGGCCCGCTCTTGAATCGCGGCTTTGTTTTCCGCGTCGATGTCGAGGCGGCCGACCACGCGGTAGACGAGGCGGCCGGCGACCCACACGAGCGCAGCCGCACAGAGAAAGGCGACCAGAGCCTCGGCGCCGGCGCGATAGTGGAGGCCTGTCATCAGAGTTTCTGGACTTTGAGATAGTTGGCGTCGGTCCGGGCCAGATCGGCGTTGACGCTGACGAGCACGACGGAGGCGCCGCTGGCGACGAGCCCGCGCTCGACCAACTCTCGCCCGACGCGAGCGCCGGTGACGTCGACATTGTCTCCGATGTCCGTGCACATCGGCAGCACGCCCCAATGCAACTTCAGCCGCCTCGCGACCTCGTGCCGTTCGCACGCGGCGATGATCGGCGCACGCGGACGCAGCGCCGCCAGCCTCCGCGCCGTGCTGCCGCCGCGGGTGACGGCAACGATGGCTGCCGCGTCGCCACGGCTGGCCAGCGTGACTGCCGCTTCGCACAGCGCCTGCGTCTGATCGCCGCTGACGCCGATGCTGACGGCTGGACCGATCGGCTGCGCGGTTTCCGCTTCGCGGATGATCGCGTCGAGAACCTGGACGGTCTTTGCAGGGAAGGCGCCGGTCGCGGTTTCGCCGGCCAGCATGATCGCGTCGACGCCGTCGTCGACCGCGTTGGCCGCGTCGCTGACTTCCGCGCGTGTCGGCCGCGGCTCGAACGTCATCGACTCGAGCACTTGCGTCGCGACGATCACCGGCACGCCGTGCAGCCGCGCAAGACGCGTGATGTTCTTTTGCGCGGTGGGCACTTTTTCGAGCGGCATCTCGAGACCGAGATCGCCTCTCGCGACCATGACGCCGTCGCACGCTTCGAGAATGGCATCGAGGTGTTCGAGCGCCTTCGGCCGTTCGAGCTTCGCGATGATCGGCAGATCGGGAGCACCGGCATCGTCGAGCAGACGCCGGGCCTGAACGATGTCGTCGGCCGACTGCACGAAGCTGAGCGCAATCATGTCCACGCCAAGCGAAACGCCGAGGCGCAGATCGTCGGCGTCCTTGACCGTGATCGACGAGGCGGGCAGCGGGACGCCGGGCGCGTTGATGCCTTTATGGTCGCCGATGTCGCCGCCCTCGACGACGGTCGTCTGAATGTCTCGACCGTCGCTCGAGTCCACGCGGAGTTCGACGGAGCCGTCGGCAATGAGAAGCGAATCGCCGGGCTTGACCGCCTTGGCCAGCCCATCGAACGTCGTCGAAATCATTCCCGGGACACACGGCAGATCGCCGGTCACGATACGGAGCCGATCGCCCTTCTTGACGACGATGGGACGGCCGTCGCGGGTGGTGCCTGTGCGAATCTTCGGCCCGCCGAGATCCTGCAGCACGCCGACGTCGCGGTTGGCGCGCGACGCAGCCGCGCGGATGCGGTTGTACGCGGCCGTCTGCGACTCGTGCGTGCCATGCGAAAAGTTGAGGCGGAAGATGTCGACGCCCGCCGCGATCAGCGCGTCCAGCAGTTGATCGTTGTCGGTTGCGGGACCCACCGTCGCAATGATCTTCGTACGCCGCATGTACAATTCCCCCATTATGGGTCAAATCGTTCCGGACGCCGTCGAGCAGTATCTCGGCTCGCTCAACCGTCAGAGCGACGACGTGCTGACAGCGATCGCGCGTGCCGGTGAACGCGACGACTTGCCGCTCGTCGATCCGGAAGTCGGCGCGCTGCTGCGCGTCCTCGTGCTGGCGACACGCGCGACGCGCGTGCTCGAAATCGGCACCGCCATCGGCTACTCGGGCGTATGGATGGCGGGGGCCCTTCCCAAGGAGGGCATGTTCATCACGATGGAAGTCGACGAGTCGCGCGCGAAGACCGCCCGGGCCAATTTTGCTCTCGCCGGCCTCGCCGATCGCGTCAGCGTCATCGTGGGCGACGCACAGCGGATGCTGCACAAGGTAGCCGGCCCGCTGGATCTGATCTTCCAGGACGGCGACAAGAAACAGTACGGGCCGATGCTCGACACGCTCGTCGGTTTGCTTCGCCCCGGCGGAGTGCTCGTCACCGACAACGTGCTGTGGAACGGCGAAATTGTTCCCGGGTTTCCCGCCAGGCCTCATCGCGATCCGTCGGACGGCATTGCGATCGCGGCATACAACGAGGCCATCAACAACCATCCGTCGCTCGTGACCTCGATCGTGCCGCTCCGCGACGGCGTGGCGATCTCTGTGAAGCGCTGACCGCATGACGATCGACGAGTTCGCGCGCGCATGGCGCGCGCGTGCGATCACCTCCGAAGCCGCGACCGCGCAGTGTCTTGCACGAATCCATGAAAAGAACGACGCGTTGAACGCGTTCACGCTCGTGACCGCGGAGAGCGCATTGGAGCAGGCGCGTCAGGCTGACCGCGAGCTCGGTGACGGACGCGATCGCGGCCCTCTGCACGGCCTCCCCATGTCCATCAAGGACCTCATCGACGTCCGCGGCACGGTGACAAGCGCGGCGTCAGCCGTTCGCGCGTCAGCGCCTCCCGCACGTGCCGACGCACCTGCCATCGCGCATCTGCGGGCGGCGGGCGCTGTTCTGGTAGGCAAGACGAACCTCCACGAGTTCGCGCTCGGGACGACGTGCGAAGACTCCGCGTTCGGCGTCGTGCGAAACCCGCTCGACACGACGCGGTCTGCCGGCGGGTCGAGCGGCGGATCGGCGGTCAGCGTGGTCACCGGCATGGCGTTCGCAAGCGTCGGCACGGACACCGGAGGCTCAATCAGGATTCCAGCGGCAGCATGCGGCATCGTCGGGCTGAAGCCGTCGTACGGCGAGGTCGACAC
>Ga0097621_100003985_pt1 | contig 10233 bp, 6 predicted proteins | sample KBSMisM72_FD_73165 | JGI IMG/M metagenome (GOLD analysis project Ga0097621, IMG submission 73165) | Miscanthus rhizosphere microbial communities from Kellogg Biological Station, Michigan, USA - KBS Miscanthus M7-2 (version 2) (version 2) | ecosystem: Host-associated > Plants > Roots >... | reverse complement strand
GACTGTCCTGAACCAGGCGCCGCCGCCGGCTCCGGCGATAATACCGCCAGGACAGCTTTGTTCCACCACGCAACTTGGCGACAGTCCACCGGCCGCGCCAGATCCAAAGTGCGCTAATGCTCATGTGCCGCCGTCACCCGCAACACCTTACTTACTGACCGGTCTGGCAAAGGCAACTCGGGTCTATTATCCGGACGATCCTTCGAATGTCTATCACACGTACATGAACGACCACGTGAAGTTCAGAATTCTTCACGGGGGCCGCGACGTATCACACGTGCATCACCAGCACGCGCACCAGTGGCTGCAGTCACCAAACAGCGATGAAGGATCTTATCTCGACAGCCAGATGATCAGTCCGGGCGCGAGCTACACCCTGGAAATGGTTTACAACGGCAGCGGCAATCGAAATAAAACTGTTGGTGATTCGATTTTCCACTGCCACTTCTACCCGCACTTCGCGGCGGGAATGTGGGCGATGTGGCGTGTTCACGATACGTTTGAAAGTGGCTCGGAGTTACAGAACGGAATTCCGATCAAAGGCACGCGCGCCTTGCCTGACGGCGAAATCTCAGCCGGATCACCGACGCCGGCGCTTGTTCCGATGCCGACTCTGGCGATGGCGCCCCTGCCGTCGGCAGTATTCATCGATAACGGGCAGATCGTTTACGGAACTCCGGCTGCACCTGATCCAAGCGGCGCGAACGTCACGGTAAATCCGGGTTATCCGTTCTTTATCCCCGGTGTCGCAGGCGCGCGCGCACCACATCCGCCGCTCGATTTCGCACCAGACGGCACAGGTGGTTTTCTCGATGGTGGTTTGCCGCGTCACGTAGTAATCGGCGGCACGATTTCTTACGAGAGTCACGACACGAAAGACTGGAGTAAGGATCTCGCGACGGTCATCGCCAACAAGCTTCCCGAAGACGGAACTTTGGTCGAAAAAGTTGCGATGAAGTTCTTCGGCCAGCGTTGCTATTCCTCATTCTTTCCGAACGGCGCCGCTGCAAATTGTCCGCCACCGACAAGCGTAGCGCCACAAAGCACTCTGCCTTCGCCGCCGACCGGTTTCGTCGTCAATGGCCTTCCACGTGGCCCGCAATCCGGAGCTCCATACGCGGATCCAGGCGTCGACGACAACGGAAAACCAGTTGGCACTTTGCGGATTTACAAAGGCGCGGCGATTCAGGCAAACGTAACCTTCAATAAGAAGAAACTCGGTTGGCACTTTCCACAGCAACGTATGCTTGCGTTATGGCAAGACGCCTCGCCGACGATTCAATACACGACCACGAACGGAACACAGGGACGTATGCCCGAGCCGTTGTTCTTCCGCGGAAATACCGGAGATATCATCGAGTTCTGGCACACGAACCTCGTTCCGAACTATTACAACGTCGACGACTTTCAGGTGCGCACGCCCACAGACATCCTGGGCCAGCACATTCACCTCGTAAAGTTTGACGTTACTTCATCCGATGGCGCCGGTAACGGCTTCAACTATGAAGATGGCACGTTCTCGCCGGGTGAAGTGCAGGAAATCATCAAGGGAATCAACCACAGCCAGTTTAACGGCTTCAAGAATTTCCCGAACCAGCCCTTAGGGCCTCCGAAAGCGCCGCCACAGGAAATCTGGAACTGCGCACAGAACCCGGGTTCGATTCGTTGTCAGCCATGTCCGGACTGGACTTCTGCGACCAGCCGTCCGATTTGCATGAGCTGGCTCGGCGCGCAGACCACGATTCAGCGTTGGTATCTCGATCCGCTCGTCGACGATCAGGGTGTCGATCGCACGCTGCGAACTGTATTCACGCACGATCACTTCGGTCCATCGACTCACCAGCAAGCGGGTCTTTATGCCGGTCTGCTGGTCGAGCCACAAGGGTCGACGTGGACGGGCAACGACGGTACGCCATTCGCCACTCGCACTGATGGTGGTCCGACAAGCTGGCAAGCGCGAATCATTACGCAGAATGCTAGCGACAGTTATCGCGAGTTCATGCTCGAGTTTCAGGATCTACAACTCGCGTATAAAGCGGGATCCATCGCTAATCCGAGTGACAATCCGAAGCAGGGCTGGATTGATACCGCAAACGCGATTAATCCTCCTTGTTATACGGCTGCTCCGTGTGCATCGACACCTTCACTCATCACGACGGGCGTCAACCTGCTGCCGGCCGGTACACAGTCCGTGAACTATACGAATGAGCCGGTTGCGATGCGTCTCGGTCCGACTTTGGCATTCCCCCACGTTGGTAGTCCGAGCGGGCCGGTCGACCCGCGCGTTGACCTTTCATACATGTTTGATAATACGGTGGTGCAGCAGCTCAACTCGCTTTTGCCGCCGGGACAACCAACATGGGCGCCCGATCCGATGACGCCTTTGCTGCGAGCGTATCAGGGCGACAATGTTCAGATCCGACTGCTGGTTGGAGCGCACGTGTTCCAACACCAATTCAACCTGCAGGGTCCGACGTGGTTTGCTGAACCATCGTGGAAGAACTCAGGCTATCGCAGTTCTCAGCCGACCGGACTGTCGGAACACTTTGAGCTGTTGTTCAAAGTGCCGTCTTCTTCGGCGCCAAGCCTCGGTCGCACGTGTCCGGATGGACAAACGGATGGTGCGAACTGCGTCGATTACCTCTACAGCCCAAGCTTTGATGAAAGTGGAATCAGTAACGGCTTGTGGGGAATCTTCCGTTCATACGATCCGAATGCAGCCCCGACCGATAAGATTCTGAAGACAGTAGTGCCGCTGCCAAATAATCCCATCGCGCCGGGTAATCCGGTTTCGTATGCGACCTGTCCGGCGGGTCAGCAGCCGAAAGTCTTCAATATCACTGCCGTCACGGCGCAGGCAGCATTGCCGGGCGGCGCGATTGTTTTCAACAGCCGTGGGTCAAAACTGCAGAACAAGTTGGGCATCATGTACGTGCAGACGTCGGATCTCACTAACGGAAAGCTCAAGGCTGGTGTTCCAATTGAACCGCTCATCCTGCGTGCAAATGCCGGCGATTGTATTCAGGTCAATCTTACCAACGGCATCGCGCAGAACTCGGCAGTTCTCAATGCGAGCTTCTCGTTGCCGGAACCATTCACAGGACCAAATTACCCACACAACCCTTCCAGTTACATCGGGCTTCATCCGCAACTTCTCTCGTACGACGCTGCGACGAGTAGCGGTCTCAACGTTGGCTGGAACCGCGAAAATAACCTCACTGAGAATCAAACAATCCAATTTGGAAAAACGAAGACCTATACATGGTACGCAGGGAAGATCGACCGGGCTGCCAATGGCTCGCTGACCTACACACCAGTGGAGTTTGGCGCCCTGAACCTGTTCCCATCGGATTTGTTCTTCCAGAATCCGCAGGGCTTGTTCGGATCGATGGTTATCGAGCCGGCAAAAGCGACGTGGACCACTGACGCAAACAGTCGCAGGTCCGCAACTGTCAAACTCCCGGACGGCACAACGTTCCGTGAGTTTGCATTAATGATCGGCGATTCGGTCGCATTTAATGGGAACAACACGGGCGCAGTTAACTATTCGTCCGAGCCGTGGAGCTTCCGTTATCAGAACAACATTACTGGAGACTTCTCGTGTGAGTTGTCTAATCAGTTGGCGGGGCCAGGAGGGCAGGTTGGCGATCCGAAGACGCCGATACTGACAGCGGCCATCGGCGATAAAGTTCGTTTCCGCATGACTCACCCATTCGGAACGGGTACTTCGCAGGTGTTCTCGTTGCACGGTCACGTTTGGCAGCGCAATCCGTACATCGTGAATGGCACACAGCTCGGCAACAACATTCTTTCGCAGTGGATCGGGTCGCGTGACAATCATGGCTCGTCCGATCACTTCGATATCCTGATAGACAAGGCCGGTGGCGAAGGTGGACAGGCCGGCGACTACCTCTACAGCGTGTTCGTTCCAACTCAGGCCAGGGATGGCGCCTGGGGGCTCTTCCGCGTTGGTAACGTGGGTGGCCCAACGTCACAGAATCCAGCCTGTCCGGCGAAGACGGCGCCCGGATATCAACCGGCCAAGATTAAGGATGGCACTGAGCGCTTCACCAGACCGCCATTACCAGACATGAAAAAACCTTAACCACGATGGTTCTTTTTGAGGAGGAAAGTTATGGGCGGTAAGAAAAAGAAAGGTAAGGGAGGCAAAGGGAAGGGTAAGGGCAAGGGTGGTGGCGGTGCACAAGATCCCGTTGCTCTAATAGTCAGAAGAGCGTGCGCGCAGACGCTGTACAATATTTTGCCTTCTCTGTATGCGTGTACTCCTGATTTATTCCAGGCATCAGCACTCGCCCTCGGACTTAGCGGTTCGTTGATGAAGCAGAAGAAAGATAAGAAGAGTGGCGGCGGGAAGAAAACTAAATACAAGAAGCATTGGAAGAAGAAGGGCAAGAAGGGCAAGCCTAAACCGAAGCCTAAGCCGAAACCAAAACCAAAGCCCAAACCGAAGGGGAAAGGGAAGCCCAAGCCAAAGGGCAAACCGTATCCGTACCCGAAGCCAAAACCGGAACCAAAGCCGAAGCCGGAACCCAAACCGAAGCCTAAGCCGAAGCCGGTTGGTGGTGGAATCTTTGTCGGAGGCGCAACGCCCGCCAAAAAGGCTGGCGCGGCTAAGAAGGGCACCAGGAAGCGCTGAGCTTCTCTAACGCGGTCTAAAAGTACGGAATCAATCTTGGATACAGTCAGAACCACCACGCGGTAGCGGGTGGGTACGCCGTAGGCTCCAATCGAATAAGGCTGCGCACCCACCCGCTACCGCGTGGTGGTTCTGACTGTATCCAAGCACGATTGCCTAATCTCGTCATGTCATCAACAGCGGCACGCAAACTCGATCGAACAAGCCTCTTAAATCTTCTTGCTTCAGAGTTTCATAACCCGGCGCAGGTCTTCGATCTAATCGATGGCCTTCTCAATCACGACTCCTACGACCAGAGTTTTTGCACGAAGCTAATTTCGATCTGCAAACAACGAACGGGCCTTCCCTGGAATCTGCGACGTATCGCCACTCTCATCCTCGAAAACCAGGTACTCAAAATCGATCCAAACGATCTCGACACCTTCGACTCCCTGCTCGTCCAACTCGACCTCAAGCAGCCTCGTCTGAAAAATCCCGTAAACAAATCGGTGCTGAAGGAAGGTTACACATCCACGGACATTCGACGCTTCGTCCCCGAGCTTCGCCGCCGCCTGTCACGCTTGGCGTGGCTACACGATCGCATCGAGGGAAATCAGACTTCCCACGCCGTTCTGCGCGATTTCTTCAACGTCTCCCGCCACCACTGTAAACTCACGCTCGCGCGTTACGTCTGTACGCCGCAGGAAGTAGCCTTCGAAATTCTCCGCCAGATCGACGAGAGCGACGGTGTCACAGACGTCGATCTCACTGAAGTCAAAACTATCAAAGACGAAATCAAGCGGTCAGTCGAATTGCTGCCTGACTTCGAAGCCGAGATTCTGCGACGTCTGATTCAATCGGGTCGTATCTACTGGGTGTCGGAAAGAACCAGCTCACGTCTCAACTCGCTCGTTGAGTATCCCCTCACGACAGTGGTCCTGGTCGTCAAACCTCCCGGCAGCGACATTGAGTTTGAGATCAAGCGAGCGGGCCTAAGAGGTGAGAATTCGCTGAGCGTGATCTTTGCTCGCAACCGCTACACGGTTCCGCCATCGCATCGACTGAACGGCGGGAGTATGCAGTGGTTGCTGCGTTACGAAGCGGACGCAGCGATCAGGCTGAATCGCGCCTATCGACAGGTTCACGGTGTCGACGCGCCGATACCTGCGTACATCGCACGCGCTTTCGTTTACACAGTGCCGACGCGCAACGGCGCAGCGCGCACGATGGATTACTTCACGCAGCGTAGCTGGTTCGGCAGCGGGTTCAATCAGATGCGCGCGGCCATGCGTGATTCAGTCGAGGCGTTTGCGGGTGAAGGTCACGGTAAAATGCCTCCGCTTCCCGACGCGCTCAGTCTCGCAGCTCAATTCATCGCGCAGGTGACGCCGGGTCAGGCGATTCTCACAGGAACGACGGCTTACAGAATCGACAAGCTCGAGACTTACCTGGCTAAGAATGGGCCGGAACAGTATTTCCAGGTTGGACTGAAGGTTGGCTACACGAGCGAAGAAGCAAAGCAGCTTGCGGACACGGTTCTGGAAGAAATTCTCGGCGTCTATCGACCTCCCGAGGTCCGTTATGAAAGTCACGAGCAATACGTCGCGGCGGCTTTGAGCGCCAATCGTGGGCGGGCGGATGAAGTTTATCTGTCAATCGTGGAGCAGATCGCGAAGTTCTGGGGAACGTTGTTTGGTTTGAGAGTTCATACGCGTGGTGAATCGTTTGTAGCGCGGAATGTCGGTTTAAAATCGTGCTGGGAAGACGGTGAGTGGAAAGTGAAGATCATCTTCATGGACCACGATGCCGTGACTCTGCATGGTTCGGACGAGCACTGGTTCTATGCCGACAGCGCGATTCCCACGATTGCTCTCGATGAGAGTTATATCTGGAGCCGGAATCCGAGACATTTTCCGGGCAGCGAACTGGGCTACTTGCAACGCATCTACCAGATCGACAAAACGATCGACCAAAAGGGGGAAGTGCTTGCGAGGAAGATTTTGCGGGATGTTTACGTGAAGACTCGCAGCGCGCTTCAGAGCAATGAACGTCTGCGGCGTCTATACCACCGGCGGTTTCTGGAGCGATATCTTGACTGGGATATATTCGTGAACGGCTACCTGGGGCTGAATGGGAAGAAGGCTGATAACAAGCGCTGGAAACAGAAAATGGAAGAGAAGCTGATCGGCAAGGGTTACAAATCGGGAGTCGTTGAACGAATGGGTGAGACAGTCGAGAAGAACCGGCAATTCCTCGAGAAGTATTCATTCCTGTTCGAACCACCGTACTAATGCTTGCCGAACAAATCGAAGCTTATCGACGCGATGGTTTCGTATTTCCGATCGAGATCTTTTCTGCGGCGGAAGTCGAAGGCTTTCGTGGTGCGTTTGAGGCTCTGAGTGAATATTCGCCGAAGCGCTTCGATCGGATGCATCTGTACTTTGAGTGGGCCTATCAGATCGTGACGCATGATGCACTGCTCGATGTGGTGGAAGCGATTTTGGGTGATGACATTTTGGTCTACGGGACGCTGGTGCTGGCCAAGCAGCCGCACGATTTGCGTTACGCTTCGTGGCATCAGGACAGTTTTTATTCGGGGTTGCACCTGACGCCGTCGACGACAGCGTGGATTGCGCTTACGCCGAGTCATGAAGGGAATGGATGCATGCGCGTGATTCCCGGTTCGCACCGGCTCGGCGCACTTGAGCATGAAAGTGTGGACGATCCACATTTGCTGAATCGACGCGGTGAGCGAATCAAGATTGACGTTGATGAGTCAGTGGCTGTTGATCTTGTGTTGAAGCCCGGCGAGATCTCTTTGCACGAGAGCACGCTGGTTCACGGATCGACACCGAATATGTCGGATGAACCACGGATAGGATTTATCGTGCGTTTTGTGACGAGCCAGATGCAGAATCCGAACACGCGGTTGATGCGTGTGCGTGGTGATGGCGATTGTAGACATCTCGATCTTGCGGAGCCGCCGGCCGAAGATGGTTTCAACTCCTGGCTGGCCTTTAGCTCTACGCCATGAGCAGAGCGTCATTCGGCGAATTGAAAACTCTTAAATCATTTTTCCCAACCGCGTCGTGCCTGAAAACAGAGAATCTCTCAAACGGCTCTCGCTTTTCACTGCGCTGGTAATCATTCGCATCAAACCACGGCGTCAGTATCATCGGCCTGCTTTCTCGCAACATCCGCGTCGCAAGGGGCGTTAACTCAACCAGACTCCGAAAACCCGTCGCACAATCAAACCTCTCGCACATCCTCAAATTCCCGCGAATATCCCACTCCTCAACAAACACATTGCTATCCGTGAATATCAGAAACGATCTGTCCGAATCCGCGGCTTCCCCGACGATTACCTCCACGCCCGGCAAGTACTTCTCATAAAACCCTCTCAAAAACTTCAGATTCTCCACATCGCCACGGTCGGCAATGATCACCGCCGTCTGCGCCAGGATCTGATCCATCTCTGTCCCATGCAGCACCAGCGACTCCTTCAGATACCAGTGATACTTCTGCCGCACCTGCACGTCGGAACTGAGATCCTCAACCCACGCAAGATGCGGCATGAACGAGTAACACGCATGCTCGGTCTGTAGCTTCCGATTATTCAAATCAACTGCGGTCAGCGCACGCGTGTTCAGCTCGATAAACGAATCAAACACCGCCGCGTCGAGGGCATAAGCAAACGTCGAATTCGCACTCGTAATCCTCACGACATTCGCGGAAACCTCGATCGGCGCCGCCATGTGGTTTACTCCAAAATGCAGCATCTCCCAGTCAGCCGGCACCTGCTGAAAATACGACCTGAACTTCTCGCTCAGCTCCGTATCCAGCGCCGCATCGTCCTCGAAGATCAGCACGTTGGGCCAGCCGAGCCGCCGCGCCTCCTTGATGATTTCCAAATGACTGCGCAAGCAACCGTAAGCACCCGGTGAGTCAGACCAGTTCGGCGGAACGATCGCCTGCTGTCCATCTACGGCCGCAAAACGTTCGACGCCATGCACTCCGCAACGTTCGAACTTCGAACGCATCTGCTCCCAGCGCTCGGGTCGTCGATCCAGATTGATGCAAAACTTGTGAGGGAACGCCTCGTTTATGTCCGGCATTTAGTTTATGTTGACACTACTGATAGACTGTCGCCACGCCACGAACCTCAGAACTGGAGCACCCATGCTCGCGTCGTTTCCTGAGTCGCAAAAATTACACGTACCCGATTCTCTTAGTCGCGAACTATCGCTCGCGGCGGACCGACTGCCGCTCTACGATAACAAAGAATTCTATGCAGTCGAGCTGCAGCAGTTTGTACACGATTCGATTCGCGAAGCAAACCCTGATGGTTTCGATGGACTAGTTGAGTCAATTAAAGAACGACTGCGACGTCGTCCTTACTGCGCTTTGGTTTCAGGTCTTCGTTTTGACGGAGGCAACCGGCTTTTCGTCGCGCTTAATCGTGCTTTCGGTGATCTCGTCGCGCGTCCTTATGAAAAGCCGCGCGCTCAGCTCGTACATTACATTCAACCGCAAACCGACATCGGATCTGCCCGAGGCGGCCGCGAGAGTGAAAGACTACACACTGACTGCGCCGATTGGGAAACGCCCGTCGAATTGATTTCAATGGTTTGCGTCAAAGCCGACAACGCCGGCGGCGGACGCTCGCGTGTGCTGGACCTCGATACGATTAGGACTGATGTCGCGGAGCGACTCGGCGAGGCGAGGCTGAAACTTTTCGAAGACGAGCCGGCGCCGTGGCAACTGGCGCCTTATCTTGGCGGCGGTGTCGCATGGCGGCCCGTGCTCACCGAAAGAGCCGTCTGTTGGCGGCGTTATACCATCGATCTCGCATTGACGCGCGAAGGGGCGAGACTTTCGGAACAGATGTTGGGCGCGTTGGATGAATTCGAGCGCGTCGTAACAGATTCGACAGGTACAGTTGATTTCATGATGCGCGAAGGAGAGTTATTATTCTCCGACAACACGCGAACGATTCACGCGCGCACGCCATTGGCCGACCCGGCGACCTCGACTCGGTTGATGATTCGTAGTTGGATCCGAACTTCGTGAAGGGGGAGTCCACTAAATTGCAATTTGCTCAACTCAGCGATCGCGTTGAGAGTAATGGAACCGGTGCGGCGATGGACATCAGGGCGCTGCCCGGCGTCTGGATCAACTCGAATCCGGATACCAGTGGCATCGCCCGCATGGTGATGTCTGAATCAGAGGGGAACCTGTCGTTGCAGGTGTTTGCGATCGGGCCGGACGGTTTGATCGATTGGGGCAGCGCGCCAGTGAGTGTGTTTGCGGGCGTGCCGACGTCGAATGTCGGTGCGGGGTTCACGTGTAGTTTTGACTTCGGATTCGCGGAAATAGAGTTGCAGGGAATGATCATGAAGGGCTTGCTAGTCCTGGCGCAGTTTCACCGCTTCAAAGACGACAGCAAGCGCGCTGACTTCTTCGTCCGCGAATATTTCGGCCGATACTTGGATACAGTCAGAACCACCTCGCGGTAGCGGGTGGGTGCGCAGCCTTTTTCGACGGAGCCTACGGCGTACCCACCCGCTACCGCGAGGTGGTTCTGACCGTATCCAAGT
>Ga0097621_100003982_pt1 | contig 10235 bp, 7 predicted proteins | sample KBSMisM72_FD_73165 | JGI IMG/M metagenome (GOLD analysis project Ga0097621, IMG submission 73165) | Miscanthus rhizosphere microbial communities from Kellogg Biological Station, Michigan, USA - KBS Miscanthus M7-2 (version 2) (version 2) | ecosystem: Host-associated > Plants > Roots >... | reverse complement strand
CGAAATTGAACTGCTGGTATACACTTAATAATTTTTTTACTGCTTTTTTGCCGGCTTCTCCTAAATCAATGCTATAGTCATTTACATATAAATCGATGTGCTGGCGCATTACCTTTTCTTCCATTTCCTGTGAATGCTGTTTTACATAGTCAGTAAGTATAGGGTAATTGCTAAATGCATACTTAACGCTTTCGCGGATAAGTCCGTCTACTCTTTTTTGAAACTCATTGCTGAAAGTTCTTTTCATTACTATACCACCCAGCGGAATAGGATACTGTGTTTGCTGCTCCCAGTATTCACCCAGGTCAATCACTTTTTTAAGTCCCTTTTGCTGATAGGTAAACCTGTTCTCATGTATGATAACACCTAAATCGGCCTTGCCGGTTAAGACGGCCTCTTCAATATCCGAAAAAATAATAAATTTTTTGTGTTGTGCTTTTGGATAAGCCAGTGAAAACAACATATGGGCCGTGGTATTTTCTCCTGGTATGGCTATTGTTTTGTCATTGATGTTTTCTGTAACCGGAACATCATTTTTTGAAATGAGTAAAGGGCCAACACCCTTGCCCAATGCGCCGCCTGCATTGAGTACAATGTATTCCTTCAACACCAGCGGCAATACGCCGTAGCTTATCTTGCTTATGTCCAGTCTGCCCGCCCTTGCCTGGTTGTTCAGCGTTTGTACATCTTCCAGCAAGGCTTCAAACGAAAGATTGCCGGTATCAATTTTTTTATTGATTAAGGCATCAAATATAAAAGTATCATTGGGGCAGGGAGAAAAACCTATAGTCAGTTTCATAAATTTTGTACCAATTGAATAAGCGTTGCGTTCAGGTTTACAATGGACTCTTTCATGTTCCAGTTCTTTTTATTTCTTTCACCTATATAGTTTGACATACTTCTTATCTGCAAAAAAGGAACGCCTTCCATTAAACAAGTGTAGTGTAATGCCGCGCCTTCCATTGATTCAGTCACCGCTTTAAAATTCGCTTCATAAAAAGCTATTTTTTGCTTGCTGGTGGTTATTTCATTTACTGATATGCCTTTTACCTGCCTGAGTTTTGTTTTTTTTAATAAATCAGTGTAAGGATTTATCAGCCAGGTTTTTGTATACGGAAACTGATCGGCTGGTACCAGTTGCAGATCAAATAATGTTTTTAGTTGCTTTAGTTCAATAACACTCTGGTCTGCAATGGTATCTTTTTTAACCACAACAACAGAACCCAGCGAAAGTTTTCGGTTGAAACAACCCGCTACACCGGTTTGAAGTACCAAATCATATTTTTTTAGCTGTAATTGCCGTGTAAGATGGTAGGCAGTGGCTGTAAGACCAATGCCTGTTATCAATACATCAGGCAGGTTGCTTTTTTTTCCGGTTGGTTGGGTTTTTAGCCAGGCCAGAAAGGGTTCTATTTCTTTTGTGGTAGCTGCGGTCAATAAGTAATTCATAATCAGATCCGGTATTGGTAAAAGTGCAAATGTCGGCAAATAGATCACTAATGCAACCGATATAGTAACTTTGCGGAAATTTTTATTTGAGATGGTGTACCTCACAAGAGTGGAGCATTTTAATGCGGCGCATAAACTTTTCAATCCGGCCTGGAGCAGAGAAAAGAATGAAACAGTTTTTGGTAAATGTGCCAATGAAAACTGGCATGGTCATAATTATGAATTATATGTAACTATAAAGGGCAATCCCGATGCTGATACCGGTTTCCTGTTCGATGTAAAAAAGCTAAGCATAATTATAAAAGAGCATGTGCTGGAATTGCTGGACCATAAGAACCTTAATATGGACGTGCCATTTTTAAGCGGCAAAATGTGTTCTACAGAAAACCTGGCTGTGGGCATATGGAACCAGTTGATTCCGCAACTTCCCCCGGAGGTGAAACTTCATTGTATTAAATTATATGAAACACCCCGGATTTATGTAGAATATTTCGGAGAGTAAGGCAGGTACAAACCAGTTTATTTTGAGGTGGTGCACCAGGTGTTAATGTTTTAAGACAGGGGAAAATTTTTTTATGAATTTATTGCAGCAAAGGCGAACCTTTCGCCCGGCTTGCTGTAATATGTTGCATAACGGACAATTTTGTTGACGAAATAAGCAGACTTTCGTGTAAATTGAATTGGCGTACATTTTTGTTTCTTTGGACCAGGCCACTTGAGCAGCACACTTTTGCCACAGTGCCCGGTTGTAATTTCAATCATCATTTTTATCCGGAAATACAATGAGTAACAAAGTGGCGGTTTATCGTAAAGAGCATTTTAACGCGGCTCATCGGTTAAATAACCCCGATTGGGATGAAGAAAAAAATAGACTTGTTTTTGGCAAGTGCAATTTGCCCCACTATCATGGACATAACTATGAGCTGGTGGTAAAATTAACAGGAGAACCAGACCCGGTTACAGGTTTTGTTATGGATTTAAAAGTACTGAGCGATCTGATCCAGGAGAAAGTGCTGGTAAAATTTGATCATAAAAATCTTAACCTTGATACGGAAGAGTTTAAGACAATTAATCCAACAGCCGAAAATATTGTAATTGTTATTTACAATTTATTGCGCCCGCATATCAGCCCCGTCAATGATTTGCAGGTAAGATTATATGAAACGGAAAGAAATTTTGTAGAATACCCGGTGTAAGCGGATAAGACAGGCACTGTTCAACAAAACTCAGTTACTTTAAAATAATACAAATGCCATATAAAAAGATAGAACAATACAATGAAGAAGTTACTTTAAAACTGGTTGAAAATTATAAGGAGACGCTTAACCTGCTGGGTGAGGATGCGGAACGGGAGGGATTACTGAAGACGCCGGAACGGGTTGCAAAAGCCATGCAGTTTTTAACACAAGGATATAACGTGGATGCAAAGGGAATATTGGATTCAGCCAAATTTCATGAGGATGTAAGTGAGATGATAATTGTGAAAGACATAGAATTGTACAGTATGTGTGAACATCATATGCTGCCATTTTACGGCAAGGCGCATGTGGCATACATTCCCAACGGTTATATTACGGGTCTCAGCAAAATAGCGCGTGTGGTGGATGTGTATTCAAGGCGGTTACAGGTGCAGGAAAGATTGACTCACCAGATTATGGATGTAATCCGGGATTCACTAAACCCGCTGGGCGTGGCGGTAGTAATAGAAGCTTCTCATTTATGCATGATGATGCGCGGGGTTCAAAAGCAAAATTCTGTTACTACTACATCCGCTTTTTGCGGCGAATTTCATAAAAATGAAACAAGAAGTGAATTTATACGACTGATAGGTTCTCATCTTCACTAAGTGTATTTATTCAATAAAGGTTTATCTGAAAGTTTTATTTGCTTCAGATAAACCTTTTATATTTGGTGCATCAATCTGATTACATGAAACATGCATTTATATTTCCAGGCCAGGGCTCGCAATTTGCGGGTATGGGCAAAGAACATTATGAGAACAGCGCATTTGCTAAAAAATTATTTGAACAGGCAAATGAAATTTTAAAGTTTCGTATTTCTGATATCATGTTTACCGGAACGGATGAAGATCTGAAACAAACCAACGTAACACAACCGGCTGTTTTTTTACATTCGGTAATTGCCTATAAAAGTATTGAATCTGCCAAACCAGATATGGTGGCCGGTCATTCGCTGGGAGAATTTTCGGCACTGGTGGCCAATGGTACATTGAGCTTTGAAGATGGATTGCGGTTGGTAAGCATCAGGGCTACTGCTATGCAGAAAGCCTGTGAAACTACACCTTCTACCATGGCCGCAGTACTTTCACTGGCCGATGAAAAAGTGGAAGAGATATGTGCACAGGTGCAGGAGGAAACCGGCGAAATAGTTGTACCGGCTAATTATAATTGTCCCGGCCAACTGGTCATAAGCGGCAGTATTAAGGGCATTGAAATTGCCTGCGAACGCATGAAGGCGGCAGGTGCAAAAAGAGCACTGGTACTTTCCGTTGGCGGCGCATTTCATTCTCCCCTGATGGAGCCTGCAAAAAAGGAATTAAAAGCAGCGATAGAAAAAACAACCTTCCACCAGCCTACCGCGCATGTGTACCAGAATGTGGTTGCCAAAGCGGTGTATGACAGGGAGGAAATTAAACAAAACCTGATTGACCAATTAACAGGCGCGGTGCGATGGACGCAAAGTGTAAAGGCAATGATAAAAGACGGCGCCTCCAGATTTACTGAAGTAGGGCCCGGTAAAGTGCTGCAAGGCCTGGTATTAAAAATTGACAAGACAATGCAGGCAGATGGAATCAACTAGTGCTGATGTGTTTTAGACTGATTGCTGATTTTGGGAGCTATTGATTTTGCGGGTTCTTTGAATTAGCATTATCGCGGCCGATAGAAATCTTCAGATTAAGTGTCTGCAATAACTATATATTAATAGAACAATTTATCCATTCGCCATCAAGGGTGGCATTGTAATATTTTTTATAAAAATTGATAGCAGGTTCATTCCAGTCGAGCACCTGCCACACAATGCCGTTCAATTTTTTTTCTTTTGCTTCTGCAATCAATCCGTCAAATAGCAGTTTACCAAGGCCCTTACCACGCATTTTTTCAGTTACTATAATATCTTCAAGATACATACGTTGCCCTTTCCAGGTGGAATAGCGGATATAATAAAGTGCAAATCCTTCTACTTTGCCATCCGTTTCTGCCACAAGTGCCCACCATACAGGACTTGCACCAAAACCACTTTCAATGAAATGATCCAATGTTACGGTTACTTCCTGTGGCGCTTTTTCGTAGACAGCCAGTTCGGTTACCAATTCCAGCAATCTTGAACAATCGTCTTTAGTTGCTTTTCGTATAGTAATACTCATTATTAATTGTCGGTTATCAATTATCAATTCGTTTTCAGGCCCGGACCTTTTACAAATCTTCCTGGTCTTGCGTTGGTATGTTCATTATCTTTTAATACCTGTACGCCATTCACAAATACATCTTTTACACCGGTTGCATATTGATGAGGTTTATCATAGGTAGCGTGGTCTGTTATTGAAAGGGGGTCAAAAATAACAATGTCTGCATAATTGCCGGTCTTTAATTCACCTCTTTTCAAAATTTTCAGGTGCTTTGCCGGCAGGTTGGCTAATTTTTGTATGGCGTTTTTTAGTAAAAGCGCCTTTTCATCGCGACTGTATTTACCCAGCACCCGGGCAAAATTTCCATAGGCGCGCGGATGTGCGTTTGATTTAAGAAAAACACCTTCAGCAGTATAGGAAGCTTCATCGCTGCCAAAACTAACCCAGGGCAGTGCTACCTGCTTTTTTATGTTTTCTTCATTTATCATAAAATAGGCAACGCCTATTCTTGTGCTGTCCTGTATTATTAAATTCATCGCGGTTTCTTCTACTGGTTTTCCGCGTATGGCAGCCACTTCTTTCAGCGTTTTGCCGGTAAATTTTTTTAGCGAATCCTGTTTAAAGCTGAGCAATAAAACATTTGCTGCACCGCCGGAGCCGTAATATAAATTTTCCCAGTCAACGGCATCTGTATTCATTGCCGTTGCCATCTTTTTTCTTATAGCGGGATCGTGCAGCCGCTGCCACAATTTTCCAAATCCGCCATCCTGTAAAGAAGGTGGAAAAGATGAGGTTAGTCCCGTTGCGCCTGCTGTGTAGGTATACATGTCGGCGGTAATATCCAACCCTTCTTTTCTTGCACGTTCTATCCGTCTGATAACGCTGTCCATTTTACCCCAGTTGTTTTTACCAGCCGCCTTTAAATGAAAAATTTCAGCGGGTATATGGGCTTCTTTCGAAATGGTAATTAACTCATCTACCGCTTCATACAGTTTGTTTCCTTCGCTGCGCATATGACTGCTGTAAGTGCCACCATATTTAGATGCCTCTTTTGACAATGCCACCAGTTCATCTGTCTTTGCAAAAAAATCTACCGGGTAAATAAGTGCATTGGTTACACCCAGGGCACCCTGTTCCATCGCCTGGTCTACCAATAATTTCATGCTGTCTAGTTGGACAGCCGTGGGGGCTTTGTTGTCTTCACCAATCACATACTGACGTACTGCGCCTGTACCAACAAACGAAGCAATATTGCAGGAGATGCCTTTCTTTTCCAGGGTATGCATGTATTCTCCCAGGGTGTTCCAGTTTACTGAATATTTAATATCGCCCTGTCCGTTTTGCAATTGTTTTTTCATGGTGGCATTTAATGGACCGAAACTGGACTCTGTAAATATTTCTGTTGTCACGCCCTGCCTGATATCACTTTGAGATCGGCCATCCTGGAAAAGCGATTCTTCCGAATGCCCCATCATATTGATAAAACCCGGCGCCACCGCCAATCCGTTAGCATCGGTTTCATTTTTTGCTTTTGCACCGGTAAGATCGCCTATAAAAGCAATGGTGTCGGCATTGATGGCTATATCTGCTTTGTAAGGATCTCCGCCATTACCATCGTAAATTGTTCCATTGCGGATGATAACATCGTAGGAGGGATGTTGTTTGCAGGAAAAAAATATAAGGACAACAATTATGGATAACAATAATTTTCTCATACCCATAAATGTAGCGCATTTAAGTACATTTTGTTCATCGTTTAAACAAATGAACACACCCGTTTTTGTTTCCCAAAATAATGCGGCTGTTTTTTTGATGTAAAAATTGTTGTGTAGGAAAATAATACCCCGGCCTTATAATCATATAAACAGGCCGGGGTATATTATCTGCAATTAATCTATTGCGCCAATGATATATTTATTTTGATACCGCCTCTGGTATTGGTGATGGGCGCAGAAGTAGACACTTTGGGCTCGGTTCTGCGCTGGTCAAAATACAATATGATTTTTATGCGGTTGTTGAGCACATAATCTATGCTGGGTGAAATGGTAATCACTTTTTGGCCTGCGGTAGGTAAAACAGTTACCTGGTCAAGGCGGCTGTTGGAAGTGATGTCATCGCGTATGCTGAAATCGAGTGTAAACGTAATATCGTTTTGTAATTTCTTCGTATCCTTTTTGCTAAAGGGAACTTTAAATGGCAACGGAAACCCTTTCTTTTTCCACCGTCCGCCAAATGTAAATTCGGTAGAGCGCGATTCACTTAACTGAAAATCTACCAGGCTTAAACTGAGCTGGCGCGATTTTTTATATTCGAACCGGGCGCCCATCTGGTTAGTAAGCTGCATGTCGAGATCAATAAACGGCGCAAATGCCTCAGAGATGGTTATATTTGGTACCAGGAAATAAGGAACAAAATTGCCCGTAAGTGTATCTATAAAACCAGGATAACTCTGTCTCAGCGGATCCTGGTACAGCAACGCAGAGTTAAAGCTGTTCATGCTAAGTGTACTGTTATAAGCATGTGTAACCGTAAAATTGCTGAATATCTTTTCCATTCCCGGAATCCTGGTAAGGCCGCTATAAGATATACGCCAGTTGGGCAAAGGTTTAATACCGCTAAATGGATTGGAGCTAACATTGGCATTATCCTGTTTTATCAAGGCTACGCTGTTCGGATCTTTACCTGTATAGGCAGCAAGAAAAGCCGGAATCAATACATCCTGTGCGTATTTGCCATAACCTTTGTAGTAGCCATCGGCATCCTGAATAGGATTGCCCGCAGCATCTTTTGAATAAGGATTTAATTTGGCCAGACGTTGCGATAGCACTGAACGATAGTCCTGGAACTTGAGAAATGTACCGGAAACTTCATTAGGGCTGACTTTAGTAAACAATGTATTAAACGAAATATAGCTGACACTAAAGCTTCCGGATGAGTAGGGGCTTAGACGCATTAAGTTGCCGGTGCCGGTAGAAGTAGTGTCTTTAAACAATTCTGAATAAGTTTTACCAAAAGTTTTGTCCAGGTTAACGTCAATAGTAAGATCGCGTGCAGGTATCAGTTGTGCATTAATTTTCAGGCTCTGGTTATAGTCTTGCCGGTTCAGGTTATTCAACAGCGGATCATGTGTAAAGAATCCTTTGTTTGCAAACCTGTTGATATAGTTGGTATCTGGCTGGCGTCCCATAATAAAGTCAAATCCGGGCGCCATTGTTCTCCAGTTCATACCCAAAATTTTTGTGCTGTCTGTATAACCCGCCAGACTGGTAGTGCCTACAGAGTTATAGGTAATGCTCATTCTTTTTACCGAGGTGATCAGCCTTCCAAACACCTTTACCACCGTACTTAGCTCTGGCAACGCATTGGGGTCTTTGGGCTTTTTGCCTTTCAGATTGGTTGAATCTGGCGTTTTTTTGCCTCCGGGTGGCGGCGGTGTGGGAGCTGCCTTTGGAGCATCCCAATCTACAGCTCTCAGGAATCGACTCTTTTGATAGAGTTTTGTAAAATCTAACTCGGCGGTGGCATTCTTTTCACCAGAGTTATTTAAAAAATTGCCCAGGCTTTTTGCAACCGGGTCTAACGACGAGGCGAGCCATCCGTATTTAGCGATGTAACCAACACGCATGGTAGTCCAGTCAAGCAACGGCAGCTTACTGGTAGGCAGCACATAACTGAATGTAGCCTGTTGCTGGTAAGAGACGTTTCTACCACCTTTTAAGAAATTATTCCACATCTGCCGTTTTTCATAACTGGTCAGCCTTCCGGGTGCTTCATCTACCCGCGCCAGGTTGGTGGCCGTATAATCCAGGTTAAGTGATCGGGTAAAATCCCAGCGGAGCGTATAATAACGGTCGAACGTAAAATACTTATTAAAAGTCTCGGGTAAAACATCTTTTGGTCCTCCCACATTGCGCGGACGGAAAGCACCGAACTGCCTTTTTACATCGGCCCGGAAGCTGAGTATGGAAGGCATGGGATTGAGGTTGAAATCCTTCAGAAATTTAAACCACGGGTTTTTAGATTTAATAAAGTTTTTAAAGGGCTCAATGTATTTTGGATTGACCGAATAATTATACCCCAGGCCGCCATGGTGCACAATCAATTCATCACTTTCAATTAAGGGGTTATGGTGTTCCTGCCGGGTATAGGAATAACTAACATCTATGTTTTCAATGCTCCACAATTTTTGTTTCTTACCCGTGGTATTGTTCTTTTTTACATTGGTAAAATTGATTGTTTTGATGGTGGTAATGTCTACCGCATCATTTTTGATAGAATCTTTTACATGTTTGGAAGGTGCTGCGGCCAGTTTATCTTTTAGCTTGATATCAAGATCATACGGATCAAATTCAGGTGTACTGAGCGTTTGCGAATAACTGGCATACATTGGAATTGAAATGCCCGCTTTCTTTGGAAAAAATTTGCCCAGTTCAAGATTGGTGGCCGCATCAAACTGCGAAAGATTGTCTTTAGCGCGTTCATTCACCCTTTGATCTATATTACCAAAGCCAACACCTTTAAAACTGCCCGAAAGCGTAAGCGTACCCAGGTCGGCCAGTTTTATGTCTACCCTGCCCAGCGCCGCAAAACCGCCTTTTTCATTCAGATCAGACAAACGCAGTTCATTAAACCATACTTCCGTACACAACGGTTCCTGTCCAACGTTTTGTATACCCAAAAACATACCGCGTACCTCACCCAGGTTGGGATTTCCAAGTATGGCATAACTTTTTCCGTCTGCATCAGTTTCGCGGTAATAAGCGGTAGGGAGACTGGCATTGTTTCGCCGTACTTTTAGTTGTATCAAACGTTGAAGACTAAGCGCTAATTCATTTTGTGCGGGCCAGATAAGAGCCGGGTCGGTGGTATTGTAAGGTGTTTTTGTAAGCGGTATTTTTATTTCGTAATAGTTGCTCACAAAATCACTGCCAAGGCGTATAACGGCTACAATTGAACCAGGTTGAAGGGGGTCAACCGCACCACGGCCCTCAGCATGTACAAACATGGAAAGTGTACCGTACTGGCGCAAATCAAGATTGAATGTTTTGAATACGCCTCTTGCATCATTCTTTACCAGGTTACAAATCTGCAGGCTCATGCTCTGCTCATTCTGGAAAAGGTTTACGTTGTTATTACTGAGCAATTGCTGACGTTCAATACCGGGGGGTGTAACATAGGGGATTGGTGTACGTTTGCTGTTTTCTTCTATGTTTACTGCCAGTACATTGAATTCTGTACCTGAGTTAGCCGGTACATTGGTATAGTTACCGGTGGTATCGATATTAAAAGTGAAATTTCTCCACTGGTTGCGAACCAGTTCAAACTGCGCAAACCGGCAAACCACCGAATCTTCAAAACCCGTCATAAACATACGTATAAACCGTATGGATTTAAAATCGGGGATATTACCTACTTTCTT
>Ga0097621_100003979_pt1 | contig 10238 bp, 7 predicted proteins | sample KBSMisM72_FD_73165 | JGI IMG/M metagenome (GOLD analysis project Ga0097621, IMG submission 73165) | Miscanthus rhizosphere microbial communities from Kellogg Biological Station, Michigan, USA - KBS Miscanthus M7-2 (version 2) (version 2) | ecosystem: Host-associated > Plants > Roots >... | reverse complement strand
AGCAGCAGTTGTTCTCCGCTCGATCCGTCTGACGGTTTGCGGAACAGTGAGAAGTGCTCGCCCTGCCCTCTCGAACTGAACACGATCGATTTGCCGTCTGGCGACCAGAGAGGCGCCGAGTCGGGGGACTCGCTGAACGTGAATCGTGTGGGCGGCGCAGATTTCACAGTGTCATAAATCCACACGTTCGTCGCGCGAGTATCGGCCGCCTCGATTTCCACGGCGACAGACCGTCCGTCCGGAGACAGACGTGCGCTCCAATAGCGATCGGCGGTGCCAATGGTGGCGAGGCGGCTGCCGTCGCGTCCGAACCATTGGAGGTCGCGCTGCTCTCCACTGGGAGACCCGCGCCGTCGATACACAAGGACATCTCCGGATGAGGACACGCTGAACGGCGGTCCCTCGAGCGCCGGCGCGTTTTCGATCTCGTCCACCAGCGTCGTGAGATCCTGGCCCTCGAGCGTCAACGTCTGCGGATTGAACCGCTGCGCGAGCAGCGCCGGCCAGCGCATGAAGGCGAGGTACCCGCCCGAGAGATAGCGCGCGCCATACCCATTGGGGAGGAGTTGTTTGGTGATCGTGCCATCGAGCGACGCGACAACCAGCTCACCGGAGGTGCCGGCCTCTGCGGTCGGCTGCGCGCGCAACGAAAAATACAGGACGTGTTTGCCGTCGGGCAGAAACGCCGGCCATCGATGGGACACTTCGCGATTCGCGGTGTCGAGATGCGTGAGCGGCGTCGACGGGCCGGTGGACGACGGGACACGATACAGGGGCGCATTTGCACTCGGTGAGTACACAATCACGCCGTCTTCACTCCAAGTGCCGCCCAACCCCGTTGGTGCATTCGCCAGCACTTGTGGTGATCCGCCAGACGCCGGAATCCGCTTCAGCTTGCCATCCGCAAAGAACCCGATGTGCAGGTTGTCCGTGGACCAGAACGGATGCGCGGCGCCGTCTGTTCCGGCAAGTACGCGCTGCACCGCCGTCGCCAGCGTGCGTACCCACAGTTGTCGCTTCCCGTTTTGCACCCCGACGAACGCCAGTTGCCGCCCGTCGGGAGAAACCGCAAGGCCGCCAAACGCCACGCCCTCCGGCGGAAGAATCTCAGAACGGATCGTCTCGACGGATGGGCGCGCCTGAGGAAGAGCGCGGTAGGCAATCGCCGCGGCCGCAACGAGGACGGCTGTGGCCCAGCCAATCCAGGCGTAGACAGTTGTCCGGCCGCGGCCACGCGATGCGCCATCGCCGACAGGGACACCGTCGCGAAGCAGCTGCTCGATCTCGATCCGCGCGTCACCAGCGTCTCGAAGACGTTGGCGCGGATCTTTTTGGAGACATCGCTTGAGCAGCTCGCGCACGCGAACCGGCGTGGTGCGAGGCAGCGCCTCCCAGTCGGGCTCTTGTTCGAGCACCGCGGCCAGCGTGTCGACCGCCGTCAAGCGCCGAAACGGCGACCGTGCCGTCAGCAACTCGAAAAACACACAGCCGAACGCCCAGATGTCGGCGCGCTTGTCGACGGTCTTGCCGGTCGCCTGCTCCGGGCTCATATACGCCGGAGTGCCGATGATCAACCCTGGATGCGTCGTCGTCGGAAGCAGCAGAGACTCGGCGGACGACGGCATCGGAGGACTGATGTCTGACACCTTGGCCACGCCAAAGTCCAGGACCTTGACCTCGTCGCCCGGTGTGATCTTGATGTTGGCCGGCTTGAGGTCGCGATGCACGATCTGCTTGTCGTGCGCCGCCTCGAGCGCCTCCGCGAGTTGCCGGGCGATATCCAGCGCATCCTTGATGCCCACACGCCCGGCGCGATCGAGTCGTTCAGCCAGCGTTTCTCCTGGCACCAACTCCATCACGAGGAAATGCGTGTCGCCGTCGTGTTCGAGTCCGTGGATGACGGCGATGTTGTGATGGTTGAGGGACGCGAGCATCCGCGCTTCGCGTTGAAACCGCGCGAGCCGTTCCTCGCTGCCGAACAACATCGGCGGCAAGACCTTGATGGCGACCTGTCGTCCCAGCTTGGTGTCGTGCGCCTCGTACACCTGGCCCATGCCGCCGACGCCGATGAGCGTGGTGAGTTTGTACGTGCAAAGCTGCTGACCGACGAGACTCGGTTCGACGATGTTCCCTAGCAGTTCTATGCCCTGCTGCTTTAGAAGCTCCTCGGGCGGACCTTCCCACGTCAGGAGCACACCGAGCTGCTGGCGCAGATCGGCATCGTCACCGCACGCCTTGCTCAAATAGGCGGAGCGCTCCTCGGGCTCGAGGTCGAGTGCGGCGTAGTACAGCCGCTCGATTTTTCGCCAGCGTTCAGGCGTCATGAACCGTGGACGGAATCGTGGGAATTATAGAGGGACGGAGCCGTCCCCAAGGTATCCTTCTACACCTCAGCTCGGCCCGCGGATCCCCGTAACCATCTACTCGTCGTCGTGAGGAGGCTCGAAAATGGCGGCTATGTCCGGACGGCCCTTTGTGCCGCCGCAGCCGGTCTATCGGCGCTTGCGCGGATTCGGAATCGATCCGAGTTTGACCACAGCCGTCGATCTCGCGCCCATCAGCGAGGTCCTCTTCAACGTGCCGTGGGAACCGCTGCAACCGGGACCGATTGGCGAGTACCTCGAGGTCATCGACGTCGACCCGGGCAGCGGATGCTTCTACGAGCCGCTCAACCTGCATGATGCGGCACTCCTCGCACAGGATGGTCTCGCGCCGAGCGAAGGGACGCCGCAATTTCACCAGCAAATGGTGTACGCCGTCGCGAGCCTCACGATTCGCAACTTCGAGCTCGCGTTGGGCCGGCGTTGCCTGTGGCGACCCGGACCGCCTCCGCAAGGCGCCGATCCGAAGAACGACTCGGTGTTCGTGCCGCGCCTGCGGATCTACCCACACGCGCTGCGCGAGCGGAATGCGTATTACTCGCCGGCCAAGATCGCGCTGCTCTTCGGTTACTTCACGGCAACTGAAGACGAGCCTGGCGACCACGTGCCCGGTGGTCTCGTGTTCACCTGCCTGTCGCACGACATCGTGGCGCACGAAACAACACATGCGCTGGTCGACGGGATGCACCGGCGCTTCCTGACGCCGAGCAATGCGGACGTCCGCGCCTTCCACGAAGCATTCGCCGACATCGTCGCGCTCTTTCAGCACTTTACGTTTGCCGACATCGTTCGCCACCAGATCGCATCGACACGCGGGCAAATCAGAACGCACGAGAATCTGCTCGCACAGCTGGCGGGACAATTTGGCAGGTCCACTGGCATGAGCGGAGCCCTGCGTGACGCGATCGGCACGATCGATCCAGAGACGCGCCAATGGAAACCGCACGATCCCGATCCGGCCGAATACCACAGCACGACGGAGCCCCATTCCCGAGGCGCCATTCTCGTGGCCGCCGTGTTCGATGCGTTCCTGAAAATCTACGAGAACCGCACGGCCGACCTGTTTCGGCTTGCCACACGCGGAACCGGAGTGCCCGACGCCGGCGCCATTCACCCAGACCTCGTCGGCCGCCTGGCTGAAGAGGCGTCGAAGTCCGCGCAACACGTGCTGACGATGTGCGTCCGAGCGCTCGACTATTGCCCGCCGACAGATATCACGTTCGGGGAATTTCTGAGAGCGATCGTCACGGCCGACCACGACGCCGTGCGAGACGACGATCTTCGATATCGCGTGGCGTTCGTCGAGGCGTTCCGCCGCCGAGGCATCTACCCGCGCGACCTCAAGACGTTGAGCGAGGACAGCTTGCTGTGGCGCACGCCGGAGTCAGACGAGCGTCAGCCCTCTCCTGCATTGCAGCAGGGGTTCGCTCGCCTGCGCGACGATGCGATGACGTTCCTGTTCGCGGAGACTGGAGACAGGAAGAAGACCGCGCGCGAAACCGTTTTTGATCTGCAGCGCGACATGCGACGGGAGATCCACGACTGGCTGAAAGATCACTTCGCGACGCACGCTGAAGGCGCGGAGGACGCGGCGTTTCTGGGATTGGATCACGGGTACGGTTTCGAGGTGCACACGGCCAGGTTCGCGCTGCGGCCCGGGCCCGACGGAGACATCGATGCCGTGTTTCTGATGGGCATTCTGCAGGAGCGCTCGATTCTGAGCGATCCCGATCAACCCAATAGTCCCGAGATGCCGTTCGAAGGCGGCGCGACGCTTGTGGTCGATCTGCGGCGGCTCAGCGTCAGATACTGCGTGCGCAAGAACGTCAACAGCAAGATACGCGAAGCGCGCCAACAGCAGTTCACGGCGACACAGCTCGAGGGACTGCGAGCCACGTACTTCGGCGCCGCTGCGGGATTGTACGGCCGCGAGCCATTCGCAGTCATGCATCGAGGACGATAAGGAGAAACCTATGGCCGCAACGCCGAGCGTTCGCGTCCGGATGTACCGGCAGGGATTGGGAGACTGCTTCCTCATCACCTTCGATCCTGGCGGGCAGGAGAAGCACCTGCTCATCGACTGCGGCACGCTCGGAGCCACGACGACGAAAGTGAACCTCAGCACGGTTGTCCAAGACATCGTGCAGACAACCGGCAACCGTGTACACCTCCTCATCGCGACGCACGAACACTGGGATCACGTGCGCGGATTTCACGATCAGAAGGCGGCGTTCACGTCGCTTCATGCCGACAACGTCTGGCTGGCCTGGACCGAGAACCCGAACGATTCGCTCGCGAAGAAGATCGTCAAGAAGAAAGGGGATCTCGGCGCCGCGTTGCAACGGGCTGCCCTGGCACTCGAGAGGTCACCGCACGAGGAATCCCAAAAGGAAGGGCTGGCCGTCAGAGACGTGGTCGGTTTCTTCGGCGACGAGCCGCTGGCGGCGGAGAGGTTCAGCGAGACGGTGAACGAAGCGATGAACTTCGTGCGAACGAAGAACGCGACGTGCCGATTCTGCAAGCCAGGTGATGGGCCGTTCGAAGAATCGTGGCTGCCGGGATTCCGGTTCTACGTCCTCGGTCCGCCGTGCAGCGAAAAGGCGTTGTACGACACCGGCGACAAAGGCAGCTCGGAACTGTACGGCGTCGCGGCTGGCCTGCACGCGGCGGCGACATTCGCGATCAACGGACGGCCATGGAACTCGTACGTCGGCGCGGATTCCGAGCGAACACGATTCCTGGCGACGCTGCCGTTCGACGAGCGGTTTCGCCTGGAAACCAAGAGCGATGAGGCTCATCGCTTCTTCGACGCCACGTATTTTGACAAGCAGGACGACTGGCGCCGTGTCGACGAAGACTGGCTGCATGTCGCGTCCGATCTGGCGCTGCAGCTCGACGCGGCAACGAATAACACGAGCCTCGCGCTCGCCATCGAGCGGATCGCGGACGGCAAAGTTTTCCTCTTTCCTGCCGACGCGCAGGAGGGCAACTGGCTGTCGTGGCATGACCCCAAGATGAAATGGTCGGTCACTGAAGGGCATACGAAACGCGAGGTCCGGGCCGCTGACTTGCTCGCACGGACAGTGTTTTACAAGGTCGGACACCACGCGAGCCACAACGGGACGGCGAAGGGCAAAGGCCTGGATTTGATGCAGTCGCCCGAGCTGATCGCGTGCATCCCCGTCGACCGCGACGTCGCGCTCGGGCGCAATCCCAAAGACTCATGGCAAATGCCGGCGTTCACGTTGTATCGGAAGCTGCTCGAAAAGTGCAGCGGCCGCGTCGTCCGGTCCGACTTAGGCTGGGCAGACGATGCGGCGAACGCAGCGAATAAGACCGTTGAAAAGGAGTTCAAGGGGCTTGCGACGAAGGCGGAGTGGACGAAGTGGAAGCAGGAGCAGAAGCAGGCGGAAACGAAGAAGGCTGTCACCATCAACCACGATTTCGTCGACTTCATCCTTTAGTCCTGGCTTGGCTTATCTCAACCCGCAGATTAGAGAGCCATCTGGTAGGCGAAAAGCAAAAATCCCTGAGGATCTTGAACGTCGCGTGTGCAGCCAGTTCGGACGTCACCAGCGTCGCGCAGTAGTTGGGGCTGTTCGTTTGGGTAGCGGGGGCTGGCACCGGCGGGAATCTCTTCAACCAGCTCGGCACGACGTTCACCGTGTCAGCTGTGAGTCGAGTACTCACCGCGCGAAATGGCGAACGTCGATTCTTTCTCCGATTTCGATCGTCAACATATCTTCAGCTCCCTGTAGCGGGCCGGCGTACGTCTTCCGCGTTTGCGTAATCACACTTTCGGTGTCGGGGGCATGAGAGTAGACGGCCAGCCGGGGCTTGACGCGAGTGAAGAGCTCGCCCGCCTGTTCGGGCGTGGTGTGACGCCGTGCGGCATCGCGGTTGGTTTCCGCGTCGGCGACTTCATGAACAAGCACGTCAACACCCTGAGCAAACCTGATGAGGTTCTCCGATACCCGTGTGTCTCCTGACAACGCGACCGAATGGCCCCGGTAGTCCACTCGATAGCCGAAGGCGGGCGCCAAGAGACCATGATCGACGAGGAACGCGGTCACCTTCACACCCTGTTCGTCCAGGACGACGCCTTCTTTGATGTCGTGGCTGATCACTTTGATGCCGTCAGCAGCGAGCTTTTCGTCCACATCGCGGCGCATGTGAATGTCAAAGGCGAACGCCCGTTGAAGGTAATCCATCATCTCGCGCGTACCTTCGGGCCCCCAGATCTCAAGCGGAATCACGCGCCCACCACCGGCCCAACCAGTCAAGAGCAGGTCCGCAATCTGGAGAACATGATCAGAATGCAGGTGTGTCAGGAACACGCGACTGACCGAGCCGACTGGCACGCCAACCTGGGCCAGGCGAAGGGTGGCGCCGCGGCCACAGTCAAAAAGCAGGCGTACGCCCCCCGCCTCGACCAGTGTGCTTGCCCCGAATTGCTGCAGGTTGACCCGTGGTCCCATTCCGCTGCCAAGTAAGACGACCCTGAGCTTGTCTGGCGGCCCGGGCTGCACGGCGACGCGATCTGGCGAGGGCGCCGTTTGCGCGGCGAGCGTGAGGCGAGCGTGGCCGGACGGCTCCAAAAGAAGCAGAGACCCAACCGACAGTGCGAAGAGTGAACGCCTACTCATGTGACTTTTCATGCTCAGCCCTTCACTCCCGTGACGCTCCACGGTGCGCCGCAATGAACTGGCGAAGCGAGGCGAGGAACTCAGGGCGGGTGAGAATTCCCCGATCGCCCCAATGCGTCGCGCCGTCAACGGTCACCACCTGCAGCGTGGGCCATACCGCCTTGAGCGTCTTGACGCCTTCCGCCGCGGGATCCGCGGTTCCAACGATCGCGAGCGCCGGCACTCGCACGGCCGCCATCTGAGAATCCGTGACAACCAGGTCACGACGAGCCCGCGTCAACGCCGCGTGCGCGAGCGGATCGTTCTTCCCAACGATCCTCTGTGAGCTCTCGCGAATGGCTTCCTCAGTTGGCGGAGGCCGATCGGTTGGCGCTGTGACGAGAATGAGCGATCGATAGGGCACTCCGCTTTCGAGATCTGCCGCTGTGGCCTCGGCGCTACGTTCGTCTTGGGGGGTCCAGCTTCGCCGCCCTGATGCGGCGACGAGGGTTACCGTGATGAAGCGATCGGGATTCGTCGTGAGAAGCTTGGCCGTAATGATGCCCCCCAGCGAATAGCCAACGATATGGGCCCGGGCGATGTTGAGGTGATCCAGCAGGCGCACGACGTCCTGCCCCAACTCAGCGTAGGCTCTCGTGTCATGCGGTTTGTCGCTCTTGCCGTGTCCACGAAGGTCAAGGGCAATAACGCGATGATCCTTGACGAGATTGGAAAGCACCCCCGTCGCGATCCAATTGTTCTCGATGTCGTTTGTGTATCCGTGAACCAGCACGACGGGTTCACCGGTGCCCTGGTCTACGTAGCGAATGCGAACGCCGTTCGAGGCGAAGAACTTATCTTGTGCGGATACCACGGCCGGCAACAAGCCTATTAGAAAGAGCAGAACGCACGCACGAACTCCACGCATATATTCCTCAGTCTCCCCGGTGCTGACCGACGCCCGACGACGAGGAACACCGGTTATTTGGAATTAGGGCCTCTCACGCACCAATAGCGATGTTCGTCGATCTTGTCTCTTGGGTTCAGAACGACCGTCCCATCTGAATGGAATTCAGCTGTGTCTGCATGGGTGCCTGGTCCTCCGACGAACATGGTGCTGCTCCAGAAGACTTCGAAGATTCCTCCGCTCACACCCACGGTAAATGGATGGCCCAATGGCAACTGCCCAGCAGTGATGAAGACGAGGGGCTTGGCGTCCAGGAGACTGCCGAATTCGGCCGCCGTCGGCAGCCGCCACCCGAAGCGGCCGCCGGTGGCTTCGATAAGGCAGAAACCATCGGCGCTCAGCAGGTTCTCATGGCGTGTCACTTTCGGGGTCCGTTCCCACACGAGGCCGGTCTCACGGTCCAACACCGCCTCGTTGTTGAAATTCGCAAGCACGATGAAGCGCGGACAATTCGCCGGAGCCGTGCAGGCGATTGTCTGATCCCACGACGGGGCTGCGTAGTACGGGCCAATCGCGGTGGTTTGCGCGTGCGCTGACGAACCAGAGCACATCAAGACAGCCACAACGAGGCCGCATACAGTTGTGAAGATCTGTCGCATGACAACTCCTTCGAAGATGCTGAATCTGCGGGACCGCGATCGGGGGAACGCGAGAGCGGGTCGACTAACGGCGGCGCATGCGTCCAAGAACACGTCGCATGCGCGGCACGAAAAGGCCTGTCGTCAGTAGTGCCAGCGTCGTGGGTTCGGGCACCGTCACGTCAGAGAGCGCCGTCCCATTCACAACGATCGGACTCTGCCCATTGCCACGTTGGGTGAACTCCACGAACGCGAGGACGCCGTCGCCGGACGGCGCAGGCGGCACGCCGCCAAAGGCGCCCGTCACCCCGAACAACGAGCCAGTCTGGTCGAACGTCACCGGATCGAGGTCGACAAACCCGGGCGTCAGCAGATTGAACGGCGCACCGGCCGCGAAGAAGTCGCCCTCGGTCACCGGACCTGTCAGCAGCGAACAATAGATATCGCCACCGAACGGGTCGCACGCCGTATTCACTTGCACGTCGGTCGGGTCGTAGGTCAGGTCGAATTGCCAGCTCGAGACCTGCCTGGCGCCCGTGATCACGACCGGCAGCGCGAACGTCGTCGGCGAAATCGCGATGCGGCTGCCGAGCGAGATGCTGGACGCCCCCGCGCGGGCCGATCCGAGACCGAGCAGCGCGATCATGAACAGGAGAGATGACAGCGGCCGAAGAACTGATTTCATAACAGAAGCTCCGTGCTCGACGTGGAAATGGACACGCGACTCGGAACCTTAAGTGCAACGGAACGTCACGTCTGTCTCATTCCGGACAGATGCGGTAACTCGCTCCACACTCCGCTGCGTCCACCCGCGTGGACCCAAATTGACGGTTGCGCCGTAGGATTCCAGCGCTAGCAGAGACCGAATTTAGCGATTTACAAGCGGCTGGGAGTCCGCTAGTCTGCGCTGCGTACGCGAAGGTCTATCGTCTCGTTCTAGGTGCTCACTGGAGGGTATGAAGGTGACCAAACCGATCACAACGAGCCTCGTTTTCCTGATGGCTGTTTTCTTGGCTTCGAGCAGTGTTTGCGCAACTCCTATTTCGTGGACGGATTGGACGGCATTCACCGCGGGTAATTTGACCGGAACAGCGACAGGTACCGTCGGCGCTGTTAACGTCTCCTACGCTGGTCAGGTGGGAAGCAATTCAGTTGTAAACGGCGTCGGGGGAAACACAAGCTGGCTGCCGGCATCGACTTTTTCAGGAGGCACCGTCTCGAACGGACCGGCCCCCAATCGCGACAACATCACGCTGACTGGTGGAACGGCAACCGGCGTGAATACGATCACATTTTCTTCCGCCGTCGTTGATCCGGTGATGGCAATCTGGAGTCTCGGCGCGGGCGGGGTGCCTGCGAGTTTCGTCTTCCTCCCCTCTGAGCCGTTCGCGATTCAAAGTGGAGGGCCTTCGGTGGAATTCGGAGGCAGTTCCATCACTGCGGCGGGCAACATCGTGAACGGGATTGAAGGCAACGGCACGATTCAGTTTTTTGGCACTTTCACGCAGATCAGCTGGACCAATCCGCAGTTCGAGTCCTATTACGCATTCACAGTAGGTACTGCGGGAACCACTGCGCCGGCAGTCCCGGAGCCCGGAACGTACATCACGCTCGGTACAGGACTCTTCGCGATTTTTGTTTTGATCCGACGACACGCATAACGACAAAAAGGATTCGCGCATATTCA
>Ga0097621_100003970_pt1 | contig 10249 bp, 10 predicted proteins | sample KBSMisM72_FD_73165 | JGI IMG/M metagenome (GOLD analysis project Ga0097621, IMG submission 73165) | Miscanthus rhizosphere microbial communities from Kellogg Biological Station, Michigan, USA - KBS Miscanthus M7-2 (version 2) (version 2) | ecosystem: Host-associated > Plants > Roots >... | reverse complement strand
CGATTCTTTCAGCCCCGCTATGGGATACGCCGAGGCGAAGATAAACTGATCCTGAAGCTTAGTAATCGAGTTGATGTACAATTCACCGCCCGGGAAGAAGTTGTACATGTCCGGCGAGATATAGAGCCGGTCGACCGGTGTCCAGTGATTCGCGTCGAAGTCCGGTCCCGCGTAGATGCCGCTCTGGTGCATCACGAACACATCCAATTCGATGCTTGTTTCGTAGATCGGATAGAGCTTCTTGGCCAGCGTCTTGTATGCCTGTAGGGGGGGCCGACAGCGAAAATCGAGGATCTTGATACCGTTCTTCATGCTCTGCCGATGCTGGGCCGTGCCCGGTGGATGTATTTTTTTGAGCCGAAACTATCTATTAAACATTACCTACGTGGGCGGCAAGGATGGAATTGGCGTGACTACGATAGCCTCGGAGAATTAGAGAATGAGCACTCCCCAAGACCCTCCCTATCCAAATCCGGTCCCGTTCCCGTTCCCGGATCCACCAAAAGAACCAGAGCCGAAATTTCCCGAGCCCGATCCAGACCCAGAGAAAGATCCGCCCGCTGTGGCCGGTTCCTGCACGCGAACCGGTCCGGACGTCGTTGATCCAGGGATGGAGCCATTGCCGGCCTGAGTCCTATGACTACTTGCGATCCCCGTTCTGATCCGATGAATTGCGCGACACGGGAGAAATCCGGCGCGTGGTTAAGCGTGAAGGCGAAAGGAAATTGGTTGAGGCTCCGCGAACGCGCTATGGGAGTGGTGCGAAAAGACCGGGGCAGAACAGCGAGTGAAAAGAGCCGGGGGACGACGTTGTGTGAAAGAGCACTTGGTGTCGCCCTCCGGTCGACGGGTTCAGCTTAAACAACCCGCCGTCTTGCATGTTGGAGCCAGGCCGGCGAAAAAGGTTTCACGAGAAAAACTAGGAGCCGTGACCCACCAGCGGATGAAGTGCTTTGGTGCGATCCCGCGCCTTGTTCTTGGACGCGTGAGGAGTCTCAAGTAGAAAGCTGCGAACACCAAGACAATGGCAATATTCACCGTCAGCCGTTCCCAGAATCGGTTTCTGAAGAACGCCAAAACTACACTGACTATGACGGCTACCATCGCCACCACGTAAAGCACGACAGCTACCTGTCTGCCCATTTCAGTTAGAATGTGTACCCAATCGCTTGGAGCGCCGAAGACTAGTCGCCGGGGCGAGGATGCCATTGGCTAGGCGCCACCCTTGGCACGCCTGGAGCCTTCGCGATTATTCCTCAACGCTAGTCAGTTTGATGGTATCGCCGGTTACGGCGCCGATGATGGTAACTTGTTTGCCGGCCAGGGGGACTACCTTCGCCTGATTGTCGATTTTGTAAATCTTGCCTTCCTCTGTTACTAGAACAGCTGGAGAGCCACCTTTGAGGCATTTAGTGGCACATGCCACGTCGCCCTTCATGGCAGGGTTCGCGGAGCATTTCTGATCGATGATATAGCCTCTTAATTCCGCAGCCATCCCGACGGTCGAAAATCCTGCAACCAACAGAAACGCTAAAATTGCTTTGCTCATGGTTTTCTCCTTTTGGTTGGTGAACCGAGTGTTACCGTCTCGGCTCCCTGATGCTAGATGAATATGCGGACAGCCGTGTTACTCCAAGCGATTGGTAGGAGTGATCGCCGGCAGTTTAGTTCGTGAGTGCGGCTAGAACAATCGGCAGTTTAAGCAAGTGACAGTGTCAAACGCTTGATTAAACAGGCGGATGCGGCTGTTTAATCAATGCGCCCCGGAGGTGATAGGCCTTAGCCAAATCCCTAGACAAAGTAACTCTTATATTAGGTGCGACAAGGCCGGGCGACATAACTTATCAAGTCCATTTGAAAAGATCACCTTTTGATTGAAAAGATCACCTTTTGATGAAACCAAAATTGCGCTGGCAACGTATCGCATTGGCGCAGCCACACTTGCATCGATATTTTGCACATCACCTCAGAATTTTTTTCGCCCGATGGAAAATCTTACCCGGTGTTCTGTTCTAGAGGGAAATGCTAAGTGGTTGATCCGATGCCCATGAATCAGTGTTACCCCTATGGTGTCAAGCTTGCTAAGAGTCTGGCTTACGGCCGCGTCCTCTATTCGAGGAAGCACGTTGCCATCGGCCAGTCGTGACACTATGGCCATGGCATTCAGATAAAGTGATGGTCTAGTTTTTCAAAGGGGCGGTAGCATGCCCCGCTGTTTCTTCCGGCATTATCCCCTGGGCCCCCACCCTTTGTTTCGGTTCTCACATTCACGCAAGAAATCGGCGAGGTATTGATGGTCTCTGGTCAGCAGCTGCACTGGTACGCTGTTCGAGTCAAATCGAACCGCGAATGGGTTACTGCCGAAGCGCTCAAGGGCAAAGATTTTGAAGTGTTTCTCCCCACCTATCAGCAGCACGGATCCGGACGGAACACCGCACGTGCGATCACCGTCCCCCTCTTCGCTGGTTATTTATTCTGCCGGTTTGATGTCGGGAATCGGTTGCCTATCTTGATGGTGCCAGGTGTGGTGCATATCGTCGGGTACGGGAACATACCCGAGCCTGTCGATGCGGATGAGATAGCGCGCGTGTTTGCCGTGACCAAATCGCATCTCGAGGTGACTCCTTATCCTTATCCGCCGGTGGGCGAGTATGTGCGCTTGGAGGCGGGACCGCTCCGCGGAGTCGTCGGAGTGGTTCTTGCCCATCAGGATGAAAATAAGCTCGTCGTCTCGGTCACTCTGCTCCAGAGAGCGATCGCGGTCGACGTAGAGCGCGATTGGATCGCGCCTGCCTCCTTGCAGGTGAGTTCGGGCGCCTAACTGTCTCTATGGAAACCAGAAGCGTCTACCTTCTCGCCGGTTCCAATTCCAGCCATGTGCTCCTTCGCGACACGCTGGAGCGGCTATTTCGCAGGAAATATCGGACGTTCTTCCTGTTATTTCTTTGGACGGCGGCGATGGGCGCCTACGTTTGGTTTTCAGCTCCTGCTTATGAAGATGAGATTCAGTTTTTTATCAACAATAACAGGGCAGGCGCCATCGTCACCCCGGAATACAACAACGGACCGGTCCCCCGCGACTACGTTGACGAAGCTGCGGTCGCGACTGAAATTCAGCTTCTATCCAATGCAGACCTGCTGCGCAACGTCGTCGTGCGGTGTGGATTGGCGGACCCGGCAAACGGCGTTGCTGTCGAAAAGGCCGTAGAGCAGCTGCAAAAGAAGCTGAAAGTGTCTCCAGTTCTAAAGGCAAACATGATCAAGGCGAGCTATTCGTCCTCGAATCCACAAGAGGTGCAAGCCGTGTTGCGAACTCTCGCAAAGGGGTATATGGATGAGCACGTCCTGGCGCACGGCAGCAAGGGAGCGTACGAGCTGTTCGACAAGCAGGCGAGTTTTTACAAGCAGCGGCTCCAGGAATTGCAGGATGGTCTGACGGAATTTCAGCAAGGCCGCAGCATCGTCGCTCTGGGTGAGCAAAAGGATCTCAATCTGCGAAAGCTGCTGGAATTGCAAGCCGCCTATAAGGACAACGAGGCGGCCCGGGTTGCAAATACGCGCAAGATCGGCCGGCTGACGGAAAAGCTCGCAAAGCTGGACCCTCGGATTACCACACAGGCCCGCCAGGTACCAAACCAATATTCCGTGGAGCGGCTGAACACCATGCTGGTGGAGCTGCAGAATCGGCGGACGGAGTTGCTGGCCAAGTTCCAGCCCCACGATCGGCTGGTGGCGGAGGTGGATAAGCAGATCGCCGATACCAAGGCTTCGCTCGATCGGGCCGATCGCATGTCGTCCACCGAACAGACCACGGACGTGAATCCGATTCGCCAGTCACTCGATGCCGAATTGGCGAAAGCCGAGCTGGGCGAGACCGAATACCAGGCACACGAGGCCAGTTTGAAGAAAGAAATTGCCGACTACGGGCGCTCCTTATCGACGCTGCAGAATGCCACCACTGACGACGACCAGCGGATGCGTGACATTAAGCAGACTGAGGAGAACTTCTTTCTCTATTCCAAGAAGCGCGAGGAAGCTCGCATCGAGGAGGCGATGGACCAGCAAAGAATTGCCAATGCCGTTTTGGTCAAATCGGCGAGACTGCCAGCCTTGCCGAAACCGAGAGTGTCGATCACCCTTGCGGCAGCCTATGTTCTGGGCTGCCTGCTGTTGCTGGCATTCACTTTTGCGTCTGAGTTGGCCCGCTCGGCGGTTTACACTCCGTGGGAGCTGGAAGGACTCACGGGCCTTCCGGTGCTGGCGAACGTTCCCATCCAGCGCATACCAAGCAGCGCACGGGCGAAAGTATTAGCGATTCCGGAGTTTATTCCATGAGTACACATCCTTCGTGGCCCACTTCCCCTGCGCGCCGGGGCCCCGCACCCAAGCCGATCGTTCCGGTGCCCCAAAATCTGCACGAGTACGATCCTCTGGGATGTTACGTGCCGCTGGTTCAAAGGCTAGTCGCGCTACGGCAGGAGCGAAATTCGGGCATCGTGGCCGCTTTTTCCGCAATCTCTCGAGGCGCGGGCGTCACCTTTGTGACGGAGTCTTTAGCTTGGGAACTGGTCCGGCAAACAGGAGAGCAAATTTTGCTAACGACTCCCGCCGGTCTGAGCGTGGCCGCTGCCACTCGTTTCGGCGAGGAGGAAAAGAACGGGCTGCAGCCCGTGCGCCGGTTGCCGGGGGCCCGCAATAGTGGCGTGCCTTTACGCGATCTTGGCCGGCAGGATTTGGAAAGTCTGCGCCGGAGATTCGGTTTCGTGCTGGTGGATTGTCCGCCCATGCGCGAATCCTCCGCGATCCTGAGTGTCTCGAAGCTCTGTGATGGCGTGGCCCTGGTGATCGCCGCGGGTGAAGCGCGCCGCAGTGAGATCGAGCATGCCGGGAGTGTACTCCAGGCTGGATCGGCCAATGTCCTAGGACTGATTCTCAATAAACGGCGCGATCCGGTGCCGAAGTTCATTTCCAAGTTTTTGTAGGCAGGAAAGGACAACGATTCCGATGAGTTACGCACGCATCTCGCTACTGGTGTGCCTATGCTCGGTTCTCTGCGGTGCGGCACTTGCCCAAGAGTCTTCTCAAAAACAATCTTCGCAAAAACCAGCGGAGGGGTTCGCTGACCGCAACCCGCGATACCGGGTGCAGGCCAACGACGTGATCGAAATTCAATTTCGCTATACGCCTGAATTCAATTTTGCGGCAACCATTCAGCCGGACGGTTTCATTTCATCGCAGATCACCGGCGACGTCCACGTTGCCGGGCTCACGCTCACGGAAGTCTCAGCCGCGGTTGCCAAGGGCGCCAGCGGACGGCTGAAGGACCCTGAGGTGGGAGTGGCGCTCAAGGATTTCGTGAAGCCTCATTTTGTCGTCGCCGGAGAAGTGAACCACCCGGGATCATTCGAACTTCGCGGCAACGTAGGGCTGATTGAGGCGATCGCCATGAGCGGCGGTTTCGTGAAAGACAGCGCGAAACGGTCGCAGGTGATTCTGCTTCGGCGTGTAAATTCCGAAATCGCGGAGGCTAAGATTTACGATCTCAAAAAACTGATGAGTCCGGGCCAAGTTCACGAGGACGTGATGCTCCGTGCGGACGACATGCTGGTGGTGCCGCGAAATGCCATCAGCAAAATCGAGCCTTTTCTTCACATCACCAGTCTGGGCTTGTACGGAATGACTATGGGATTGCCTTAATAGTCGCGATAAACATCTCTAACTACTTTCCGGCAACTGACGGTTAAGGGCGAAGCTATCGCTGTGTTCTATTCCATTCTGTTAGCAACTTTAGATCGGACCAAAGAAGTGGACCACTTTCTCCGCCGGCTGGCCCGTCAGACCATGCGTGACTTTGAGGTGCTGGTGGTGGATCAAAATCCGGATGATCGCCTGGTGGAGATTCTTAGACTGTATAGAGATTCGTTCCCGATTGTGCATTTGCGAACGGCTCAGGGCCATTCTCGGGCGTTTAATTTTGGATTGAGACACGCCACTGGAAAGATTGTCGCGTTTCCTGATGACGACTGCTGGTATGACGTCGATTTGTTGGAACGCGTGGCAAGGCTATTCAAAGATCACCCCGAGTACCAAGGCGTCACAGGACGGGAAATCGTAGAGCCGGGGTTCGTGAGCGGTGGAAGATGGGACGCCAAGAGCGGGGTTTTGACCCGAAGCAATGTCTGGCGGCGAGCGATATCGTTCTCCATGTTTCTCCGTAGAGACACTGCCCAACGTTACGAGTTCGACGAAACCCTCGGTGTGGGAGCTGGGACCCCCTGGGGCGCCGGTGAGGAGACAGACTATCTGCTGCGCCTGGTCGAGGATGGAAACCTGGTCTTCTACGATCCCTCGTTGACCATCTGGCACCAAGGCCGCTCCGGACCGTACACGGCGCAGATGTACTCGAAGGCGCGGAGCTACGCGATGGGCATGGGCAAGGTCCTGCGAAAGCACGGCTATTCGATGTGGTCGGTGGCGCATCACCTGGTACGGCCGTTAGGGGGAGCGTTGCAATCGTTGGCGGTGGGTCATCCGGAAAAGGCGCGATATCACTGGTCGGTCTTCGCCGGACGAGCGAGCGGATGGCGCTTGACTCGTGACTCGCTGCGGGAAGGTCGGGGCAGAGCGTTGGTGTCGCGCAGTGAGGACTTGTCGTGAAGGAGCTGGCAGGGCGGATCTTCCGCAGCCAATTGACGCAAAATGCGGCAGCACTTTATGGCGTGCAAGCGGTCCGCAAGATTCTACCGCTTGTCATCATTCCTTATCTGGCTCGGACTCTGGGTCCGTCTGGATGGGGCGTCGTTGCCTTCATGCAATCGCTGGCGGAGTTCGTCGTTCTCCTGATTGAGTTCGGCTTCAATCTGTCAGCCACGCGCGAGATCGCGAGAAACCGCGAATCGAAGGGAATTTGCGGAGAGATTATGGCTGGAGTCCTCGGTGCCCAAGGCATACTCGCGTTAACCGGAATCCTCATCGCTGCGATCGTGAGCCGCTTGGTTCCACTTCTCCGGGACAATCCGAAACTGGTGGCAGCGGGGCTGTTTTACGCCGTTGCGCAAGGCTTCATTCCCCTGTGGTTTTTCCAGGGCTTGGAGCGCATGCGTTTGGCTGCCTCCCTCGAGGTGATCGGCCGCATTATCGGATTGCTCGCGATTTTTATCTTCGTTCGCTCGGCCGACGATTCTTGGGTGGCTCTGGGAATTCAAGGCGTGGCGCCGGCGTTCACAACCGCTGTGGGCCTTGTCATGGCGTACCGTGCGATTCCGTGCAGCGTGCCGACTTGGCCCTTGGTTCGAACCGCTTTGACGCGAGGTTGGCCTCTGTTTGTGTTTCGTAGCGCAGAGAGTCTCTACGGGGTCGGCAACGCGTTTATCCTGGGGCTGTTTGCTCCGCCGTCCGCCGTCGGCTACTTTGCGTCCGCTGAGAAAATCAGCCGGGCGATATTTGGCCTGCTGAACCCGATCCGGGAGTCTCTCTATCCACGGATGAGCAGTCTGGCTCATCGCTCTCCGCAGAGCGCGGCCTCGCTCCTGCGGATCGGGGTTCTTATTACTGTCAGCGGTGGAGTTCTGCTGGGTGCCTCCGTGTTCCTGTTCGCTCCTATGCTGATTGGTGTGCTGATGGGTCAGGCATTCCGCCCGGCTGTTACGGTCTTGCGAATTCTGTCGGTACTCCCGGTGCTGATGGCCATCACCCACTCGACCGGGCTGCAATGGCTCCTGCCTCTGGGCCGGGATAAAGAAGTGAATCGCATCATCCTTTGCGCGGGGGCTTTGAATGTAGCTCTCGCTGTGGTTCTCGCTCCAGGCTTTGCCCAGGTGGGGATGGCGGTTGCGGTGGTCTGTGCGGAGTTGTTCGTCAGCGTCTGTATGATTCGCGCAGTGCTGCGATCTCAGTCTGAATTGATAGGAACCGTTGGGCCATTCAGTTTACCTGAGTCGGCCAAAACAGGAGAAGTCACGCCGTGAATGCTTTAAACCGTGTTAGACATCAGTGGACCGCGCTGGGAGAGCGCGATCCGCTTTGGGCGATTCTCTCCGAGGCTGATAAAAAGGACGGTGGCTGGAGTCACGCCGCATTTTTCCAGACAGGCGTCGAGGAGATTAGCGAGGTATTACGCACAGCGCGGAGCCTTTCAAGTGTCCGCTACGGCTTGGCCCTGGACTTCGGGTGTGGGGTCGGCCGCCTGAGCCAGGCGCTGGCGGCGCATTTCCAGCGCGTTGTCGGCGTGGACATCGCGGAGTCCATGATCCGCAGTGCGGTCGAACTGAACCGCTTTCCAGATCGCTGCGAATACATCCACAACGTCGCGGCTGACCTTTCGATTTTGCCGGAAGGTAGCGCGGACCTCATCTACTCAAGCATCACGCTGCAGCATGTCGTGCCGGCTTTAGCCCGGTGTTACATTCGCGAGTTCTTTCGTGTGGCCCGGCCTGGTGGCCTGGTCATTTTCCAGCTTCCGAGCCGCCCGCGGTCCGTGGTATGGCATGCCATCAAAAGCGTCGCGCCGGTCTCCGTCGCGAATTTGATCTGGCGTCTTCGCACGGGGAGCCCGGAAGCGATGGAAACGTACTCGACGCCTGAGAACAAGGTGATCAAATTTATCGAGGAGTCCGGTGGCGCCGTTCTGCGCGTGGAGGATAACCAGAACGGTCCTCCAGGTTGGCAAAGCCGCAAGTACTTCTGCGTCCGCCGTGGGCTGCCGTGACATGATGCACGACCGGGCAAGAGAATTCGACAGAGTGACGCACAGGTCCGATTCCGGTATCTGGTGGCTGCATCCCGGTTGCGTATTTGGGGTTTCCGGCCTTTTGATCGCGATCGCGGCCTATGTCATTCCGGAATCCATCTATAAGAATTATTGGCGAACGCCGAAGTTCTTCGACCTGACGGCTTTGGAAGTCAGCGTGGCCTGCGTTGCAGTTTTTGTGTTCGGAACCATTCTGAGCACACACTACGTCGCGCGCCTGCCTTGGCCGGCATCCAAAAGCATTTCGGAGAAGATCGATTGGGGTGTCATGACGTTCTTCTTCCGGGCCAGTTTCTGGCTGTGCCTGTTGGGTTATGCGTTCTGGATAGGGTTTGCCATTCAAAGGGGTATGACACTGAGCGCCCTTCTGGATGTTCTGGCCGCCGAAAAAGGAGCGATGTACGATGCACGTTATAGCTATCTCGCTACCGTCGGCGGCGTAACCACACTGGCCGAATTCGGAATCGCAACGATGATTTTTGGCGCCATTATTGGCTGCTGCCGCGGATGGCGGAGCGTGTGGTGGAAGCTGGTGCTAATCGTAGGACTGGCTTTGATTCGTGCGCTAGTGAATAGCGAACGCTTCGCGCTGATCGAGTTGTTCGTTCCTTTTTTCGTCGCTGCCGTCGTGTTCTGGTACCGCGGTTCCTCGCAGGTCAACGGGTTTGTTCGCTTCCTGGTCAAGTTCGCGCCGGTGATCGGCGCGAGCGCACTCCTGCTGCTCTTTACTGGTTTTGAATACTTTCGTTCGTGGAAGAATTATTACGCCGGCCGGGATCTGGATCTGTGGGAATTTGGCGCCATTCGCCTCCTCGGGTATTACGTAACGTCGTTTAACAACGGCGCTTATTTCCTGAGCCATCTCGAGCCCCTCAACGCCCCGTATTTCACGTTTCATTTCCTGTGGAACTTCCCGCTATCCATCCCGGTCGTGCGCAGACTATTTCCCAACCCGCTGCTCGATTCGAACGACAAGTGGTTTTACTTTCCGTTCCTCGATCGCGACGCGAATTTGGAATTCAACAATGCCGACGGAATGATGTTCCCGGCCATGGATTTTGGTATCGCGGGAGGCCTGATTTACTGGCTCCTTATCGGTGTTGCGTGCGGGCTGGTGTATGCCCTGCACCGTCGCCGGGAACCCTTGGGACTCCTGCTTTATCCGCTCATTTATCTCGGCGTGATGGAGGTTCCTCTGGCCCTCTACTGGAGCGAAGGGCGTGCGCTGCCCTCCGAGTGTCTGCTGCTGGGCGCGCCGCTGCTTTTCTGGTACTTCCGCCGCCAGTTCCCGGCAAGAACCCGATTTCAATCCGGCAAAGTTCCTCTCGAAGTCTCATGACACAGATCGCACTGAACGCCCGCTTCTATCTGCACCGGCCCACCGGGATGCAGCGTTACGCGCTGGAACTCAGCCGGCGCTTCGCGGACCATCTGGATCCTCTGCGTCCGGAAAAGGCTCTCGGCGGGACGACCGGGCACCTGTGGGAACAGTTGTATCTT
>Ga0097621_100003968_pt1 | contig 10250 bp, 7 predicted proteins | sample KBSMisM72_FD_73165 | JGI IMG/M metagenome (GOLD analysis project Ga0097621, IMG submission 73165) | Miscanthus rhizosphere microbial communities from Kellogg Biological Station, Michigan, USA - KBS Miscanthus M7-2 (version 2) (version 2) | ecosystem: Host-associated > Plants > Roots >... | reverse complement strand
CGGGCGAATTGCGCCTTCGCTTCGTCCTTCTTGCCCGTGTAATAAAGTGCCTCGCCCCATTTCAGATGCAGGCGGCCCCAGTTGGGGGCGTACTTCTCGGCCTCCGCGAATTTCGCCAGCGCCAGGTGCGACTGGTTCTTGGCCATTAGCGCCTCGCCCCAGCCTTGCAGCGGGTCAGCGAAGTGCGGGCCTTTCTGGTTGGCGATGGTGAATTGCGCGATGGCTTCATCCGGCTTGCCGCGTTCCAGCAAGGCCTGACCCCATTCGGAATAAGCGAAAGGAATGGAAGGCGCGGCTTTGACGGCGCGAGAAAACCAGCCGTCTGCTCGCTCATGCTGTTTTGCGCTTTCCGCGACCACGGCACGCGCGCGCAGACATTCATAGCAATCAAATGGCGTCGGCCCGATCGCCCCTTCTGCGCCCGCCACATCCCCAGACCGCGCCAAGGCGATGGCAAGCAGGGGTGCTGCCTGCGTCTTTATCCGTATCGGCGCAATCTCGGGGATTCCGGCCGTGACAGCCTGGATTATGGCGCGCGCGTCGTCAGTGGCGTGACGCCAATCATCCAATCCCGCGTCAACGAAATAGCGGGCCCGCGCCAGAAATTCCTGGTAGTACCGATCGGCAGGCGAGATTCCCCGCACGATGGCTTCATGAATGATGCCGCGCGCGCGGCCCATGTCATGCATGCGGGCGATACTTTCCGCGCGTTCCAGGAGCAGGTCGGACGTCTCGCAGAAGCGGGCGGCGATGCAAGGATCCGAGCTGGCGCCGGCAAAATCGCCGCTCAGCTCGTCCCTGGTTATGAGGCTCTGCTCCACAACCGCGGCGACACCGTCGCTGTCGCTCCAGACCGGGTCGAACCAGTCATGTCTTTCGGTAAGCGTGCGGGCTTCCCGTAGCGCCTCCTCGTCATGGCCGAGCATGATCGCCGAGACGATCATCTCTCTGTGCGGCGCGGCGACATGCGGATCAATCGCCACAGCCAGCCGCGCACGTTCAATGGCAAGCGCGGGGTTGCCCATGGTTCTGGTTCGGTTGGCCCAGAGCGCCAAGGAATCCGCGCGGTAGGCCGGCGTGCTCGATGGCTGCAGGTCGGGTGCGGCGGCGGCAAAGGACTCCGCGCGCCGCCCGATGGAACCAAGATAAAGGACGTAATTCACCGGGTCTTCGAGCTGGAAAATACGCTCCGCCGCCTGCTGCTCCAGTTTTTCGAGATCACCGGACGCGCCGCTGAACGTCGTGGCACCGGCGCCCTGCAAGGTCGCGGTCAGTGCGATCTTTCCGTCTGCGATCATGCGGATATTCCCGCTCAGACGGCGCTCATGGCCGAGCCAGGTCTGCAAAAACCGCCACGCCTGTCCCAGGGAGATGCCGGTCTCGGGAATTTCGATTTTGATTTCCTCGCCATTCTGACGGACATCCTTGGAGCGCGCCGCCGACGAGGCATTGGCGCGATCGCGGATCAGTGCGATCCGGTTGGTAAGATCGTCGGCAACGACCTGGCCGCTTATTCCGGCTTGCGAAAATTGCGGCGGCACCGAAAAACTATCGACCACAACGCCTTCGGCCTGGCTTGCCTTCCACATGGCGGCGGCGAGGCCGGCGATAACGGCGATGCCGACCGCGCCGGTCGCCATCTTGAGAGCGATCGACAGCCGCTGGCTCAGTGTGGCCAGGCGCACCTGCTTGAATTGTTCCTGCAGGTGATGTTTCTGGATCGCGATCAGGCTGCGCTGATCGCGCAGGAAGTCAGCCACATCCGCGCGCAGCGAAGGATTGTTGCGCGCCTCCTCCATTGCGAGATCGATGGCGAGGCCGGCGGTATCGGGCGTGCCCGACGCCAAGGCCTCCGCCCCATCCTTTTCCTCTGACACCCGGCCCCCACAGCCTGAAATTTTAGGCCATTGAGACAGATGGGAACTTTGCTGGCAACCGGGGGTGCGTTTTCGTACGGAAAGGGGCCTTATTTCAACGCACTAAGCTATTGTGCGCTCCGACTCAGCGCGCCCGATGCACCAGATATGAGCGCGCGGAACAGGCCCGCAACTGCCGACCGGCGCGCGCAAGTGACCGGCGATATCCTGCCGCCGAATGTCCGCTCTGCGCCGGCCTAGTTTCGATGGCAGGCGCTCCCATTTGATACGCCTCTGTGCCGTAACGAGACGGAAAAGATCAGAACCTCCTGGTCCAATTTTTGCGTCGTCGCGCTCAAGGTCCGGCCTTGAGGCTGACTATGACGTTGGAAGAAGACGAAGACATTGACCTAAATCCTGCGCTCTGGGCATCAGGGCAACAGGCTAGCGGCGAAAAACGGTCCCCGGCAAAGGCTCAACGCGCCCTGACACGCTGCGCGGAATTTGCCACCGCCATCCCCATAATCATTCTTCTGCTGCCCGTATACACGCTGATCCAGCTGTGTGCCGCGGCCGCCCGCATCCATCGAATTTTGCGCGAGCAAATTCATCGGCACGCCATCTTGCCCGACATGCGGATCCCTGACGTCTGCAGTGGTCCTGGAGATTTTAAGGCAAGATAGGCACCCTAATATTTTTCGACGCGGCGCAAGGCCGGCGTGATTGGACCTATGGCCAATATTTGAACCTATCCTCGCCGCGCATTCTTGCCTCCAGCGCGCTCTGACCGCGGGTCGGACCTGTCCCTTCACGTCAGGTCCCGATCCCAAAATTCGTTCGAGCGCAGCGCAGCGCGCCGGTACCGCCGGCCCTAAGGGAGTACAAAATGAATGTTCGCAGCCTGGCGGCCACATTCGTCGTACTGATCTCGGTGGGTACTTGCGCGCCCACCCTTGCGATGGCGCAAGAAGGAAATACGACATGGGACGATTTGCACCTTGCCAAATCGAGCCGAAGCCAGCGCCTTTATCTTTTACCGGGTGCCAGTTTTCAGCCCTACAACAAGATATTGCTTGATGCGACCGAAGTCGCATTTCGCAAGAACTGGATGCGAGACTTCAACCAATCCCGTTCGCTTTCCATGAGGGTCGGTCAGGATGATATTGATCGTGTCAGCAAGGAAGTCAGCAGCAGCTTTGGCAGCATATTGGCAGAGCAATATCAGACGGCTGGCTATCAGGTTGTGCACAGTCCAGGACCGGACGTCCTCCGTATCCGGACAGGCGTGATTGATCTGGCGGTCAACGCGCCAGACGTTCGGTCAGCGAACCGCACTTACAGCGCAACCTGGGAGGCGGGGGAGGCAACGCTGGTGGTGGAGGCACGGGACTCGCAATCGGGTGCTCTACTTGGCCGGGCCTTGGACCGGCGGCTGGCCGGAGACAGGCAGCCTTATCTGCGCAACCGCGTCACGAACAAAGCCGATTTCAACCGGATGTTTCGCGAATGGGCCAAGCTCAGTGTTGACGGTCTGACCAGGCTCAAGGGCAGCGCACCGACGGCCGAAGCTCGTAAATAGGAACTCCAACCCGTGTGGCTCTAAACGGGAGGGCTGCTGCCAGGTCAACCGTAACTTGTCTTGCGTGCGCCAAAAGCAGTCAGCCTCAGAGCTCGAACCGAGCCTGCAGGGCGACGGCATTGGTGCTGCGCCGGAACGTCCCCGCCAAGGTCCCGGCGCCGAACAGCGACAGGTTCACGGGCGCCGCCTCGTAGCTGCCATAGGAATAGGACAAGGTCGTGGAAAGGTGATTGTTGAAGCGATAGCTGAAACCGGCCGAGCCCATAATCTCGTCCGCATCCGGAAGCTCCGCGCTGCGGAACGTGTTCGAGGTGGGCGTCTCGTCCCAGGAGACGCCGGCGCGCAAGCCGATCTGGTCGCTAAGCTGGTAGATGCCGCCCAGGGCGAAACGGATCGTATCGCTCCAATTCAACAATAGCGTCTGGTCCGGTTGGGCCGCATTGGCGAAATCGAGCTTAAGCTGGCCCAGCCTCGACCATCCGGTCCAATCCAGGTCCGCCAGGAGGGTGAAGCGGTCGTTGAACTTGTGGGAAATTCCCGCCGCGATCACCTCCGGAAACGTCATCGGCGAATGCAGGGCCGTATTCTGGAACAGGCCGCCGGCGGTCAGCGGCATGGCGGCCGCGGGCACCTGGAAGACCGCCGTGCCCGAGAAGTCGTGGCGGACCGCGGAACGGTAATTCAGGCCGATATGGGTCGTGTCGCCGATCGTATAGAGCAGGCCGATATTGAAGCCGACACTCCAATCGGCGGCGGTCACGCGTTGGCGGCCATCCGCGCCCTGCGGCCCCAGCCCAAGTCCCGAACAGGGGCCGGGCCCGATGGTGCCAATGCAGAGAGCGCCCAGGTCGAGCGCATTGTTGCGCACGATATGGGCATATTGCAGATCGAAACCGCCGCCCACCGAAAGCGAATCCGTCAAGCGATAGGCGATGGCGGGATCGATATCGACCGTCTTCAGCGAGATTCTTTGCAGCTGATAGCGTCCGACCCAATCGTCGGAATAGGTGTTGGACTGGCCAAAGGGAATGAAGACGCCCAGACCGGCGGTGATGCGGTCGGACAATGGCAGTGTCGCAAACAGGCTGGGGATCGGAAAGTTCTGCTCCTTGTCGCCGTTCGAACCGTGCGCGGGATCGCCCAGGCCGGCGGTCGTGCCGCTGTTCTGGAATTTGCTCGATAGAAATATGACCGGCGCGGTGAAGGAAACTTCGGGGCGCTTCAGGGACGTCATGCCGGCGGCATTGTAATAGACAGTCGTCGCGTCCTCGGCGATCGCGGTTTGGCCCGCGGTCGATACCGCCGCGGCGCCGGCGCTCTGGATCTGATTCAAGAATCCGCCGGCAAATGCCGGGCGCGATGCGAAAGCGGACAAAGCGGCAAAGCATGCCAGGAAGAACGGCCCAGACCGACCAGGGAATCCGACGTCCCGGCGCGCGCGAATCAATCTTGCCATTTTGCGGTTCACAACCCTAAGCTAATGCTGACAGGTGTTCCGCCGATCTTCAAGGACCCTTCTCTAAAACGCGCCGTCGTCATGCGCGAATGATGCACACCGATTCGATATTCCCTTAGCGTGCTCAGACCTTCAACGGTTGCGTTTCTTAAGCCTCGGGGGGGCTTGAATGCCAACGAATCTGACGAAGGACATCATTTTCCTGTTCGGCGGCGTCCTGCTTTCGTTTGCCCTTGAATCACAGCGGAGCAAATTAAGCGGCGTTATCGGTCCGGGATACTTGTCCCTGCTCTGCCTCAGTGTTTTTACCGTCCTGACCTGCGGCTATCTGGTTTTTCGTCATTATCACGCGATTCTCAGCGCCGGAGGGTCGTCGCGCCGCCACGCCTATGACGAACTGAGAACATCGCTGAGCAGCGGGGGCACCCCGGCGCGGCTCTATGCCAAGTGGCTGGAAAAGGCACTTCACATCGTGGAGCGTTTTTTTGGCGAAAAGCGCGTGGCCCAGCGATCCAGTCTGCAGCATGTCATAGGACTGAGTCAGCCTGCCGCGCTTTGGACCGCGCCCGCCTTGGACAAGTGCATCCTGTTTGCCTTCATCTACCCTCAGGCATTGCTGTTCCTGGGCTGGCTGATGTCGGGCCGGGCCGGCCGGGCGGAAATTGTTCTTGGCCTGGTGTCGGAAGCCGATCCTTTGCGGCGTTACATTGCCATGGGCGCGCTGGCGGCGGGCGCTGTCGGTTATGCAAAATGTTGCGGAATTCTCAATCCGGATCATCAGGCTTCGCGGCAGCCAGCCCACATCCGGCGGCTTCGGTTTGGCCTGTGGTTCCTGGTTCTGGCGGCGGGCGGATTGATCACGGACGGCTTTCTCAGTCACGGCCCCAGCGCCGTGGGCGGCGCGGTCATTGTCTCCAGTTCGATAGTCGGCGCCGTGGCCAGCGATGTCCTTATCGCCATGCTTTCCGGATCGGTCGCCGCCTTGGTCGGTATCGTTTTTACCTTGCATTTCGGTGCCTTCAGCGCCGGGATCACCGCATCCATGACCTGTGCCGCCATCGGCTTTTGCGCGACCGCCTATGGCGGCGAAGGCAGCGGATGGCGGCGGCTAAGGCAGCGGCTGAGTTTCAGCTATACTTTCTGGTGGATCTTTCTTGCCGTATCCATCGTATTTTATATTGCCCTGGCGCGTCTGCTGCCGCGATCGGGCGCATGGCCGGTGATCGGGCCGATCCTGTTATTCTATGGATTGTTGCCTGCGCTGAACGCGCCCTTTCTGTGGTTCTCGGTGGGACTGACCCGAGCGCTGTTGTGGCTGGGCATCGAACGAAAAGGCTGGTGGCCGTATTTCTATGCCTTGATCGACGCCGCCATAGCGGTGCTGGTCATGGTGCTGCTTGTCGGCGTCATGGTGGTCGCGGTCCAGATGCTCAACATGATGGCGGTGATGGGCGGCGGCCAGTCGATCTTGCCCGTGGCACCGCTGCTCAATGCGGTCTTCACAAGCCTCAAGGAAAATTCGTTCGAGCCGGAACATTGGTGGGCCTATACCTTGCTGGTTTCGGCCATGATCCCCAGCCTGATCAACCTGACGATCGGAGGATTCTCCCTGCTCCGGGGAATCCCGATCATCTCGCAACATCTTTATGCCTTTTTGCCGGCGGGGCATGCTGTCGCGCCGCAAGATCGCAACTGGGTCTCGCTGGTTCTGGCTGTTCAGGTGATGGCTGGAATGTGCCTGGGTTTCGCGGCGCAATTCATCCTGCTGCCGTGGTGGATTTTCGGTTATGTCTTGCCGGGGCTGGGATTTGGCGTGCTCAAATTCGCGCTCGGCGTCGAGGCTTTGGATCTGCCGGGGCGGATGTTTTAAAGCAAGCCCAAAGAATCGCGATCAACGTTCCGTCCTACTCACCGGTCCAGCATGAGCTTGAGAAAAGCGCCCAGCTTCGGCGGCTGGCCGGTATTGAGCAGGCTGGCGCGGAAGACGCGGCCCAGCAGCAGCAGCTCCAGGCTCACGAAGATCGCCAGCAACAGGCCGGTGCCGAGAATTTCCACCAAGGTGACGCCGCTGCCCAGCCGCGCCAGCATGGCGAAAGGCGTATAGAGCGGAATCCAGGACATCACCCGCGGCAGCAGCCCCGAGGGATTGCGGATGATGGCGCTTACCATCAACATCACCGGCAGCAGCACCGCCATGGTCACCGGCATCAGATAGGCCTGGGCATCCTGCATGGAATTGGAAAGCGAGCCGATGGTGAGATAGAGCATCGCCAGCATCAGGTAACCGCAGAAAAAATAGAAAGCCAGCACGGGGATCATCCAGGGCTGGTTCAAGGCGGCCAGCGACGGCTGCAAATAGTTGGCGATCGCGCCGTCGATGAAAAAGGCGGCCAGCAGGGCGCAGCCGATCCAGGCCGCGACAATGGTCAGGCCGACCGCGCCCAGGCCGACCAGCTTGCCGACCATGAACTCGCGCGGCTCGACGCAGGCCAGCACCGCCTCCAGCAGGCGGTTGGAGCGCTCCTCGATCACGCCCTGCAGCATCATGCCGCCGGTGATCAGCACCGCCGTCAGCAGCAGATAGGCCAGCGCCAGCGGCACGAAGGAACGCACCATCAACTGGCTCCGGCCGCTGCCCGCCGGCGGGGCGCTGACCGCGACCGGCGCCTCCAGCTTTTCAATCTGCGCGGCGGCGGCGGACGAAACGCCATTGGCGGTCAGCAGCGCCATGCGCAGCAGGCGGGTGCGTTCCTGCTGAATCGTGTCGATCAGGCCGTTGTCATTGCGGCCATTGCTCCAGAGCCGCAAGGGACCGCGCGCCGGGATATAGACCGCAACCGCCAGCGGACGCTTGCCCTGCTCCGTCTCGATATCGTTCGCCAGATAGGGCGCGATGGCGCGACCGAAAGCCTCGGCGCCCCGATCCACCGGCACGTCCGCGGGGACAGCCACACGCAAATAAGGGGGCGGCGGCAGCTTGAAGGCACCGGCGCCGGCGGGCGGATGCATCCGCGCCAGCGCGCCGCCGGCGCCGCCTTGGGCGATGAAGCGCTCCACCGCCGCGTCGTCCGTCCGGTAACCGGCTTGGTCGCCGATGGGGGGCGGCAATTTCCAGCGGGCGGCATAGTCCGAAAGATCGCGCATCACCTGGCGCTGATAATCCAGTTCCACCCGGTGCGCGATCACCGGTGCAACCCTGCCGCCCGGGTCGGCCATGACAAAGGCGACGGTCGATGGCGGGCGCAGGAGCGCGTTGCCCAAACTCACCAGCCCCAGCATCAGCGGTACGATCAGCAAGGTGATCTTGAAGGCGCGGGTCGAGACGATCTGCAGAAAATCGCGGCGCGCCACCAGCAGGATGCGGTTCATCGCCCTCCTCCTCCCACCAGGTGCAGAAAAACGTCATGCAGGCTGGGCCGGTAAAGGTCGAAACTGCGCAGGGCAAAGCCGCTGGCGGTGCAATGTTGCAGCAGGTCGGCGGGCGCGCGGCCCGGCGCCAGGGTGACGTCCCATTCCCGCCAGCCATTTTCCGCCATACCCGCCGCGACGGCGCTCGCCACACCGGGCAATTGCGCCGGATCGGCCCGCGCCGTCAGCCGCAGGCGCGGCGGCAACTGCGCCCTGGCCTCGGCTTGCGTGCCTTCAAAGACCTTGCGCCCATGCGCCAGCAGCAGCAGCCGGTCGCTGAGCCGCTCGGCATGCTGCATCACATGGGTGGAGAAGATCACCGTAGAGCCGCCGCGTGCCATTTCCAGCACGATCTCCTCCAGCACGCCCTGATTGACGGGATCCAGGCCGGAAAAAGGCTCGTCCAGGATCAGCAGGCGCGGTGCGTTCACCAGCGCGGCGGCGAGCTGCACCTTTTGCGACATGCCCTTGGAAAGCTTGTCGATGGTGGTCCGCGCCCATTGCGAAAGCCCCAGCCGCTCGATCAGCGCGCCCGCGCTGCGCACCGCGTCGGCGGCGGTCATGCCCTTGAGGCGCCCGAAATAGACCACCGTGTCCGTCACCGTCATCAGGCGGTAAAGGCCGCGCTCCTCGGGCAGGAAGCCGAGCTGGGGCGCATTGGCGCGGCTGGGGGCGCGGCCCAATATGGCGATGCTGCCGGAATCGGGACGCAGGATATCCAGCATCATGCGTACGGACGTGGTCTTGCCGGCGCCATTGCCGCCGAGAAAGCCGAACACGCCGCCTTCCGGCACCGAGAAGCTGAGGCCGTCGACGGCGGTAAAATCGCCGAAACGCTTCACCACGCCGTCAAGAACCACAGCTGTCATCGATCCGCCCATTGCCGAAGACTAGTATCCCCTTCATTGCCAGCGCCAGTGTGGCCCCGCCATGCGACCATTAAAAAGGAGCAGCGGCGGACCCGAGCGCGGCGAGGGCCCCGCCGTGCGACCATTAATAGGAGCGACCGGCAACCCGGAGCGAAGCGGAGGGCCTGCCGGCGCGACCATAAAAAAAGGGCCCGGGTTTCCCCGGGCCCTCCGCTGCAGGGCGTTAGATTTACCGGCGTCAGTTGATCGCCTTGAGAAAATCGGGATCCTTGATCAGGGCCTCGATATTGTCCTTGATCTGCATATTCAAGGCCACAAAAGCATTGGCGAACTTGGCGGTGTGGTTCTTGGTCAACTTATCGCCCTGATAGAGCACAGTGCCGCCTGCATCCTTGACGGTATATTCAATGTCCACGGTCCAATCCACGCTGTAACCCAGATCGTCGATCAGGAATTCCTTGATGTCACCGGTCAGGTGCTTGTCGCCGCCATTGACCTTGATGCCCACCTGGCGCAGTTCCAGGAATACGGCATTGTGAATGAACGTGTCGACATTCTTGTCCAGCAAGATCGTGCCCATGGCGGTATTGTGAAGCTGGTTGGGCTTATATTTGCCGTTGATGGAGGGCAGATACCGGAAATCGCCCACTTGGACGGTGCCGCCGGCCGTCAGGGTGGAACTGGGCGCATAATCGACTGGCACGGTGCCCGCGCATCCTGACACAGCAAATCCCAACGCGGCGACGACCGCGATACACGCAAACTTCATAATAGGTGGCTCCCCAGCCTTGTGAGCGAGGCGCTTAAGGTGCGCCCCTGTCTGGACATTATCAGTTCACGGAATTTCGCCAAGCGCTCGCGCGTTGAACTGACTTTCTGTCATAAATTGGTTTGGCAACATCTCAGCGCTAGGGACTTCAAATCCCACGGCGACTCTCGTTCTTGCGCAATGCCCTCGCCATGACCGCCACCGCCATTTGGCCTTCACATATTCGCGTGCAAGAACATCAAGACGCTCCCAATCGCTGGATTTTTCAACCGATGCGTTCGTTACCTTCCCGTCTGGGCTGATGGTCAGCAAC
>Ga0097621_100003967_pt1 | contig 10252 bp, 7 predicted proteins | sample KBSMisM72_FD_73165 | JGI IMG/M metagenome (GOLD analysis project Ga0097621, IMG submission 73165) | Miscanthus rhizosphere microbial communities from Kellogg Biological Station, Michigan, USA - KBS Miscanthus M7-2 (version 2) (version 2) | ecosystem: Host-associated > Plants > Roots >... | reverse complement strand
GTAATGGTGGTGATGATTTGGATCATAGGCTTTCGGGAAGTATGGGGCGTGCGTGCGGTTTGTCATAGGAAACTTTGGTGCAAGTGTGTTTGCATCCGTGCTCCATGATTTTGCGCAGTGCTTCGATAACCTTCTCGGCCAATTCCAATTCCCATTTGGTTGCTGGAAATTCGTCGGGTCCGGTGACATTGGTAAGATGATCCATTGAGTTTCCGTCCTGTCGCATTTGAATATGTATATCAATCATACTGGTGGTGGTGTGTTTTGGTTCTTGCGTGCTTCCCATTCGGCAACTTTGTTTCCAATAATGCCGCGTGCTTGGGCTTTGCTTAATCGTTCTGGATTCTTGAAATTTTTGAGATACAACGAAAAAAATCTTAATTGGTTTTCGGTGATAGGAACCCCGTGGTTGTAAGATTTTTTTGCATGAGACAAATGCGCGGAGCCAAACGGATCAACGTCATAAACCTTGAATGATGCTTTGGCAATCAGCTTGGCTTTACGCGCTTCTTCCTCGCGCCTTTGTTGTTCTGCCTTTTCAACTCTAATGGCGTGTTCTGCGTGGGTGAGTTCCTCCATCACGCGCACTGGCCTGCCGCTTTCCTTTGCCTTTTGCATCACACGCTTCTTGGCTTCGGGACTTAATTCACCCGCCAAAATATCCATGCAAGAAATAAGACTGTGAGAACCGCTTGAACCATCCAAATCAATGACGCGGCAGAACGGTTTTGCGCTGGCTTTGATTGCTGCCTTTCGCTCCTCGGGAGTGGCGTTGTGAAGCGCATCCAGAACCCCCGGCAGAGTGCGAATGATGCGCCCTACCATTTGCTTGTACAACCCTTCGCTTTTTGTCGGGCGAGCCATGATGACCACTTCGGCATAGGGGTTGTCGTAGCCTTCTGTCAGGACGCCTACATTCACGACCACGGCAGTCTTTCCAGTAGCAAATTCAGCCAGTGTCTTTTTTCGTTCCTCGGGATCGGTCTTGCCACAAACCCACTTCGCCAATCCATTGATGACGCGATTAAAGATGTTGCAACAGGCTTCGGCTTGCGCCACTGACACCGTGAACACGATGGTCCTTCGCGGCGGTTTGCCCTGCGCGACAATATACTTGCCCCATTCAGGCACGGGGATTTTCTCTAATGTCTTAGGCGTCAATCCATAAATGACTTCCAAAGCGGGATGGCAAACACCCGCAATGTTTTCCTCCGCTTCCATGATGGCGGCGAGTTGGGTCTGGTTGAAATCGCCATCCACAGTTTTGATGTGGGAATAATCCAAACCATGCACCGGAATGAATTGCTGCGTCACATTGCACAGCCAACCTTTCTCGATGCCTTGGCGAATGTCCTCATCGAATGCGACGGAATCAAAAATGTTATTCATACCAATCCCATCGGCTCGCCCTGGTGTTGCGGTGAATCCGACAATCTTGAGATTCGGGTTCTGCTTGAAATAATTCAGGATCGCAACGTAGCTGTCAGAAATTCCTCTGTGGCACTCATCAATGATAATGGCATCGAAATAGGTCGGTGGAAATTTGTGCATCCGTTTCTTCGGCCCTTTGCCGCTGTTCATGGTCTGCACAGTGGCGATGACTCCCGGCACATTGGAAAACAAATTTGAATCGGCGGTGGAACTGGCCATTTCAATGCCGAAATCCAGACCTGTGACTTCCAACACTTTCTTATGCGCTTGGTTAATGAGTTCTCCGCGATGGGCAAGGATAAGGAATCGCTTAGGTCGCAACCGTTCAATGAGATGGGAAAAGATAACTGTCTTACCACCGCCCGTGTAGAGTACCGCAATCGTGGACCGCACCGTTTCCCATTGCTTGATTACGGAATTCAAGCACGCCTCCTGATAGTCTCGCAGGCAGTATTTCATTTGCCAACAAATTGAGCGTGGGCCTTTTCTCGAATGGCGCGAATCCGGTCATCGGTCCCGCCATAACGCCGCTTGGACAGGATGCCCATACCCGCGCAATATTCGCATTTCGTTTCTTTGGGGTAGCCATTGCAAATGGTGCACAAGCTGTAGGGCATCGCGTCTTTGACGTAGGAATAGCATAGTTCTAATTCGGAGATGACGTGCTGGCTCACACCCATCCATAGTGGATCTTCCGTCTCACGCGCCTTCTCAATCTGACATTTGATGGCACTGACTGCCTTGAGCATGTCCTTAACCTCCTGCCTGCGGTTCCAGTAGGCGAGCGGAATCGGGGGGATTGGAACGCCGGTTTCATCCCGCACAACCTCAGGCTCAGCAGGCTCCTGCATCTCCTTTGGTTCCTGCATTTCGTATTCGGCATCGGCTACGGTTTGTTTGATGCCTTTGGCGGTGACTTTCCCATCTCGTTTTTGGGTTTCTTTGACAACCGATTCTCGCTCCTTTTCGGGTGCTTTTGATAACTCCCTAAGATGGCTCTCAGTGGGAACAATTGTTCCCATTTCTTTCGGAATCGTTAGCAAAGTCTCATATCCTGCGGCCAGTTGGTTGAACCTTCGAGGGGTCCAATCATTCATTTCGCAGAATTGAGAAAAGGATTTGGCACCAGTGGATCGCCACAATTCCTTGGTTTTAATTGTATGCACCCAACCCATGATGTGTTGGCTGTTTTTTTGGATGGAATTGAGAGCAGCGTTGATGTTCTCAACTAGCTCGGAGAGTTCTTCGGCGGGGGAGGTTCTAACAAGGGACATTGCAAAGCCCTAAATACGACCCCGAAACCTGCTGGCGAGCGGCAGGATACGCAGGCGCGTAAAGTCCACATTTCAGGTTCGAGGTCGAAGTTAAGGTTTTGAATGTCATTTTAGTGGCTTGCCAGAGTCACTATGGAAAGTATGGATCAACACCTCACACTTGTCAACGATGAATTACGATGGTTTTGGTAATTTATTCCTTGGCACCCACAAGATTATTCCCATTTTTCCATCTCCCCCATCCGCGATCAGATCGTTTATAGAAGTGGAAGTAAGAAATTTAATTTCGGTGAGTTTTTGCTTGGCTCTGTATTGCGCATTAGTCATGCACTCTGGGAGAAATTGCACGTTAATGTTTTCAGATCCAACCGAGGAAACTAATTCCAATATTGTCATAATTTCTTTCGCCTTCCCCTTGCCTCAACAAACGTCGATGGCGCAACAATATCCCGCACCTGCCGAATCCATTCCCGCGTCTTGCCCAGTTCCAGGGCCAGACCGATGTTGCTCTTGCGCCAGTCCACGCCAGCGTATTCGCGCATCAATGTAGCTCTGCGCTGTTCAGCATTGCCGCGCCCATCCTTGTAGGCGTAGCCAAAGCGCAACAGCCATTTGCGTGAGGATGCGTAGGGTTGGCCCAACTTGCGGGCGGCAGCTTGGTAGCTCAAGCCTCGGGGGAGCTTCTGGATTACGGATTTCCAATCGTCACGCGACATTTGCCCACAGTATGAGCGCGGATGGGGAAAAGTCAATTAGTAAATTACCGCTGATACACCTCGGGCGTGCCTTCGGGGTATTTGGGCCTATTTTGTTTTGAACATCGGTTCTGCCGTGTTTGATTCCACATTGTAATCATCCGACAATCTTCCCCCAAGTGTGGTGAATGAAATTTTAGCCATGGCCCTCAGGTAAGCTTTCTGTTGTTCCTTGGACATTCCAAATCCGTGTTGCCAAACTTCTTTCATAGCTTCTTCGGCTGGAATTGGGAGTGCTTGCCGCGTGATCCATTCTGACCATGTGTAAGGTTCGACGCCTTGATTGCGAAGATACTTGGGAACACGCTTATTTGAATTTGGTAACGGACGATCCTGGTAATCGGATCGGAACCATAAATCTGTTCCCATAGAAAGGATTGGCGATTCTTGGGTTCGGGCGAATTCTCCAAGTGTATTGTAGGTTCTCTCATCTGGAACAACTCTTTTATTCTCTGATTCTCGTATGTTCCAAAGTCGAGCGGGTAATCTGGCCATGTTAATCAATCCAGTTCCCCATCCAACATTCATGTTGCCAACCTTAAACTTTAGCCAATCGGATTTTGTAGGGTCCGCTACATTAACATTTTGTTTCGAGCCAATGGCCTTATTAAAGCCCTGATTGAGAGCCAGCAAACTTCCGAGAACGCCCATCACCCATGCGCGTTCTTTAACTGTGCGGATGGCAAATGCCTTTTGTTCCGGGCTTGCGTTTTTCCAATTGGCAAATGTGCCCACTGTCCTTGCCGGATCTGCCCCTAGCCAAGCAACTTTGGACGCCAATAATCGCGGGGCAAACAAGGCCATTGCTGTTCCTTTGGGTGCGCCAGCTTTGGTAACTCCGGTTGCATGGTTTACGCTATCGGCAATGCCTTGGGCCATCTCCTTCGTTTTCATGTGATTGGGAAGTTCGTCCCAATATTTATTGAACATATCCATGCGCAGGAATTTGAGCGCGGTATAACCGCGAGCACCTGCCCCCGTCCATTTCCCAAGCGCAACCGCAACTTTCGGATTGTTCAAATCTTCATATTGAAATGGGTCAACCACCAATCCAGCATCAGCAGCTACCGGATAATTAGGTTCACGAACCAAATCGTGAACCTTCATTTCGTAGTAGGCTGGATCTTTCATAAACTTGAAGTTGCTTACGAAAGCCTTTGCGTAATCTCCCCAAAATTTAGGCTGAAAGGCAATCATTGGGGCATGTGTTCCCAATGCGGTAGGACCATGGCCGAACACGCGAATATTGAATAACCCGCGAGACGCAGATTCCGCTATATTTTGCAATGTGGGTTGGGTTTGCCGCTCCACCCAACGCTTAGCTTGCGCATCCAGTCTCCGCGTATTCTGCCTTTTTGTGAGCAAATCATTTGTCATCGCACGAATGCGATCCGTTTGATTCAAAAGCTTGATGACTTTTTCGCGCTTCATGCCGAGTTCGGATGCCACACGATCCACAATGTCATCGAACTTGAATATGCCGAGGTCCATGTATTTTCGGGCCGTATTCCAAACATGGCTTAATGGGTCTGCATTAACTTCTTTAGCGCGTTTAGCCGCCAATATTGCCGCTTCCCTAACAGTTTTATTTGCCCTATCCAATGCGCGTTGTTCGGCTGCTTGCGCAACTTTTGCGGTTTCCTTTTCTCTCTTGGCAGCATCCAACCTTTTTTGAGCATCTGCCTTAGCAGCATCAATCGCCGCCTGTTTTGTAGCTTCATTTGCAGCACCTAGCGCAGATTGTTCGGATGCCTTTTGTATGTCCTCGGTGGCCTGCTTGATTTTGGTATCTGCAACTCGTTCCTGAGTTTCCGCCTTAGCCTTTCTAACTGCTGCTTCCCTTACGGTCTTGTTGGCCGCATCCAATGCCCGTTGTTCGGCATCGGTTCGATTATTTATTTTACGGTCAAATGCACTAACCAAATCCTTTTCTGATTTGTCGGCAGCATCTCTGCTTTGCTGAACTGCTTGCGATTTCTCTTGTGCTTGCTTGGCTTGTTTCGGGGTGAATTCTTTTCCGGTTGCATCTTGATACATGCCCTGCAACCCGGTGAATGTTCCGGTATCAACATTGACTTCCCCTTGTTGCGCTTGGCCAATCTTGTGCCATTCGGTTTGCATCTTCTTAACCCGTGCCGCCCATTCCGAACGAGCCTTGAATGCTGCTTTGTATTCAGGGGATTCAACCCCATTTGTCTTTTCCAGATCCCTTGCTTCGGTAGCGAGCTTGGTAAGTTTGGCCCTGGCAACCGCAATGTCATCGCCGCTTACCCTTCCGGTGGACTCGAAATCTGACATTACTTTTTCAGGGTCAGCGCCATTTTTAAGCAATTCGTTGCCGCGATTTACAGAAGCTTCCGCTGAAATTCCGGTTCCCCTGGGAGAAAGTTCTTCATGGCCCGATTGCGCAACTTGTTCCCTGACTCGTTGGGCAACTCCGGTGATTGCCTTATCTCCGTTGTAAGCGGTATTTAGCTTTGCTCTGAATGCTGCTTCATCGAAATCGCCTTTGTGGTTTTCTTTGATGTAAGCAATGCCTTTCGCCGCCGCGTCTGCGAATTTACCACCCGCTTCAATGGTTTTGGCGACAATTTCAACGGCAGCATCAATGATTTTGGGGACAACGCCAAATGAGGAAAGTGTAACATCAGGAGTTTTGAATTGTTCCCGAATTCGATTCGCAAATTCTGTGGCCTTTTGCTCATAGGTTGGTTGTTCGACTGGTTCCTTGGGAAAATCATCAGGCAAAGTTAGTCCTGCGCGTTTGGCATTCTTGCGCATCCAATCTTGGACAGCAGGATTGTTGCGCCAATCCAACGGACGTTCCCCAAGCTTCTCGGGTATGCTGCCCTCACCCTCAATATGGCTACCAGAATTGGTAGCAGCCTCAATTGCTTCTCGGGGAAGTTGGATTCTACCTCCAAGGCCCATCTGTATATTGGCCTCTGCATGGTGTTTCTTTTCGGCCTCTAAATCTCCACGTTCTCTTGCCGCCATGGCCGCCTCCATCTCATCTCGCATCCGCACCCTGGATTCTCCGATTTTATCTTTCATGGCCGCCAGAGCATCCAAATCAGCTATCGTCTTGGCTTGCATTCCGGCCTGTAGTGAGCGTTCGGTGCTCGGAGCTTTGTCGGAAAACAATTCATCGGAGAACTTTGTCACCGAATCGCTCAGTGGTATCGGGGGTTGAGCGCCTTCTTCTTTAGGTGGCTGAATTCCCGACTTATTTTCTTCGGTGGGCACTTGCCTCTCGCCTTCGACGGCTGATGACTGCAAATCGCCATGAACTTCTGTTGCTTGCGGCTGACTGCTGGCATTGGTTTCCTTTGATTGTGTTGTTTTAGTTGGTTGTTGAAATTCTTTTGGAAAATCAGATTCGAGAATATCAACTGGTGATGGTGGAGCTATATTGGGTTTGAGTGGGCTTGCGGCATGAACAGCAGGAAGTGTTGTGAATGCGGTTTCTATTCCCGTATCTGCCAAAATTCTTGCAATCTTAGCTTTGTCTCGTTGGTCCTCTGGTTTGCCCATTTCATCGCCAAGTTGCTTCATGGATTCAGGCAGGTTCTTGATTTGGTGCGAACCCATGAACGCAGCCCAAAATGCTGAAACCAATCGCGCAGCAACTTGACCTGTGGTAGCCACACCCATGCTCGCCAGCATGTAGGCTATATTGCGGGGCGTTACCAATCCATTAAGCGTATTCCTGAGAGATTCGTTTATGCCTTCCTCTACACCAGTTGCTTCGCCTTTTGCTTTAATAAGCAAATCTCCCAAAGGAACAATTGAATCGTCTGGTTCGTAACCAAACCCTTCTGCTTTGCGATGTTCCTCGGGAGTTGGCAATGATGCGGGTCCACTCGGCGCACCTTCTTGACCCGGAGCCATTGCGGTAGTTTGTGGAAGGTGAAACTCAATGGGAGAAACAAATTTCGGCACGTCATCATTTGGCTTAGGCAATCCTCCTTCTGGGATTGGGGCTTGGGATTGCCCCGGAGCCATGGGATTGTATCGAGGAAGTTCTTCTGGTGTAGGAACGCCCATGTCCTGTCGCTGCGATGTAATTCCAGTGGGCAACGGCGCAATCGGAGATACGGTGTATCCACCGGGAATTTGAGGCAATGGAGCATCTTTCTGCTCAGGACCAAATGTGTCGAAGGTTGCTTTCTTCTTTGGTCTTTCGTTTTTAACCGCAGGTAATGGCCCTTCCTGAAAATCTAACGCATCGGGCAAGTCACCTTCAATGAAATCAAGTTCGGCCATAGTCTATGGAGATTCATCTTTAGGGAAATCGTATCCTTTATCTATTGCCTGTTTGATTTGTTCCTCAGTGTTTGGAATGTGGCCAACTTTACCATCTGGACTGATTACCGTAATCCTTCCTCCTGTTGTTGGCTTTTTGGTTGAGCGAGAATCTTTCCATTCTTTCTCAAGAGAATCGGCATTGTTTTGCAGGGTTTTTCTCATTTCCCCCTTAACAGACGGATCTCCCAATTGCTTGTAAATTTGCTTTAGCTTTTCATGATATTGGAAATCAGTTGCTTTAGCTTCCGATTTAGCCGCTTCTGTTTCTGGCGTGATAGCCGGTGGCTTAATCTGCGTGAGAGAGTTATCCGCATTTATCATGTCCACAGAGCCATCCTTATTGTGCAAGGTTCGGCTTGTATCGGAAACAAAATGGGTTTGCTTGGTGCCCTTTTGATTTACGACAGTTCCAACTCCAGGAATTTTGGTAGCAATAGGAGGACCAAGTTCTGATTCCTGCTGAGTCTTGAGCGCACCTGCAATGCCACGGGCACGCGGAAACTTAGCCAATCCCGTCGCCATGTCTCCACCCGCAGCAATGTGCTGTGCGAGAGCGGATTCTTGGGCGTAGGTCATCGCCTTTTCTCTGTCCACAGCATCGGCTAATGCCTGCTTCTGTTCCAACCTGGATTTTTCCAAACCAAGTTGCGATTGCCGATACGCATTGGTAATGAGTTGCTTCTGTTGTTGGCGCTGGAAATCCTGGTCAGCAATCTCTTTGCGTGCCTGCGCTTCCATCATCGCAAGATGTTCCTGCTGGCTGAGTCGTGCGGCCTCTGCTGCGCCTTGTTGCCGCAACCTTTGCGCCTCCATTCCTAGCTGAGCGGAATGCTGGTCGGCGCTCTGCTGTAGATGCGCGGATGCAATGCCAGCATTGGCACCTTCCTGACCCGCTTGAACAAACGAGCTTGGAGTTACATCTAACCATGGAGGCAAAGATCCGAGGGCCATAAATTATTCTTAGGCAAAATCAAATCCATAAACACAAAAATCTTTGCCATCATGCACGCATCGGATTGACGGCCTTGGAATTGTGGCGATGAACTTATTGGTTGTGACAAATCCCAAAACAGAATCTCCTTCTTTATCAAAAAGTTCATCCGCTTCGATCATTATGGAATTGCCGTCGTTCAAAGTAACTCGAAATGATTGTGGTCTAGTTGTTAAAATCTTCATTATTTCGGGATTAATCCCGGATATTGACGGGCCTGTGACTAAAATTTTGTCTCCAATTTCAGGCATAATCAGTAATTCTCCGCACCCCAATTTGCGGGGTCATTGGGGTCGTTTTGGGAATATCCGCTCCATCCGTAAAAATCTTCTGGATTGAACCATTCATTCATCACTTCGTTGTTAGTGAAAAGATTGTCAGGGTTGTTGTTACCACCCCTATAAACAGACGGGTCAATGAGTGGATTGTTTAGCCTTGGTGCTCCGGGTAGGTTTGAGCCATATGTTACTCCACCTGCACCAACCGGAATATGCTGAGTCGTTGCGGTGTCCTGAGGTCCATAAAGCGCCGAAGTAGTTGGGATATTAAACGCATTTCCCATTGCGCCCCCGCTCATGTCGGTCTTTGGAAATCCGAGTTCGTCCACTGGACCGCGATAACCGCCAAAACTCGGTGCATCCGGTGGTCTGCCTCCAAACGCGCCCGTGCCGCCACTTGGACCACCGGCATTGCGTGTGAGATTGAACTTAATCATCCATTCCTGCAATTGCCGTTCCGCTGCCAATCGCGGGTCAGGTGCCGCAGCCATCGTTGCATTGCGATTCGCCACTTCGGTAGCCAATCCAGGGTCAGTCAGCGTATGGCCAATGCCCGTCAGTGTAGCCAAGTAATCCTGTAACCCCTGGCGCTGTCGCCCTTCGCTGTAGCCTGCGATGTTCCCAAACAATTGGTTGTTCTGTAATCCGCTACCCGGCATACCGCTGCCTACGCCCCATTGCGCCGATGCGGTCTTGAGCGCGTTCATGGTCGCTGGCGAGACTGCGCCAGATAATTCGCTGCCGATGAGATCGCTTGTGCCCGAGGTCAGGTTTCCGAAATTGGGTATCGCAGATTGCGCTTGGCTGAATATGTTCGGAGCAACTGAGATTGGCGCAGGCACAGTTCCAAACGCTGTGTGTCCTGAGGATGGTCCAGATGTGCCAAACCCGCTGAAATTCCCGAGGTCAAATTGATTTCTCGATGCCATAAATTATGTGAGCCTCCCGACTCGAACGCGATTGAGTGATGCTGTGCCGTATGGTGAGAAGTTCACGACTGTCTGATCTAACGGGAGCCTATCTTTCAGCTCGCTATTCATCTCCGCGATAGCCAAAAGTTGTTGCTTCCTGAATTCTTCCGCGTCGTAGCTGTCACTTTGCTTTATCGCCTGAACCATCATCGCAAGAGCGTCGATATTGTCGATGCCGATAAGGTCATCCGCGTATTGCACAGGAACAAAGGCGAGTTTGACCAAGGCGGTAATTTGGGATGGG
>Ga0097621_100003964_pt1 | contig 10257 bp, 6 predicted proteins | sample KBSMisM72_FD_73165 | JGI IMG/M metagenome (GOLD analysis project Ga0097621, IMG submission 73165) | Miscanthus rhizosphere microbial communities from Kellogg Biological Station, Michigan, USA - KBS Miscanthus M7-2 (version 2) (version 2) | ecosystem: Host-associated > Plants > Roots >... | reverse complement strand
ATGCATTTCAAGAAGAAGCTGCTATCCAAGCCGGTGCTCGCCGGCCTCGCCGTGATCGTGATCGCCGGTTCCGTCGTGGGCTGGCGCGTCTCGCAGGCCGGAAAGCCCGAGCCCAAGAAGGCGGACGACAAGGTCGTGCTCGAATTCACGCCCTCCGATGTCGCGACCGTCGAGATGAAGAGCCTCGTGAACACGATCCAGTTCTCGGGATCGCTGGCACCGGTCACGCAGACCACCGTGAAATCCAAGGTGTCAGGTGAAATGACGAAGGTCTTCGTCCGCGAAGGACAGACTGTCACGCAGGGCCAGCTCATCGCGCAGATCGACACCGTCGACCTGCAGGCGAAGCTCGACTCCCAGGCCGCGGCGCTCGCGGAGTCGCGCGCCAAGCTCGACATCGCGCAGAAGAACCGCGAGAACAACCAGCAGCTCCTGCGCCAGAAGTTCATCTCGCAGAACGCCTACGACACGACGCAGAGCGTGTACGAGGCGGCCGATGCCAACATGCGCTCGGCCGATGCCCAGATGCGCATGGCGCAGAAGGCGATCAGCGACGCGGAGATCCGCGCGCCCTTTCCCGGAATCGTCGCGAAGAAGATCGTCAACGCGGGCGAGAAGGTCGGCGTGGACAGCCCCCTCTTCCAGCTCGTGGACCTGGGCATCATGGAGATCGAGGCGCCCGCGCCTGCCTCCGAGGTCCCGGCGGTGCGCGTGGGCCAGGTCGTTACCTTCCGGGTGGACGGCTTCGGCGAGCGCACGTTCGACGGGCGCGTCGAACGGATCAATCCGATGACCGAGCAGGGCTCGCGTTCCATCACGCTCTACATTTCGGTTGCGAACCGCGACGGCGTCCTTCGCGGCGGCATGTTCGCCAAGGGGCAGATCGCGCTCGAGAAGACGGCGCCGGCGACCGTGGTGCCCGCCAGCGCGATCCGCGACGAGGCCGGGCAGTCGTACGTGTTCACCATCGAGGACGGCAAGATCGGCAAGCGCGCGGTGAAGCTCGGCACGACCGAGGCGCAGGCGGGGCTGGTCGAGGTGAAGAGCGGCCTCGAAAGCGGGCTGCAGGTCGTGAGCGCGCGCGTCACCGGGTTGAAGCCCGGCACGCCGGCGATCCTCAAGTCACCGGGGGCGAAAGCGACCGAGGAAGCGAAGGACGACGCCAAGCGCAAGCAAGGCTAGGGAGACGGCCATGTGGATCACTCGCACCAGCATCAACCAGCCGGTCTTCGCCACCATGGTCATGGCGGCGCTGTGCGTGCTCGGGATCTTCTCGTACAAGAACCTGCGCGTCGAGCGCATGCCCGACATCAACTTCCCGGCGATCTTCATCCAGGTGCAGTACCCGGGCGCATCCCCGGAGGCGGTCGAGAACGACGTCACCAAGCCGGTCGAGGAGGTCGTCAACACCGTGAACGGGGTGAGGCTCATCCGCTCCAACTCGTGGGAAGGCCGCAGCGAGACGTACCTGGAGCTGCGCCTGGACGCGAACGTCGAGCGCGCCGTGCAGGACGTGCGCGACAAGATCGCGCAGATCCGCCCCGGTTTCCCGCGCGAGGTGAAGGATCCGCTGGTGCTGCGCGGGGACTTCGACAATGCGCAGCCCGTGGTCTCGATGGCCGTCACGTCGTCCACGCGCAGCATGCGCGAGCTGTCGACGCTCACCGAGCAGGTGATCGTGAAGCGCTTCCAGAACGTGAACGGCGTGGGCCGCGTGGACGTCTCCGGCAGCGTCGCCCGCCAGGTCCTCATCAACCTCAACCCCGGGAAGATGTCGTCGCAGGGCGTAGGCGTGGACGAGGTCGTGCGCGCGATCCAGAACGCGAACATGGACGTGCCCGCGGGCCGCATCGAGCAGGGCCCGACCGAGCAGCTGGTGCGTGTTGAAGGAAAGATCAAGGACCCCGCGGGATTCAACAAGATCATCGTCGCGCGCCGCGCCAAGGGGCCGGTGTACCTCTCGGAGGTCGCCGACGTCGTGGACGGCGAGCGTGAGGCCGACAATCTCTCGCGAATCAACGGCAAGCCCGGCATCTCGGTGAACGTCCTCAAGGTGCAGGATGCGAACATCGTGGAGGTGGGCAACGGCGTGAAGAAGGCCGCCGCCGCGCTCGCGAAGGAGCTGCCCTCGGACGTGAAGCTCGAGATCGTCTATGCGGACGTCGAGTGGATCGAGAAGGCCCTGAACGGGGTGAAGGTGACGATCATCGAGGGCGCGCTCCTCACCGTCTTCATCGTCTTCCTGTTCCTGCATTCCTGGCGCAGCACCGTCATCACCGGCCTCACGTTGCCGATCTCGGTCATCGCGACATTCACGGCGGTGTACGTGTTCGGCTTCACGCTGAACTTCATCACGCTGATGGCGCTGTCGCTGTGCATCGGGCTTCTCATCGACGACGCCATCGTCGTGCGCGAGAACATCGTGCGCCACCTGGGAATGGGCAAGGACCACCACCGCGCGGCGCGCGAGGGCACCGACGAAATCGGGCTCGCGGTCATGGCCACCACGTTCGCGATCGTGGCGGTGTTCGTCCCCGTCGCCTTCATGAAGGGCATCATCGGGCGCTTCTTCTTCCAGTTCGGCATCACGGTCGCGGTGGCGGTCCTGGTCTCGCTCTTCGTGAGCTTCACGCTGGACCCGATGCTGTCGGCCGTGTGGCGCGATCCCGCCGAGACCCGCTTCAAGTACGCGCCCTGGCTCGGCCGCGTCATGATGCGCATCGAGCACGGGGTCGAGCGCGCGCATGTCGTGTACGGCAAGCTGCTCGAGTGGTCGCTCAACAACCGCAAGAAGGTGCTGGCACTCGCCCTCGCCGTCTTCATCGGCTCGTTCTTCGTCCTTCCGCTCGTGGGCACCGAGTTCTTCCCGGACAGCGACGACGGCCGCACGTCCTTCCGGATCACCACGCCCGTCGGCTCCAGCCTCGCCTACACCGACGCCAAGGCGCGCCAGGTCGAGGAAGTCGTGCGCAGCTACCCCGTGGTCGAGATGATGGTCGCCAACGTCGGCACCTGGGAAGGCCGCAACGTCGCGCGCGTGGACGTGCGGCTCTCGGAGAAGAGCAAGCGCCCGCAGTTGTCGGTCAAGGATTTCGAGAAGAAGGTGCGCGACAAGATCCGCGCGATCCCGGGCGTCGAGCTCGCCGTGGGCTACAACCGGCCGATCTGGATCAACCTCCTGGGTCCCTCGCCCGAGGCGCTCGAGGACCTCACCGTCGAGATCCTCGCGAAGATGGCGAAGATCAAGGGCATCACCGACCTCGAGTCGAGCCTGAAGGCGCAGAACCCCGCGATCACGATGAAGGTGAACAACGAGCTCGCGAGCGACCTGGGCCTGTCGGTGTCGCAGATCGGCGCGGCGGTGCGCCCGTTCGTCGCGGGCGACGTGATCAGCCACTGGCTCGCGCCCGACGGCCAGAATTACGACGTCAACGTGCAGCTGCCCAAGTCGGGGCGGCGCATCGCCTCCGACCTGGGGGAGCTCTACGTCGCCAGCGCGCGCACCAACGCCGACGGCACGCCGATGCTGGTGCCGCTGCGCCAGGTGGTGGAATTCAAGCAGTCCACCAGCCCGCAGATCATCAAGCGCCAGGAGCTGCAGCGTCGCGTGGGCCTGTACGCGAACGTGGAGGGCCGTCCCGCCGGTGACGTGGGCAAGGATGTGCAGGAGCTGCTGAAGACGATCCAGCTTCCGCCCGGCTATCGCTTCGACATCGCAGGCGACCAGCAGCAGATGGAGGAGTCGTTCAACGCCGCATTGGCCGCACTCGGGATGGCGGTGATCTTCATCTACCTGATCCTCGCATCCCAGTTCGGCAGCTTCATCCAGCCGGTGGCCATCATGGCTTCGCTGCCGTTCACGCTGATCGGCGTTTTCCTGGCACTCCTCGTGACCGGCAGCACGCTCAACATGTTCTCCATCATCGGCATCATCATGCTGATGGGCCTGGTCACGAAGAACGCGATCCTTCTGGTGGACTTCACCAACCATGGATTGCGCGAAGGCTTGTCGCGCCACGATGCCATTCTCGCGGCGGGACAGGTGCGGTTGCGCCCGATCCTCATGACCACGCTCGCCATGATCTTCGGGATGCTGCCGATGGCCATCGGGTCCGCCGACGGCGGCGAGCAGAACGCGCCGATGGGACGCGCGGTGATCGGCGGCGTGATCACCTCGACGCTGCTCACGCTGGTCGTGGTGCCGGTGATCTACACCTATCTCGACACGTGGGGACGCTGGATCAAGGCGCGCCTCGTGAAGCCGGCGCCCGCCGGTGGCGGCGCGGAAGTCGTCCACGCCTCCCCCGAGAACGACTAGCGCGCGCTAGAAGCCGACCGCGCAGCCGTCCTTGCGCGGGTCGGTGCCCGCGCAATAGCCGTCATCGAGGCGGTGGATGAGCTGCGCGCCGCCGAATCCGAACATCGGCCGCTCGGCTCCGACGATGTTGTGGCCGCGGCGCTTCAGCTCGTCCTTCACTGCGGCGGGCACCGCTTCCTCGAGGCTCACGCTCATGTCGTGGTTGACGATCCAGCGCGGCGCGTCGGCGCACGACTGCGGGTTCTGGTTGTAGTCGACCAGCCGGATGATCATCTGGATGTGACCCTGCGGCTGCATGTCGCCGCCCATCACGCCGAAGCTCATGACCGGCTGGCCATTGCGCGTGAGGAATCCCGGGATGATCGTATGGTATGGCCGCTTGCGCGGTCCCACCTCGTCGGCATGCCCGGGCGTCAACACGAAGCCCGCACCGCGGTTCTGCAGGCTGATGCCGGTACCGGGCACGACCACCCCGGAGCCGAAGCCCTTGTAGTTCGACTGGATGAACGACAGCATCATCCCCTTCTCGTCGGCCGTCGTGAGATAGACCGTGCCGCCATCGCGCGGGATGCCGTGGCTCGGCGCCTGCGCCCGCTTCATGTCGATCCGCTTCGCGCGGCCCTTGAGGTATTCGGCGTCGAGCATCTCGGCCGTCGTGACCTTCATCGCCGCGGGGTCCGCGACGTTGCGCCACACGTCCGCAAACGCGAGCTTCATCGCTTCGAGCTGCAAGTGGTAGCAGTCGGCCGAATCCACCGGGATCGACGACATGTCGAAATTACGCAGGATTCCCAGCGCGATGAGCGCGGCGATGCCCTGCCCGTTGGGCGGCATCTCATGCAGCTCGTAGCCGCGATAGTCGATCGCGATCGGGTCGACCCAGTCGGCCTTATGCTGCGCGAGGTCCTCCTGGCGCATCGCGCCATCGTCGGCTTCGCTCGCGAGCGCGATGCGCTCGGCGATCGTGCCGCGGTAGAAGCTCTCGCCCTTGGAGGAGGCGATGTCCTCGAGCGTCTCGGCCATCTGCGGGCAGTAAAAGCGCTCGCCCGCGTAGGGCGCCCGATCCTTCGGCAGGAACGTCCAGCAGAACTCCGAGAAACCCTTGAAATTCGGCGCCTGGTTCGCCCAGCTCACCGCGGTGATGGGCGAGACCATGTAGCTCTCGCGCGCGTAGCGGATGCCCGCCTCGAAGAGATCCTCGAACGGAAGCTTTCCGTACCGCTTCGAAAGCGCGATCCATGCCGACACCGCGCCCGGAACGGTGACCGAATCCCATCCGAGGCTCGGCATGATCTTCTTGCCGGCGAAACGCTCCGGCGTCCAGAGCGCGGGCGAACGCCCCGATGCGTTGAGGCCCACGAGGCGCTGGCCGTCCCAGAGGATCGCGAAGACATCGGAGCCGATGCCGTTGGACGTGGGCTCGACGACAGTGAGCGTGATCGCGGCGGCGAGGCCCGCATCGACGGCGTTGCCGCCCTTCGCGAGCATGGCGAGCCCGGCCTGCGCGGCGAGCGGTTGCGACGTGGCGACGATGTTCTTCGCCAGCACCGGCATGCGCTGCGAAGGATAGGGGAAGTTCCAGGAAAACATGCGCCGAATGGTAGCATCGCAACCAGGAGACTCGATGGCACAAGAACTTTCCGCCCTGGTATTCGATGCCTACGGCACGATCTTCGACGTGCACTCCGTGGGCCGCCTGGCGGAGACCCAATTTCCCGGAAAGGGCGCGGCTCTTTCCGCGGCGTGGCGCACCAAGCAGCTCGAATACACGTGGCTGCGCACGATCATGGGACGCTACGAGGACTTCAACCGCGTGACGCGCTCGTCGCTCGAATGGTCGCTCGAGTCCCTCGGCCTCGATGCCGACGATGACCAGAAGCGCGCCCTCATGGACGAGTACCGCAAGCTCTCGGCGTTTCCCGAGGTGAGGCCCGCGCTCGAGAAGCTCGCGCAGACGAAGCCCCTGGCGATCCTGTCCAACGGCTATCCCGAAATGCTCGATGCCGTGGTGGACCACAACGGGCTGCGCCCGCTCTTTCGCGGTGGCGTGCTGTCCGTCCATCCGGCCAAGCGATTCAAGCCGGATCCCGCGGTCTATCGCATCGCCGAAGAGAGCTTCGGCGTCACGCGCACGCTGATCGGCTTCGTCTCATCCAACGGATGGGATGCCGCGGGTGCCAAGTCCTTCGGCTTCAGGGTGTTCTGGGTGAACCGCGCCGGACAGCCGGTGGAGCGGCTGGGCGTGCGACCCGATGCCACGGTGCGGGACTTGAGCGAGCTCGCCGCGCAGATCGCGCCCGTGAGCGAGCGCCTGGGGAGCCTCTAGGGCGCCTAGCCCTCCTGGAAAGCTTCCTCGCGCTTCTTCGATATGGACGGCGCCGCAACGATCACCAGCAGGATCCCCGCGATGATGAGCAGCGTGAGGCTGATCGGGCGCGTGAAGAACACCGCCGGATCGCCGCGCGACAGAAGCAGCGCGCGCCTCAAGTTCTCCTCCATCATCGGCCCCAGCACGAAACCCAGCAGCAGCGGCGCGGGCTCGGTCTCCAGCTTGATGAACAGGTAGCCGATGAAGCCGAAGAGCGCGGCGAGCAGCACGTCCATCCACATGTTGCTGATCGAGTACACGCCGATGCAGCAGAAGATGAGGATCGCGGGGAAGAGGTAGTCGTACTTCACGGTGAGCAGCTTCACCCACATCCCGATGAGCGGGAGGTTCAGCACCACCAGCAGGAAGTTGCCCACCCACATGGAGGCAATCATTCCCCAGAAGAGGTCGGGCTTGGCCGTCATGATCTGCGGACCCGGCTGGATGCCGTGGATGATCATCGCGCCGATCATGAGCGCCATCACCGGGTTCGACGGAATGCCCAGCGTGAGGAGCGGAATGAAGGAAGTCTGCGCCGCGGCGTTGTTCGCCGACTCGGGCGCGGCAACGCCTTCGATCGCGCCCTTGCCGAAGCGCGACGGGTCCTTGGCGAGCTTCTTCTCGAGCGTGTAGGCGGAAAAGGATCCGAGCACCGGGCCGCCGCCGGGCAATACGCCCAGCATGGAGCCCAGGATCGTGCCGCGAATCGCGGGCATCGCCGATTGCTTGATGTCCTGCCAGTTGGGCCACAAGCCCGTGATCGACTTGGTGAACACCTCGCGCTCCGCGTCACCCTGCTCGAGGTTGCGGATGATCTCGGAGAAACCGAACATGCCCATCGCCACCGTGCCGATGCCGATGCCGTCGATCAGCTCCGGAAGCCCGAAACTGTAGCGCGCGACCCCCGAGTTCACGTCGGTCCCGATGAGGCCCATGAGCAGGCCCAGGATGATCATCGCGATGGCCTTGATGAGCGAGCCGTGCGCGAGCACCACCGCGGCGATGAGCCCCAGCACCATGAGCGAGAAGTAATCGGCCGGTCCGAACTTCAGCGCCAGCTCGGCGAGCGGCGGGGCGAACGCGGCGATGAGAAGCGTGGCCACGCTGCCGGCGAAGAACGACCCCAACGCCGCGACGCCCAGCGCCTTCCCCGCCTGGCCCTTGCGCGCCATCTGGTAGCCGTCGAGGCAGGTGACCACCGAAGACACTTCACCCGGCAGGTTCACGAGGATCGCCGTGGTCGATCCGCCGTACTGCGCGCCGTAGTAGATGCCGGCCAGCATGATGAGCGCCGAGACCGGCGGCAGCACGAACGTCGCGGGAAGCAGCATCGAGATCGTCGCGATGGGGCCGATGCCCGGAAGCACGCCGATCAGCGTTCCCAGCAGCACACCCACGAAGCAATAGAGGATGTTCTGCCAGTGCAGCGCGATGCCGAAGCCGAGCACCAGGTTGTTGACCAGATCCATGCGCTACTCCCTTAGCCCCGGCACATTCCGACTTGCTGCAGCGACTCGACGTCGGGGCAGAGCGGAATGGGCAGCTTGAGGCCCCACACGAACACCAGCGCGCAGAAGATCACCAGCGCGATGCCGAGGATCAATACCGGCTTCAGCCTGAAATCGTGGCTGCCGAAGGAGGCGCCGATCACGAGGAACAGTCCCGCGATCAGCATGCCGACGATCTTCAGCACGAGGCCGAACACCACGATGGAGGCGAGCACCCAGAAGATCGGCTTCCAGTGGAATTTCTCCACCTTGCCCGGATCGTTCGGATGCACCTTGAAGCCGCCCATCGCGATCACGACGCCCAGGAGCGTGAGGATCACGCCGAGGTAGAAAGGAAAGAAGCCCGGGCCCATGCGCGCCGGCGTGCCCATCGAATAGCCGGGCATGAACGACAAGCCCGGCACTCCACGGGCGATCATCGCAAACAGCAATCCCAGGACGATGAAGAGCACTCCGCCCCAGAAATTCCTCGGGTGGCCGATTTTCATGTGACCGTCTTCTTATATGTGTGTGCTGCTGGAGACCGGCCGATTATGCACGATGAAACGCGCGCCGCAATCGTGCGGCGCAGCAGCGCGCGTCACGTCACTTCACCAATCCCAGCAGCTTCGCCGACTCGAGGTACGCCTTCTTGCGCTCGTCCATGAACGACGCCATCTTGTCGTAGCCGATGTCGACGATCTCCAGTCCCTGGTCGGTCATCTTCTTGCGGAAGTCGGCATCGCGGCCGATCTCCGAGAACATGTCGGAGACACGCCGGCGCATGTCCTCGGGCGTCGATTTCGGCATTCCGACACCGCGGTAGGCGCCGTCCACCCAGTCGATGCCCAGCTCGCGAAACGTCGGTACGTCGGGAAAATACGGCAGGCGCGAGGGCGTGGCGACGGCGAGCAGGCGCGTCTTGCCCCTCTGCGCGAGACCGAGCGACGAGTACGACACCGCCCCGTCCACGTGCCCGCCCAGGAGCGAGGCGATGAGATCGCCGGTGCCCTTGAACGGGACGTATGTCGTCTGCACCTTCACCGCATCGTTCAACCGCGCATGCGCGGCGTGGTTGGCGGAGTTGGTGCCGGACCCGGCGAGGTTGAGCGTCCCCGGTCTTGCCTTCGCCGCGGCGACGAAGTCCTGGAATGTCTTGAACGGCGACTCCGTGCGCACGACGATCGCGTCGGGCGTGTAGTTGAAGAAGTTGACGTTGGTAATGTCCTCGGTCTTGTACGAGACATTGCCCTCGAGCGGCTGCAGCACGATGTGCGGCAGGTTCGTGCCCATGATCGAGTAGCCGTCGCCGGGAAGCTGGTTCAGCAACGACCACGCCAGCGCCCCGCCGGCGCCCGCCTTGGACTCGATCACCAGCTCGTGTCCCCACTTCTTGCGCCACACCTCCTGCTGCAGGCGCGCGGCGATGTCCGACTCGCCGCCCGGCGCGAAAGCGATGATGTAGTGCACCGGCTTCTCGGGATACGCCGCGTGGGCGGGCAGCGCAATGGACGCCGCGGCGGCGCCGCCGGCGATCAGGAACTCGCGTCTCTTCACTTTTTACTCCTCCGTAAGGGGACCGACCCGTTACAACGCATCGGCAATCGCCTTGCCGACGTCCTTCGTGTTCGCCGTGCCTCCCATGTCGCGCGTGCGCGGTCCTTCCACCAGCACGCGCTCGATCGCCTTCACGATCGCCTCCTCCGCGTCGCGGTGGCCCAGGTGCCCCATCATCATCGCGCCCGACCAGATCTGTCCGATGGGATTCGCAATACCCTTGCCGTAGATGTCCGGCGCGCTGCCGTGCACAGGCTCGAAGCACGAAGGAAATTCGCGCTCCGGGTTCATGTTCGCCGAGGGCGCGATGCCGATGGTCCCCGTGCACGCCGGCCCCAGGTCCGAAAGGATGTCGCCGAAGAGGTTCGATCCCACGACGACGTCGAACCAGTCGGGATGCAGGACGAAGTGCGCGGTGAGGATGTCGATGTGGTATTGGGAGGTCTTCACGCCCGGGTATTCGGCCGAGATCGCCTTGAAGCGCTCGTCCCAGTACGGCATGGTGATGGAGATGCCGTTGGACTTCG
>Ga0097621_100003959_pt1 | contig 10259 bp, 15 predicted proteins | sample KBSMisM72_FD_73165 | JGI IMG/M metagenome (GOLD analysis project Ga0097621, IMG submission 73165) | Miscanthus rhizosphere microbial communities from Kellogg Biological Station, Michigan, USA - KBS Miscanthus M7-2 (version 2) (version 2) | ecosystem: Host-associated > Plants > Roots >... | reverse complement strand
CATAGATGACACCGTCGCGTTGATTGAGCAGGCGATGATTGGGATCGAGATCAGATGCCTGCGAGAACATTTGAATGATGCTATAGTGTTGCAGCAATTGCAGAGTCTCTTCGACCCAGTCAGGACGGGCGAACATGACGTCAGCATCAATCCAAGCAACATACTCCCAATCCTCTGGCAGTCGTTGAATGAGGAGATTGAGAAGATTCTCTTTGTGCCATAGTTCAGTGTTGGTCTTTACCCGGAGATGGCGAGGATTGCCAGCATCCGTGACTTCGAACTCGCGGTGACCAAAGCTTTGTTCGATGGTGTAAAGGATCGCGCCGGAGTCATTGACATACTTCTCAAATTGGCGGTAGAGATGATACCGTACCTTGTATCTCACCGGATTCGAAATGCAGGTGATCACATAAAGCGGCGAGTTGATCGGACGAATGGGTAGCATCTGAACTGGTCACCTATAAAATCCTATTTAGTACACATACAATGATCTCATTGGATATATTGGGGTAATGCAACTATCCACAAGAACATAAATATCCACATGCAGTATCGTGAGATCATCGTTGAAGCTGGCGTCAAGACCGCCGAGGTTGATCGCGCCGCACGAGCCGCCATCACCGCACAGATGACCGATCTGGTCGAGGCGATTCAAGAGCAGGCGGCACCTGACATCGGCACTTATGAGTACGATCCCGACAAGGAGAACAACGCCTCCGACTACTACGATCGATTCTATCAGTGGGCGAACGCCCACAAGGAAGATGCGACCAAGTCGATCCTCAAGAAGCTCAGTGAGCAACTGACAATCGTCGTGCGGGAGATGGTCTCGTCCAAGCTCAACACAGAGTCTGAGGTTACCGTGCATATGGCGTCCCGTGAATATGACGACAACGAGAAGGATACAACTTGGGGTGGCTATTACCATCAGGGCTATGAGGGAAAGAGCGTCATCAAGGTCATCATTGATGGCGACAAGGTGTTGTATGCCGTACTAAGTGTAATCAAGGAGACCATCTTCGGAGAAGACAGCGAGAACGATGCCAAAATCCTACTCGACGCGGTGGTACCCACCTTCGCGCATGAATATGCCCATTATGTCCAGAACATACGCGGCAAGAACTTCTTTAAGAAGGATAAGGGTCTCATCGGCTGGAAGGGTAAACGTCATGACTACCATCGCCACACCAAAACCGACGATCAGTATCTCCGCTATCTAGGCTCGCTGCACGAGATCGACGCCTGGGCATCCAGCGCGGCATCACAGATTGTCCAAGACATGCGAGAGCGATACGGGCAGGACGAGGAAGACTTCAACGAACGCCTGACGGAATTGCGCCAATCCTTGGCGCACGGCTGGATGGACTCGAATGCCTACGACACCTATCGGCGTCATTACTACAATTCGCTGGAGGGTCATTTTGACGGGCTGGATCATCGCGAGATGACCAAAGTCTGGCAACGCTTTCAGCGCATCCTCTACAGCAAGTTGGGCGACTACCTGCATCCGACGACCGGCCAAGCCTACAACACCACCGCCAAGAAGATGCCACCTGCTTATGTCCAGGCGGCCAAGACCAAAACGATGCCGCAGACGGTCGCCTTTCTGGCACGCTCAGTGGTGCGGAGCTTGCGCCAGCAGATCGAAGGCTATGGCGCCGACTATGTGCTCAAGGATGTCGATCGCGGTGGATCGTATGAAGGCGATCAGCACAAGGCCGAGACATTCATCCGCACCTACTACTTCGGGCGTAACTTTTGGGATCGTGAGGGGCAATTTGAACGGGTGATCGTCGCCTTCCGTTCGCTGCTCAAGCGTGGCTTGATGGCAGAGGAACAGGATATCAAGGCATACCAACGCGAGCGCGAGATCGCGTAGGCTATCTAAAATCCAGCACCGGAACACGGGTAATTCTCAGTTCCTTTGCGGCATGTGCGCGATGACGACCATCCTCCTTGCCATCGGCATAGATGGTCAACGGATCGAGAGGTCGTCCGGCACGGATGTGTTGTTTGAGATCGTCGATGTTCTCGCGTGAGGTATCATCGATGGTCAGAGGCCGCACCTGGGACAGATACTCGTCCGGTGACATCCAGACCAGTCGTCCACCACTGGCCTGATAGTCCTGATTGCCGTACCACCCATCAGTGTTCGGATCGGCCAAGGGATATCTGGCTTCCATGAGTTCATTGTAACGCATGATCAGCGGGTCGGGGCTCGCATTTTTCGCTTATTTTTCCCGAAGTAGTCATGTGGATCGAGCATGCGATCGGCCTTCTTGCGGTCGATGTCGCCGCTGGATTTAGTGGCGTCGTCGATGGTGACGTTTTTGCCACCGCTCTTTTTCGTCTCTACCAGCTTGAGATAGCGTCTGAGGTCGGTCATCAGCTATTTATGCAGTGACGAACACTCCACGAATAGTATAGTATCACTGTATTATTAGGTAAACATTATGAACCATGATTTGCTCCACCCTTTACCGAAGGGACGCATTATTGATACTGATGTTAAGATTACTGTTGGAGAATGTTTATCCGTCCTCAAGGGTCTGAGCGATGACAGCTACGATTGTTGTGTGACCAGTCCGCCATATTACTTCACCCGTGACTATCAACACGAACAGCAGATCGGTATGGAGAACAGTCAATGGCTGTACGTGCAGCGTTTGGCGGAAGTGTTTAGTGAGGTTCGTCGTGTGCTCAAGCCAACCGGCACGTTGTGGCTCAACCTCGGGGACAATTATTGCACGCGACGCGCCATCCGCTCTGATGGAAAACGCACGGTGGCCAAAGGTGGCAAGATGGCGTCATGGGCTGAATCAGCCAAAAACGGTCGTACCATCACAGGCGCCCAGTTTCGCGCGCAACACATCAAAGAGAAAGATTTGTTTTTAACCCCACACGACGTCGCACGCGCGCTGCGCACGGAGGGATGGTATGCGCGTAGCGTGATACACTGGATCAAGCCTGTCGTGGTACCAGAACGCCAACGTGATGCGCCGAGCGACGCGGTCGAATACATCTTTCTGTTCAGCAAGTGCGAGACCGGGTACGTCTATAACAGCGACGTGCTGCGTGAACACGGGGTCAACGGTGGCGAGGGTCGCGCGCATCGTAACATCTGGGAGATTGGTCCGAGCACCTTCCGGTCAGAACATACCGCAACGATGCCGGAAGAACTCGCCGCCCGGTGTATCTTAACCGGCAGTGATTTGGGTGGTGTTGTGCTCGATCCCTTCGCCGGCACGGGTACCACGGGCGTGGTCGCCCAGATGCACGGCCGTCATGCTCATCTGATTGAATTGAATCCCGATTTCGCCGACATTGCACGCGAGCGCATCCAGTCAAACATCACTGATGAACTGACTGTTTAGCGAAATACATATTGCGCATGCTCTGGACAACTTCGGGGGGCACCCGCGATAGGTCCCCCGTATACTGAAAGTTCTTTGGCAATCCGAAGCGGGATAGGGCGCGAGATTTCCATGAACCGCCGTCCCCCGATCTGGCGCCAGTGAGACACGTTTCCATCTCCCAAATCTGCCACCAATCCAGCGGACCCTCACGTTGCACCTCGACGGGAAAGGGAGGTGCTCTCCATTCGATATTCTTCGCGACAAACGATATGTTGAATTTCTTCGAAATCTGTGACGGGACCATACCTTCGAACAAACACGTCGCAGCCTGCAAAGTCAGTTCATCAGACATCGGGCTCGCCTTGACCATCTTCTTTACCGCCTGCTTGCCGTCTTGAAGTTCGATCATAGCGTTCGCGGCGTTCAATTCGGCTTGCATCGCATCCAGTCTGGCTTGTAACTCGGCTACGCCAGAACGCGACAACAGACTCAGGTTCTGGCTCCGAAGTTTTTCATTTTCGCGTTCCAATTCCTCCACTTCGTTGATCAATGCGATACATTGTTCGGAGAGAGCAGTGTCACCACCGATGAACGCAACATCGCCAAGTTGAAACTCTTTCAGTGCATTCAACAATTTCCCACGAGCAATCTCAGTCTCGTTGGGGCTGGTCTGCTTCAGGATCGTGTTGAGCAGTTTATTGGGGACACGTACATTCATCTCATATAACAAAACACGCCCCAAATCGCTTTGAGGCGTGCTTCGTTTCCTACTTGTTGATACGATTACTGACGGGCTTGTTGACGGTACTGCTGGGGACCTGCCGCACCATTGGAGCGGGGTGTTTCGTGGGTGAGCAATTGCATCTGGGCTTCGTGCAACTGATCGCGGTCCGCGATGCGCGCCTCATACACTGACTTCAAGTCACCACGTGCTTCCGAAACCTGTTGTTCAGTCCCGTAAAGGCACAATGCTAGTCCCAACAGTTCCAAAGTGCGCCGAGCCATTTCCGGCGATAGGGGTTGACCGATCTCTTTGACCAATTGTTGCGTCAACGACGCGATACGGCCAAACAGTTTGGTATTCTTGGCGGAATCATTCACCATTTCCCGGAGAAGACGAAGATCGTCATCCGTTTCTTCGGCCGTAGGTTCGGATGGCGTAGGTACAGTCGTCGCCTTGATGTGCCCCTGGGCAATCTGCTGCTCAGCCCAGGGGCGTGGCCGTGCCTTCGCACCATCGCGCCAGCAAACGCGAGGGGCGAGATCGCTCAGTACGGTATCAAGCGCGTCAACCAGTTGGGCTTCGGCTTTGGTCCGTTCCGCCTTGAACCGCAAGGGGTTCAAGGGAGTACCAGCGGGCTGAGCCGCAAGCAGATTCAGATGGTCCTGAATGTTGAAGTCACAGTTTGGATGTGATTCAACCGAATTCCGAAATGCCTCTATTAAATTCAACTTCTAGTTCCCTTTACGGATGTCCAAGTGACAAAGCGAATAGTAAAGCACACTGCCAATGCCGTCAAATAAAAGATTGTCACTCGAACTCATTAGTACTGTAGCTAACTAAGCAAGATTTTGGAGTCTCCTCAACAACTCCAAATATAAGTAGTGCATGCAATACCAACCGCAAGACGGCGAGACAACTTGGCTGGTAGAAAAAGTCCGATGCTCTGCCAAGCTGAGCTACGCCCTGTTACGGACGCCAGATGGCCGAATGAAGAGTGTGCTGTGGTGAGGACTGGTCGGAGAAACAGGACTTGAACCTGCGGCCTTCCCGCCCCAAACGGGATGCTCTACCAGACTGAGCTACTCTCCGATACGTACGCACGACATCCCATCCGCCATCTGGCGGAGAGCTTCACGGTCGTGCGGGTCGTGGTCGAAAAGCGAACATGATCGGAGCGTAGACCTCTCATCGGTATTTAGCAAGGGGATTGCGGAATGGCCCATAATCGTACAATTTTCAGACTATGATGCGCACACTGACGTTGGGTGGAGTTCTGCTGTTCGCCGGATGCACCTATCCATATTACGACTACAGACCCTATCCATACCCGCCTTATGGATACCGGTACCCCTACAATACTCCTCGGCAGTATCCACCACCAATCTATCTGCCGCCGCCGAGTGACAACCGTGAATATGCCCCACACGACCCCGGCTACCCACCGAACTCGGGCTATCAAAACTATCCGGCGCCCAATTTGACCTACCCGCAACCGCAGGGACCAGAAGGCGATCCGCAACCAATGCAAGGGTCTGGGATAGTACCACCACCGGACCCCTACACAACCACCCCGTTACCGCCGCCTGTTCAGCCAAGCTATCCGTCCCAGCAGCAGCAGGGCGATCAGCCGATCATTCTCACCCCACCGCCCGCGCAGGGCGCACCAGGGCAATACCAACAACCGTCCGGATCGCTACCGCCGTCACAGGGCGCACCAGGGCAATACCAACAACCGTCCGGATCGCTACCGCCCGTGCAGGGCGGACAATTCCAACAGTCACCGACTTACCCATCGCAGCCGGGGTATGATCGAGAGCAGCAGCCGACTGTTCTAGTTCCGCGCGTTCAGTAGTCGGTGGACGGCGGCTTGTTCGCCAACAACCTAGCCCAAAAATCGATGATCCAGCGATTGATGAACGGCAGCGGAAACAAAACACAGACAATGTAACCAGTCAGAACGCCTAGAAGAAAACCAGTCATATTATAGTCCTTCTTGAGAGTTCGGTATTTAGGTCTAGCAAAAACTCGTTGACAATCGAATGCAATCTTAGTATCGCGCCACCTATGGAAAACATTACATCTGAATTGGCTGATCGTTGGTATGATATCATGGTAGCAACCCTTGATAGCCCAGATGACTATCGACGCTGGTCGTTTGTCTATGCCATGCTCAACGCGAAGATTACGGTCTATGCAATCGATTCGCGGTTGGGTCCGGGTGCCGGGTTCTATCCGAAAAACCCTCCGATCGTCGTCTGTGCAAAACAGGAAGAGAACTCTGCCCGGATACGCATGGCTCAGGCAGCGAACCGGGCTCTTGCCCGCCACAAGATTCCCCGACCGCGCAAACGGCCTGCCAAAGTGGAACGGCAACTGCAAAACGCTTGACGTCTCGGTGTTTCGTGATAAGGCTTGGACACATTCATTCTAGGCGAATTCAAATGTTTCTGTGCCTTAGACGGTCCGGTTATGACAGACAGGGTGAACAGGTCGCCTCCGGGCGCTTCCTGCTCTTGGTGCAACCGGCAGGGGATGCCAAAGCACCGATTCGCGCCCTCGTGCGATTCACCTCCATGCGCCAACTCGGCCATTTCATGATGGGTCAGTGTCGCGCCTTTACCCATCGGATCAGCGTTTCCGGCACCTATGGCAATGACGGTCTGCCGTGTGATGTGCCGCAGATCGTCTATGACAATGCCGTCGAGGTGCCGGCCGAGCTTATCGCCGCTTGGAACACAGGCGGCGGCCATAATGGTGCTGGCAGCGAAGCCACCGCCATGCGGGACTGGGCACTCAAAACGTTCCCCCAATGATGCGGTGGGCGCTCGCCGTCCTATTGTTACAGGCAGGGGCAGCGATCGCTGCTCCGAGTCCCGTGACCCCTCAACCTGAAGTCAATCGAGATGGCGGTCGCGATTTCGGTGCCGGCCAAGCGGTGGTCAAGGTTCTCAAAGACCAGCGAATGATCATCATGGATTTCGGTTCCGAAGTTTCATGGGTTTCTGCCCCACCTGCCAAAATGGTGGCCAATGTGCGACAGATTCGCGCCTTGGTGATCAAACACTTCGGTAACATGCCGTACGACAAAACGACCCTGCCGCTGCGCGTCGTCGCTGATTACGAGAAAAAGCTGATCGAAGTTCATCTGCCAACCACCGCATCGTCCATTGCGGCCAATCCGGAGATGTGGTTGGCGTTAGCCGAGGTGATCGAGGAAGCTGCCCAAGACCTCGAAAAATAAGATTAGCCGAGCAGAGCTTTTTTCATCGTGGCAACGCTGGCCGAGTCATTGAACACGGCAGCCAGACCGAAGTGTAATGGCTTTGGCCACTGACCCCATTGGCACCATCGAAAGCCCTGGGTTTCCCAATTCAACTCTGGCTTGAACTCATCATCAACGATCGCGAGGAAGTTGCTATAACGGAAAGTACCCTTGACGAACACGTACAACGGCAGCATGACAAGGTGTCCCGCGTGCCCCGCCTCTTCGATCACCTCGCGACGCGCAGCCGTCTCGGGGTCTTCGCCTTTGTCGATGGCGCCGCCCCAGGTCCCCCAGGTGCCGGGTTGCTCAACGGCTCGCGAACGATGGGCAATCAAAAACCGCTGCGTATTGCGAGCCATGATCAGGGAGCCCGCCCCTTGCGCGCCCCAAAATCCTGTTTTGTCGAGCGCGTCCTGGTGCTCGGCATCATCATTCCAACCGTCCATAAGGATGAATATTTCATTTAGCAACACGAGTCAATTATTCCTTGCCAATGAAATCGTGCGCCTGCTGGACGATTTGCTGACGCATCCTGGGGTCCAAAGGAACAGTCTCGCCTTCGGCATCGCGCACATCCATCACACGCACGTTGGGCGTCTCATCGGCGTTGAACATCGCAGTACCCGTCCCGTGCAGACCATTGGCGTGCCACATGAAGTTATAGGTGCCGGATTGCGCCGCAATCTCCTTCATGAAACCAGTATCGCCCGGTGTATCATCAAGCGCTTCCATCAAACCGCCGAGAACCATGTCCTGGTCGGGCTGAACCTTGAGATCGGCCTGCAATTTATTGGCCGCTGCACCCTGGATGAACTTCGTTTTACCAGTCGCTGCATCCCGAACGGTGACACTGCCGAGCGCATCAGCCTCGTAGGAGTAGCGACCTTCCTTCACATCAAAAGGGCGCTCCGTTTGATTGTCCCCTCCGTCGCATTCGTCGATTTCCTCATCACACTCATCGAGTTCTTTATCACATTCATCAATAACATTGACGGCATTGTAGTACTCATGCATCAACTGGTCTTCTTGATCATCGTTTTCGGCATCTTTTAGCTTCTGGACCAAGACGTTGATGTACATCTGCACATCATCCGGACCGATGCCGAGACGGGCTGCGGCTTTGGTCATGCCGGCTTGCGACAGACTAACCCCGCCCTTGATCTGCTGGTCGGTAATAGGAATGTTGTTGAGCAATTGATGCAGGCGACTTACCGTCGCCTCGGTGGCATGTTCGTCCAACGGTTCGTTGGCGCCCATCAGCGGATTATCACTGAAACGAGGATCGTTGGGTCGTATCTTGAGATCAGCTTTGCCGTGGGTGCTGAACTCCTGTTTGTCGAAATCATGCAACGTTGAGACGTCGTGCGAACCGTAATCAAACTCAGCTTGTTCGACAATGCGCATAAAGTTCTTCATCATCTCACTTCTCCCCGCCCAGCGTGCGGGTCAAGATGACTTTCTTGCCGTTGCCATCAAGGTAGACACGACGGAGTTCGCCATGACTTTGATCGGAACTTCCCAGCAGACTGCGGCGAACCTCTGGTTTGGTCTTGGGTTTCCAAGTGACAAACGGCGCATCTTTCACCGCAGCATTATGGTTCGCCGTGTCCTGGTCTTTCAGGTCGAGCCATTTGAACGGCGCATTTTCCACCCGATCCACCGCCACATGACGTTCGTCCTCGACCGAGGCGAGATACTTCAGCAACTCGATGTTGTAGTCGGTGCCAAATAGATCGCAGTCAGGGTCGCTGTCGCTATAGTCGGCGTCTTGCAGCAAGGATGCACGGGTAAGACCACGCCGTTCAGCCTCAGCTTCGATATCGGCCAAAGCGTTCAAGCGCTCGGTCTCGATCTCGCCGGGCTCGTTCCTGGTACGCACAAAGACAAAGCTCTCAGGTGCGTTGAGCACACTGCGAATGTCGGAACGCAACACGTGGGGAGCGGCTGGCAGACCGAATACCATATCGATGATGTAGACCTCCGCAGCCGTCAGGTCAGGGAAGTCGAGTGGCGTGCGCTGCAAGATCGTCTTCGATGGACGCGACATCGATAACGGCTTGTACTTGGCCACGCAGTTCTCAATCCGATCCATCGCCGCATCATCCAGCGGGACCACGGTCTTTAGACGCAGATGATATTGTTTTTCGGATTCGGCGATATACTGTTGCAAAACCATTGCGCACCTCGAATAGTCGTTGTCCTATTTAGTTGGGGTCTGTATAATACCTTCATGACTATAGAGAGCCTTTCTGCTGCGGTCGAACTGATCGCACTAGCCAATCCCACGCGTTGCAAGACCAATCTCGACCGACGTTTGATCAAGATGCTGGAGGAATTGGGAGAACTCGCGTCGGCGTTTTTGAGCGTGACGTCGATGGAGAATGCAAAAAACAAGACCTGGGCTGACGTGCAAGAAGAAGCGGTCGATGTCCTGATTGTCGGGACTGACATTGCCCTGACACCCTTGGTCGACGAGGATGACCGCGCCATCCAGGAGCGGATCGTCAGATATGCCCGCGACAATCTGCATTCGATTGATCTCGGTTTTAAGCAATTGCTCTGGCGGATCAGCGGGATCAACACGCAACTGGCCGATGTCTATCGCGATGATCCGCAGGTCGCAATATATCTCGGCGGCGAGTTAGTTCGGTATGCGTTTGCCTTGAATCACTTAATCGATCATCCTGCACCAAAACAGCTATGTGGCGAGGTGACACGCAAGATTTTGAAGTGGAAGCGACGGCGTCCCAAGCTAGACTGACTCGGTGGAACCGTGGAAGGGACCCCTATGGCGCGCATGGCTCCGGAGAAAGCATCGCAAACGCCGCGACCGAATTTTCGCTTGATCGTCAAAGCGCGCCCACAACTTCCCAAACGATACATCTGGGAGGTCGTGCACGACGACGGCAATGGC
>Ga0097621_100003957_pt1 | contig 10264 bp, 7 predicted proteins | sample KBSMisM72_FD_73165 | JGI IMG/M metagenome (GOLD analysis project Ga0097621, IMG submission 73165) | Miscanthus rhizosphere microbial communities from Kellogg Biological Station, Michigan, USA - KBS Miscanthus M7-2 (version 2) (version 2) | ecosystem: Host-associated > Plants > Roots >... | reverse complement strand
CTCGCCCGCGCCCCCGGCGTGCGCTCCTGGGTGGCGAGGAAGGTCCGTCGGCATCGCGCTGCCATCGCCGCGGGCGCGGGCTTGCTGCTCGTCGTGCTCCAGCTGGGGGCCTCGGCCTCGCTCGCCGTGCAGCTGCGCCAGACCACCCGGCCGGCCGCTGCGCACCCCGGCGTCGTTCCCGGGCGTGACGGCGAGGAAGCGCGGAGGACGGAGCGCTCGGCCAGACTCCTGACCGACCGCGCTGCGGACGCAGACCCTCCGCGGGTCCACAGCCAGGCCCCGAGCAAGGGCAGCGGACGGTCGACACCGCCGGAGGAGCGGTGACGACGAGCGAGTGGAGGCGGCGGGAATCGAACCCGCGTCCGGAAGCCTTCCACCCCGAGACCCTACGTGCGTAGTCCGCGATTTGGAGTCGGGCGGCGAGCGGGCACGGACGCCCTCTCATCCACCCCATCCCGGAAAGATCTCGCCGTCCAGGGTCCGGGCCCTCCCGGACGGCCAGCCCGCATTCTGACGGTCATTCCCGAGCCCACGGGCCGAGACCCGGGTGACCGCGCACTAGGACTGTTTAAGCAGCCAGCGCGAGCTCAACGTTGTCGTTGGCTTTTGTGTCGTTGCCTTCGTGATTTACGAGTGTCAGGCCCACTCGGCACGCGTCCAGGGGTTTCTGTGCCCCCGTCGAAACCAGGGCGCCCCCTTCAGCACCGCTCACACTAACCGCTCGCCCGCGCCGGTCAACCGGAGGTGGGAGGCACGCCCACCCCACAAGTGGCCGATTTCTCCGGAATTGCACCGAGTTGGGGTAACCCTTGGGCTGGATGATGAGGGGCGCCGCGTTCACGGCCGGACTCGTCGCCGCGCTCGCCGCGGCGCCGGCGGCCGCTCAGCTTCCCGACGCGAACGCCCGCGGATTCGACGCGGTCCCGCAGAAGGCGACGCCGCTCTCGTCCTCGGCGTTCGTCGTCGAGGGCGCGCGGGCCGCACCGACCGGAAGCTGGCACGGCGAGCTGCTCCTCGACTGGAACGTCCAGATCCTCGCCGCACGGAGCGGCGACCAGAAGTCGGGCAACTTCATCCCCTGGCGAGTGGACGGGCACCTGCTCGGCGCGTGGACCGTGCTGCCCTTCCTCGAGATCGGCGGCGACCTGCCGGTCACCTTCGCCCAGGGCGACAACTTCGAGGCGATCGCCGGCGGATTCCCTCCGTTCAACACCGGTGTGTCGGGAGGGCTCGGAGATCTCCGCCTCGTGCCTCGCCTGTTCACTCCGGCGAGCTGGAAGCTCCCGGTGGACATCGCGATCGTCCCCGAGCTCCGGTTTCCGACCGGCAACGCCGAGAGCTTCCTCGGCGGGAACGGCTTCATCTTCGCGCCGCGCGCCAACCTCGAGCGTGCGTTCGGCTCGGTGCGGCTGCTCCTCAACGTCGGCCTCCGCTACCGGAGCACCGGTCGCTTCATCAACCTCATCGTCGAGAACGAGCTCACCGGCGGCGGCGCCGTCGTGTGGACGCTTCCCTCGGGCAGCGTCTTCCGCCGTCCCGAGCTGATCGCCGAGACGACCTTCTCCACACCCCTCTCGCAGCCCTTCGCCGCCAACGTCGGGACGAACACCGCCTCGGCCACCACGCCCTGGGAGGTGCTCGTCGGCGCACGGACGATGTTCGGCAAGCACTGGGGCGCGACGCTCGCCGTGGGGCGCGGCATCACCAGCGACGCCGGCTACGGCCGCGAGGCGTTCCGGATGCTCGGCGGCGTGCGCTACGAGTTCGAGCCCGAGCCGCCGCCACCGCCCCTCAAGGACCGCGACCACGATGGCGTGCCCGACGAGCGCGACCGCTGCCCCGACGAGCCTGGCGACGGACCGGACGGCTGCCCCGATCTCGACTGGGACAAGGACGGCATCCCCAACGTCGACGACCGGTGCCCGCGCGAGCCCGGCACCCGCGACCTCGACGGCTGTCCGGACCGGGACCAGGACGGCATCCCCGATCCCGAGGACAAGTGTCCCGACCAGCCGGGGCCGGCGGAGAACGACGGCTGCCCGGTCACCGGACCACTGGTGACGCTCGAGTCCGACCGGGTCCGCCTCAACGGCAGCGTCCACTTCGACTACGACAAGGCGATCATCAAGCCCGAGTCGTTCCCGCTCCTCGACGAGGTGGTGGGCGTCCTCTCCAAGAACCCGCAGCTGAAGCACGTGCGGGTCGAGGGCCACACCGACAACAAGGGCACCGCCGCGTACAACCTCGACCTGTCGCGACGCCGCGCCGCCTCGGTCGTCGACTACCTGGCCCAGCACGGCATCGACCGGAAGCGGCTGGTCAGCGCCGGCTACGGCTTCGAGCGGCCCATCGCCGACAACGCCACCGCGCTCGGCCGGGCCAAGAACCGTCGAGTCGAGTTCAAGCTGCTCGACGAGGAAGCGACGAAGAAACCCCCGAAGTGAAGGTGCGGCGGCGCACGGCGCCGTTTATCGGTGGGGCCTCCCCGTGGCGGAGGACGCACCATGCCCGACCCTTCCCCTCGACTCGACGACTACGTGCTCCTCGGCCGCAGCGGCCTGCGCGTCTCCCGGCTCTGCCTGGGGACGATGACCTTCGGCACCGAATGGGGCTGGGGGTCGGCCGAGTCCGCCGCCCGCGAGATGTTCGACCGCTACCTCGATGCCGGCGGCAACTTCGTGGACACCGCCGACGGATACACCGGAGGCTCCAGCGAGTCCCTGGTCGGCAAGTTCATCCGCGACCGCGGCAACCGCGACCGGGTGGTGCTGGCGACGAAGTTCACCTTCGCCTCCGAGCCCGGAAACCCGAACTCCGGCGGCAACGGACGGAAGAACATCCACCGCGCGCTGGAGGGCTCGCTGCGAAGGCTCCAGACCGACTACGTCGACCTCTACTGGCTTCACGCCTGGGACGGGCTCACCCCGGTCGACGAGGTCCTGTCGACGCTCGACGGGCTCGTGCGCGCCGGCAAGGTGCGGGCGATCGGCTTCTCCGACGTGCCGGCCTGGTACCTCGCCCGAGCCCAGACCATCGCCGAGTTCCGGGGCTGGGAGCCGCTCTGCGCGCTCCAGCTGGAGTACTCGCTGGTGGAGCGGAACATCGAGCGGGAGCACGTGCCGGCCGCGCTCGCGCTCGGGGTGGGCATCTGCCCCTGGAGCCCCCTGGCGAGCGGGATGCTCAGCGGGAAGTACCGCCGGGACCAGGCGCTCGAGGGACAGGGACGGCTGGGGGAGATCCAGAAGTCGGGGAACCCGGGCTTCCTGAAGCTCTTCACCGACCGGAACTGGCAGATCGTCGACGTGCTGGTGTCGGTGGCGAAGGAGATGGGGCGCCCGCCCGCCCAGGTGGCGCTGAACTGGGTTGCTCGGCGCCCGGGCGTCACCTCGACCATCCTCGGGGCGACGAAGCCGGCGCAGCTCGACGACAACCTGGCGGCGCTCTCCTTCGAGCTCCCCGAGCCGCTGCGGAAGAAGCTGGACGAGGTCACCCGGCCGGAGACCGTGCACCCGTACCACTTCTTCGAGCCCGGGATGCAGATGATGATGACCGGCGGGACTCGCGTCTCGTCCCGGTAGCTCGCGTCAGCCACCCGCCTGCCCGGGGCGGAGAAGTCCGCGGAGCAGGTAGAGGTAGCCGAGGTTCCGGCCGTAGGTGAAGGCGACCAGACGGCCATCGGGAGAGACGACGAGGTCGCGAATGTAGATCGAGCCGCTGCTCTCGGCCGGCGCGATGGTCCGCTCCTCGAGGACCCGGCGATGGTCGACATCGAAGCGAAGAAGCTGCGCGCGGGCCGGCGTCTGCTCGCCGCCGCGGGTCACCCAGAGATGTCCCTCGGAGCTCCAGCCCCGAGGAACGGCGTCCGCTCCCGCCTCGGGGAGACGGGTGACCGAGCCGTCCCGGAGCGCGACGAGAGCCATCCGGTTGTCGCCATCGAGGGTGGCCGCCCAGCGCTCGTCCGCCGAGAGGTGGAGGATGCGTCGCCCGGTCACGGGGAGATCCGAGATCTGCCTCGGCGAGGAGCCGTCCTCCGCGACCGCGCAGAGGCGGTAGTTCGCCTCCTGTGGCCCTCGGCAGGTCGCCACGAATCGCTTCCCGTCTCTCAGCCAGCGCGCCGCGCCGAACTCGTGATCGTGCAGGTCGATGGTGCGGGACTGCCCCGCGCCCGTCGGGATGACGAGGAGGTGTCGGCGGTCGCCGCTGGAGACGAGCGCCCACCGTTCGTCGGGGGAGAGATCGAGGGCGGATCCATCGCCGAGCAGCTGAGCCGGCGCCTCGCCGTTCCGGAGGAGCGCCCAGATGGGCTGCTGCTTCCCGGGCACTCCCACCGGGGCGTTCTCCGAGAAGAGCAGCTTGCCCTGGTCGGTGAGCGCGGCCACGAAGGTCGCCCAGTTTGCCCAGGTGAGCGTGAGCTGCTCCTGGCGGCCTCGCGTGCTCAGCCCGATGTCGCTGCGCTCCATCTGAAAGGTGAGCAGGACCGTCCAGTCCCGGGCGACATCCTCGAGCCGGAACTCGTCCGGGGCGACGTAGATCTCCCGCGACGCCCCGGAGGGGCTCACCGCCAGGAGCTGGTTCCGGAGCCCGGTGCCACAGCCGACGAGGATCTCCGAGTCGTCCGGAGTCCACGCCACCCCCAGGGTGCGAGTCCACAGCGGGGTCAGCGTCTTTGCCCGCCCCTCGAGGTCGACGACCACGAGCTCGCCGGAGTCGTCGTAGAAGAGCGGATGGTTGAGAAAGGCGATCCGGTCCCCGCGAGCGGAGAAGCGAGGATTGGACACCCATCCGGTGGTCTGGAACAGGGGGTGACCGGGCGGGGACTCGAGGCGCTCGACGCCACCCACGATGTGCACCAGCGCCAGCTCCCCCGAGGGCGACCAGTCCGCGGCCTCGACGTCCTCCACCAGCTCCTTCGGGATCCCTCCCGGGCTCCCGATGCGGGCGAGCGTGCCGTGCATGGAGAAGGCCCGGGTGAACCGGGGCCGGAGGAGGAGCGCGAGATCCGCCGAGGACGAGACCGCGAGCAGACGCGCGTCGGTGACGCCCAGTGACTGGGGCTCGAAGCTCGACGAGCTCTTGCTGAACAGCTCCTCCGGCCTCCCGTCGAACGCCGCGCTGAAGATCACCCGTCCATCGGGTGCGAAGCGCGCGCTGCGCACCGCTCCCAGCCGGTGGGTCAGCTGCTGGACCTCGGGATGAGGCGTCCCGGCGGCCCGCGCTCCCCGTCTGAAGACGGTGGTGGCCAGGACGGCGATGGCGGCGAGCGCTCCCACCGCGAGGACGATCCCCGCCCTGAGCCCGGGCTTCCGGCCACCGTTCGAGCGTGGCTCGAGCTTCGTTCCGGTCGACCCGCGGAGGACCTCCAGGGCGAAGGCGAGATCGCTCGCGGACTGGAAACGCCGGTCGGGCTGCTTCTCCAGACATCGGTCGACCACCCTGGCCACCGGCGGCGGAGTCGTCCCGGGGAGCGCCTCGGCATCGGCGTGGAGGATCGCGTAGCCGCTCTCGACCACGGTCGCGCCGGGGAACGCACGTCGCCCCGTGACGAGCTCGCTCAGCACTGCCCCGAGGGAGAAGATGTCGCTGCGGGCGTCCAGTGCCTCTCCGCGGATCTGCTCCGGCGACATGTAGCCCGGCGTTCCGATGACGGTTCCCGTCCGGGTCGCGCTTCCCGAGGGGCCCACCGTCGGATCCATCAGCTCGCGCCCGCCCGGCGCCGGCTGGGCGGCCAGCTTGGCGATGCCGAAGTCGAGGAGCTTGACCTGGCCGTCGACGCTGACGAACGCATTCTCCGGCTTCACGTCGCGGTGGATGACTCCGCGCTGATGCGCTGCGGCCAGGCCGTGCGCCATCTGCGCTCCCCAGTCCAGCGCGGTCTGGAGCGGAACGGCGCCTTGCGAGAGCTTGCTCCGCAGCGATTCGCCCTGAAGGAGCTCGGTGACGAAGTACGGCTCGCCCTCGTGAAGCCCGACGTCGTAGACCGTCACCAGATTCGGATGGTTCAGCGAGCCGGCGATGCGGGCCTCCTGCTCGAAGCGCCGCACCAGCTCGGGGCTGGAGACCAGCGACCCGCTGATCAGCTTGAGCGCAACCTCCCGGCCCAGCCGGGTGTCGCGGGCCCGGTACACCTCCGCCATCCCCCCGGCCCCGAGCAGAGAGAGCACGTCGTACGGGCCAACCCTGGTGCCGGGGGCGAGGCTCACGTTCGCACAGACTACACGGATGGTGCGCGTTGCGCGCCGCGGATGCGCCGACCGCGAAACTGTGCCGCTCGGCGGGGATCACGTGCGCGGAGTGCGGGTCGGGGGCACTCCCGGGACGGCGCAGAGCGACTCAGTCGGTCGCCAGCGCTTCCTCGATGCGCGCCCGCCACGCGCGCTCGCTCGCCGCGCCGAGGTAGCTCGCGTGCAGCCGCCCCCGGCGGTCGATGAGCGCCATGGTGGGGATGGCCGAGACCGCGTAGGCGTCCGCCGTCACGTCGTCGGCAAAGGCGGCGTAGCGCGCGAGCGACGGGGCGCGCTGGTCGATGAACATCCCGACCTGCACCTTGGCGATGCTCGGATCGTCGCGACTCGCGGCGACGAAGACCACGCCGCGGGGCTCGTACTCGCTGGCCAGCTTCAACAGGACGGGCATCTCGGCGATGCACGGCCCACACCAGGTTGCCCAGAAGTCGAGCATCACCACCTTGCCGCGGAGCTCGGAGGAGCTGACGGAGCCGCCGCCGAACTTCTCCAGACGGAACGACGGGGCGAGCCGCTGCCCCTTCTCCGGCGGGCGGGAGGTGCGCGCCTCCTGGATTCCGGACCAGAGGAGCCCCGCGATGCCGAGCGCGAGCAGCGCCACCGGGAGCACCGGGAAGCGGCGCCGGGCAGGCTCCGCCGCCTCGCCCGTGACCTCGTCGGCTCCACCTTCCGTCGTCACGCGATCCTCCGTACCAGAACGTCCAGCGCCCGTCGCACGACGGCCCGGATGCGAGGACGGTGCTCCAGCCAGCGCACCATCCAGGGCGAGCACCGGTCGTAACACGCGACGACCACCCGGCCCATCCCGGTCGGCAGCAGAACCTCGTCGCGCCAGGTGCGCAGGACGTCCAGCTCCAGGGCGCCCTCGCCGTAGGCCTGCGTGGCGATCCAGCACGGCCCCGTCCGCTTCCGCCACAGCGTCCGTCCCGAGGAGAGATTGGTCACGCCGCGGAGAGCCGGGCCGTCGGTGTAGAGGAAGGCCAGGAGGTCCCCGCGCGCGACGTGGAACGCCTCCGGCGAGCCGTCGTCGAACTCGACCCGGGAGGCGCCTCCGCCGAGCGGCTCCAGACGGAACGACAGTCGCCGCCCGAACGGCGCGGCCGACGAGCGCACCTCCCGCGACTCGGCGAGATAGGCCGAGAAGGGCTGCCGGCAACGAGCGCAGGTGAAGGCGTGCAGCGCGTAGCTCGGCGGGAAGCTGACCTCCTGCTCGGCGCGACAGCCGGGATGGGCACAGGCGATGCGCGCGCGGACGGTGGGTGCCGGACGTGGGTCGTAGCGTGAGAGGCGGCGCCGCGCGTCCCAGACCGGGCGCTCGAGCTCGTCCTCGCGGACCCAGGCGCGGCGGCGAGTCCGGCTGTCGCGCTCGAGGAGGCTGGCGCGGGCCCAGGCCTCCTCGGCCTGGGTGACGCGGCCCTCGGTGGTGGCGGCGAGCGCCTCGGCGTGCGCGTGGACCGCGCGGACCAGGGGCAGGTCCGCATCGCCGAGCCGGGCGGCCTGCTGGAGCGCCCAGCCCCGCCCGAGGAGGCCGATCCCCTCGTCCAGCAGCTCGGCGGCGCGCGCCCGGGCGGGATCGTCGGCGCGCGGATAGAGCGGCGGCTCGGGGATGCGGGACAGCCACTCGGTCGTCTCGGTCCGGAAGGCGTCGAGCGGGGCGGGGCCCGGCGGAGGCGGGCCCAGGGCGCGGGCCCGTTCCAGTGCTGCGGCGAAGGCCTGGTCGGGGGTCACGAGCGTCCTGTCACTGCCCGATCCGCCGGCGCCGGGGAAGTCCCCGGGGCCAACGTCGACCCGATCCGCCAATCAAGTGGCTGAATTCACGCCCAAATATGGCCCGGCCGGTTCTTTGTGGGGGTACGTATGTCGATGTAAGACATAGCCAGGGAGGTCTCATGGGCTTCATCCGGACCTGCGTGTGGATGGCGATGGCGGTCGGGCTGGGCATCGCGCTGGCCACCGTGGAGGTCGGTGGCCGGACGCCGTGGCAGCAGGCTCGCTCGGCGTGGCGGACGAGTGAGGCGGGCGACTGGCTGCGGGACCGCGCCGACGACGCCGTCGACCGGGCGAAGGGGGCCCTCGGGCAACCCCCCAAGCCTCGCGAGCGCCACAGTGACGAGGATCGGGCGGCGCTGGACCGGATCATCGCCAAGCGCAGCAATCACTGAACACCGGGACTACCGCCGCGCCCTCCTCACCCCTAGGTTCGACGGGGAGTTGGATGTCGGGGGCAGGCGATGGGACGGGCGTGGGCGGCGTGGATGACCGCGTGCGCACTGGTGGCCGCACCGGTGAGGGCGCACGCACAGGGCCATGAGGCGCGACAGCGCCGCGTCTCGTCCGAGCGCTCCGCACTGGCCCAGGTCGCGCGGGCCGCCATCCCCGCGGTGGTCTCGATCACGACGCAGGAGCATGCCGACGGCTCGGGCGAGCCCCAGAAGGGCATCGGCTCGGGCTTCGTGATCTCGCCCGACGGCTACGTGCTCACCGCCGCGCACGTGGTGGAGGACGCCGAGAGCTTCACCGTCACCGTCCTCGATCCGCGTGGATGGCCGGAGGAGCTGCCGGCCACGCTCGTCGGCTCCGACCCGCTCACCGACTGCGCGCTCCTGAAGCTGAAGACGGACCGGAAGCTACCCAGCCTCGTCCTGGGAAGCGCCGAGGACGTGGACGTGGCCGACTGGGTGGTGGTCATCGGCAGCCCCTACGGGCTGGAGCGATCGGTCTCGGTCGGCGTCGTCAGCGCCAAGGGCCGGACGGACATCATCCCCGGCTCGCGGACCAGCTTCGTCGACTTCATCCAGACCGACGCGGCCATCAATCCGGGCAACTCCGGCGGGCCGATGCTCGGGCTCGACGGGAAGGTCGTGGGCATCGCCAACGCCGTGAACACCACCGGCCAGGGCATCGGGTTCGCCATCCCGGTGGACGTGGCCCGCGCGGTGGTGGACGAGCTGCGCATGCACGGCCGCGTGCGCCGGGGCTGGCTCGGCCTCTCGGTGGTGGACCTCACCCCGGACGTGGCGCGCAACTTCGGTCGCCCCAGCTACAGCGGCGTGGTGGTGTCGGAGGTCGTCTCCGGCAGCCCGGCACAGCGGGCCGGCCTCCGCACGGGCGACATCATCCTCGAGGTGGACCGGACGCCGGTCCAGCGCGCGCAGGCGCTGCGCTGGAAGGTGGCGCAGAGCGGGCCCGGCAGCTCCCTGCGGGTGCGCATCACCCGCGCCGGCCATCCGGCGATGCTCGCCGTCACCCCCATCGCCATGCCGGCGATGGCCGCGCGGTCTCCGCACGGGGTGCTTCCAGCAGCGGGCGCCGGGGCGGCCCACGCCGACGCGAGCGTCGACCCGGGCGGGTTGCAGAACGCGGGAACGGGCGGGAGCGGCGCCGGCGAGGCGTCGGGTCGCTGAAGGCCCTCGCGGCGTTCCCGGAGCTCCCGGCGGAGCTCTCTCGAGGGTGCCGAGCCGTCGACCCGCTCGGGCTCAGGGCACCGGCCCCACGGCCTCGACGCGGCCCTCGATGCGATGCAGCTCGGGGGCGTAGAGACCGCGCTCCTCGCGCCTCCACCAGGCGCCGGTGGATCGCTTCTCCTCGGGCGTGGTGAACCAGTACTGCCACTGCACCGCGCGGACCCACGCCGGCGGCCCGTCAGCAAACGGATCGCTGGCAAACAGGCGAAGAACGCCGGGAGAGCCCTCCAGCAGACGCAGCTCGGTGCGCAGCACCCACGGATACCTGCGCCATTCGCCGAGGGACGCGAACCAGAGGTTCCACTCGAAGCGCGGCTGGTAAGGGGCGTAGATGCCCGGCGCCCGCATGGGATCCTGAGGCTTGTGGCGGAACGGATAGGGGGTCCAGCTCACGCCATCCCGCGAGCCCTGGAACTCGATCTCGTAGCGCGCGGTGGTCATGACCGCGAACAGCCCGTAGCGATTGGCGATCCGGAACGGCTCGAGGGGGATGGCCGGCCAGACCAGGGGCTCCGGTAACCGTCCGGCGATCCCGGGGGCGACGACGACGGTGGCGTA
>Ga0097621_100003956_pt1 | contig 10265 bp, 4 predicted proteins | sample KBSMisM72_FD_73165 | JGI IMG/M metagenome (GOLD analysis project Ga0097621, IMG submission 73165) | Miscanthus rhizosphere microbial communities from Kellogg Biological Station, Michigan, USA - KBS Miscanthus M7-2 (version 2) (version 2) | ecosystem: Host-associated > Plants > Roots >... | reverse complement strand
CGCCGCCGGCGGTGGCGCCCGCCGCTGCGGCGCCGGAAAGGCCACGGCGCGAAGGCCAACCCGTCAACGTCAAGGTCGATCTCACGCTGACCGATCAGCGTGGCGGCGCTGCGCCGATCAAGCGCACCGTCACCCTGCTCGCCGCTGACGGCTACACCGGATCGATCCGAACGATGTCGCAAGTCGTCTCAGTCGGCCCGGTGCCGTTGAACGTCGACGCCTCGCCGACGCTGCTTGCCGACGGCAAGATCCGTGTCTCAATCAACCTGCAGTACGACTGGCCGGCGCCGACCGACAGCGGCACGCCGTCACCGTCCCGCGGCACCGTGGTCAGCACCTCGCTGCACGATCAGCTGATGATGATTCTCGAGAGCGGCAAAGCGATGGTGGCGGCGCAGTCGGCCGATCCGATCGGCGATCGCCAGGTGACGGTGGAAGTGAAGGCCACAGTGCTGCGATAGAGATTGTCTCTATGTCAGTTTTTGCTGTTTGATGCGTTCGAGGATACGAAGCGGAGAGCGCTCGGGCTCGTTCATCGCGTTCACCGGCAGCAGGAACGTCTGCTCCAGCTGATACTGGCCGGACGTGGCCGCGTGGCTCACCTGGTCGGTGAACGCCAGCCAGGTCGAGCCCGCGGGCAGGTCGACGCGGCTCTGGGGCGATGCCTGTTGAAAGCCGTCATCCGCCTTCATGCAGTCGTGGAGCTGCAGCATCAGCGCGTCGTAGGCCGAGCGCGGCGTCTTCGTGACGCGCATCAGCGCAAGCAGATGGCCGACGCCCGGCAGCGGCACCCGCAACCGCGGCGCGAAGCGGCGCGCGACCGCTTCGAAGTCGTCGCCGACGCGCCAGGCGCGCGCGCGCCCTTCGGGGTTCACGTTGCTGAACACGCGCAGGATCCGCCCGCCGCCGGACGGCGTCGCCGGAAAGCTGTCCACATGCAGTCGCGTGTCGTCCTTCCGCCACGTCGTCTGGCGTCCCGCGATTTCGGCAGGCCGGAAACTGGCGCGCCGCCGGCTCAGGCGGTCGCCATAGGCCGGGAACAGCCGCCCGACCAGCGAGGCGGCCGACTCGCTGAAGCGATGCATGAAGCCGCGCAACGTCTCGGCATCCCGGCCGGTCGCCGTGGTCCCGCCGAGCCTGCCGGAGGCCGGATCGTAGCTCGCGTTCTTGGCGGTCCCGAGAAGCGACGGCGTAAATAGCAGAGCCTCCTGCGTTTCGACCTCGAAGCCCAGATCCGGAAAAAACAGCACGTTACCGCCTTCCAGCTCCGGGATAGCCGCCGACACAACCGTCGCCGGAGAGGGTTCCGACCAGTGGACCCCGTCTATTCGTATGAGTTTCGTCATGAATACGTAAGTATTCTAGAAAGAGACATCAAATGACGTCCTGGGGGTAAATAGTGTGACCTGCGCCCCCGTATCCTGCTATACGACAGGGATCAGTGTGCCTTCCAACAGCTTGGAGCTAACGGTGTTCAGACGCTTTTGTTTCCGGTCTCTCATTCTCTTCGCAGCCGGCGCCACCGCCGTGGCGGGCGCCGCTTGCGGGAGCAACACATCGGCGGCCGGACCCGGCGGCGGCGGCGGACGTGGACGCGGTCGCGGCGGCGATGGCGCCGCGGCGCCGGTCGTCGCGGCCAAAGTGGCTTCGAAGGATGTGCCCGTCGACCTTGCCGCAATCGGCAACGTCGAGGCGTTCGCCAGCATCTCGCTGCGCTCGCAGGTCACCGGCGTCCTCGAACAACTGTCGTTCCACGAAGGCGATCTGGTCAAGCAGGGGCAGCTGCTCTTCACCCTCGATCGGCGTCCGTTCGAAACAGCGCTCGCGATGGCGGAAGCGAACCTGGTGCGCGACCGCGCGCTGCTCGCGCAGGCTGAAGCGCAGCTCGCGCGCGACGCCTCCAACGCGGAGTACATGCAGCTGAGCGCCGAACGGCAGCAGCAGCTGAATCAGCGCGGCATCATCTCGAAGGACATCGCGCAGCAGATGCAGTCGCAGGCCGACGCCACCGCGGCGGTCGTCAAGGCGGACCGCGCCTCGATCGACAGCGCCAAGGCGCAGCTGGTCGCGCAGGAATCGGCGGTCGAGTCGGCGCGCGTGTCGCTCGGGTACACCACGGTCAAGTCGCCGATCGACGGCCAGACCGGAAACCTCGGCGTCAAGGTCGGCAGCCTGGTGACCGCGAACCAGACCGAGCTCACGACGATCGCGCAGGTGCAGCCGGTGCTCGTCACCTTCACGGTGCCCGCGATTCACCTCGGCACGATCAAGTCGCACATGACCGGCGGCAAGCTGCCGGTCACCGCGACGCCCCAGGACGCCTCGGCGCAGCCGTCGGTGGGGTCGCTCACCTTCGTCGACAACGCGGTCGACATGACGACCGACACGATCAAGCTCAAGGCGCGATTCGACAACCCGGACCGTCGTCTGTGGCCCGGCCAGTTCGCCCGCGTCTCGCTGCGGTTGACGACGCTCGAGCACGCGACGGTCGTGCCGTCCCAGGCGGTGCAAACGGGCCAGGACGGCCAGTACGTATTCGTGGTGAAGGACGACCAGACCGTCGAGCAGCGCAGCGTCACCGTCGGCCAGCGCGTCGAGGACGACACGGTCGTGCAGAAGGGGCTGAAGCCCGGCGAGACGGTGGTCACCGAAGGCCAGCTGCGGCTCGAGCCTGGCTCGCGCGTGACGACGGACCTCTCCGGCCGCGGCGCCGGCGCGGGTGGCCGTGGCGGACGCGGCGGCCGTGGCGGCGCTCGTGGCGCGAGCGGCGCAACCGGCGCGAGTGGCGCGAGCGGCGCGACCGGCGGCGGGCAGGGTGCCGGGCGGTAGTAGCGTATCGCTCGGCTAAAGCCGTCGCGCTACGACCCTGGCGTTCGCGCCGCAACTCGTAGGGCGAAGGCTTCAGCCGAGCCGAGGAATCGATGAACGTCTCCGAAGTTTTCATCCGGCGCCCGATCGCGACCAGCCTGCTGATGGTGGGCATCGCGTTGTTCGGCGTCATCGCGTACCGCGCGCTGCCGGTCAGCGATCTGCCGCAGGTGGACTATCCGACGCTCAACGTCAGCGCCGGCCTGCCCGGCGGCGATCCGGGCACCATGGCCTCGTCGGTGGCGAGCCCGCTCGAGCGTCAGTTCACGACCATCGCCGGCCTCGACTCGATGACGTCGCGCAGCGGGTCGGGCAACACCAACATCACGCTGCAGTTCGACCTCAATCGCGACATCGACAGCGCCACCGTGGACGTACAGACGGCGATCGCCGCGGTCATGCCGCTGCTGCCCTCCGGGATGCCGTCGCCGCCGTCGTTCCGCAAGAACAACCCGAACGATCAGCCGATCTTGATGCTGAACCTGACGTCCAACACGCTGCCGCTGTCGGCGCTGGACGACTACGCGGAAACGATGATCGCGCCGCGCATCTCGATGGTCAGCGGCGTCTCGCAGGTGCAGGTCCAGGGGGCGTCGAAGTACGCGGTCCGCGTGCAGCTCGATCCCGACAAGCTGCATGCCCAGAAGATCGGCCTCAACGAAATCGATCAGGCGCTGCAGAACTGGAACGTCAACCTGCCGACCGGGCAGCTGTTCGGCGACTCGACGTACAACATCAAGGCCGGCGGCCAGCTGATGAACGCGGCGGCGTTCCGGCCCATCGTCGTCGCCTACCGGCGCGGCGCGCCGGTGCGGCTCGAACAGGTGGCCAACGTCATCGACAGCATCGAGAACGTGATGAACGGCTCCTGGTTCTTCACCAAGCCGGGCGGGCCGACCGCGCCGCCGCTCAAGCAGACGGCGATCACGCTGCAGGTGATGCGGCAGCCGGGCACCAACACCATCGAGGTGACCGACGCGGTCCGCGCGCTGCTGCCCTCGTTCGAGTCGCAGCTGCCGCCGTCGGTGCACCTGACCCCGCGCCAGGATCGCTCGCGGACGATCCGCGCCGCGTTCTCGGACATCCAGGTCACCATGCTGATCACGCTGATCCTCGTGGTCGGCGTCATCTACCTCTTCCTCCACAACGCCTCGGCGACGCTGATCCCGGCGCTGGCGCTGCCCTTCTCCATCCTCGGCACCTTCGCCGTGATGCAGATGCTGCACTTCAGCCTCAACAACCTGTCGATGATGGCGCTGATCCTCTCGATCGGCTTCGTCGTGGACGATGCGATCGTGATGCTCGAGAACATCGTCCGCCACATGGAGGCGGGCGAGAAGCCGCTGGAGGCGTCGCTCAAGGGCTCGCAGGAAATCGGTTTCACCATCCTGACGATGACCACGTCGCTCGCCGCCGTGTTCATCCCGATCCTGTTCATGAGCGGCATCCTCGGCCGGCTGTTCCGCGAGTTCGCCGTCACCATCACCACCGCGATTCTGATTTCGGGCGTCGTCTCGGTGACGCTGACCCCGATGCTGTGCAGCCGCTTCCTCAAGGTGGTGCACACCAAGAAGGGATTCGCCGGGCTGATGGACCGCGCGTTCGACGGGCTGCTGCACGGCTACGAGTGGAGCCTGGCGATCGTGCTGCGCCACCGCGTGGTGATGCTCGGCGTGTTCGTCGCCGTGGCGTATTTCACGGTGCACATGTTCAACATCATCCCGACCGGGTTCATCCCCGATCAGGACAACGACTCGATGTTCGTCAACCTGCAGGCGGCGCAGGGCACGTCGTACTACGACATGGCCAAGTGGACGCAGCAGGTCGGCGACGTGGTGATCCGCAACAAGTACGTCGACTCGTTCCTCGCGAGCGTCGGCGGCGGGCCCGGCGGCGGCGGCTCCAACAACGGGCGCATCATGGTGCAGCTCGTCCCCCGCGCGCAACGCGACATGACGGCGCAGCAGATCGCGCAGCAGATCCGTCCGCTGCTGCTGCGCTATCCCGGCTTCCGCGGCTTCGTCGGCCTCCCGCCCTCTCTGCAGATCGGCGGGCGCATGGGCAACCAGAACTTCAGCATCATGATGCAGAGCATGAACACCGACGAGCTCTACGAGTGGGCGCCGAAGCTGCAGGCGGCAATCGAAGAGCAGGTCGCCGACGTGCAGGATCTCTCCACCGACATGGAGATGAAGAGCCCGCGCATCAACCTGGTGATCGATCGCGACAAGGCGGCGGCGACCGGCCTCAATGCGACCACGGTCCAGAACGCGCTCTACGACGCCCTCGGACCGAAGTGGGCCACGACGATCTACGGCGACACCGCGCAGTACCGCGTGCTGCTCGAACTGGACCCCAAGTACCAGGGCCACATCGATTCGCTCGAGAAGGTCGCATTCAAGGCGCCGAACGGCAACCTGGTGCCGCTGCAGTCCGTGATCAACTTCAAGGAGACGGTGGGGCCGCAATCGATCAACCACTCGGGCCAGCTGCCGTCGGTGTCGGTGTCCTTCGGCCTCAAGCCCGGCGTCTCGCTCGGCGCGGTCACCGGCAAGGTCAAACTCGTCGCCGACCGGCTGCTGCCGCCGACCATCACGACCAGCTTCGAGGGTCAGGCCAAGGTGTTCCAGCAGTCGATGAACAACCTGGGGCTGCTCCTCTTCGTCGCGATCGGCGTCGTCTACATCGTGCTCGGCGCGCTCTACGAGAGCTACATTCACCCGATCACGATTCTCTCCGGGCTCCCTTCGGCGGGGCTGGGCGCGCTGGTCACGCTCTATCTGTTCGGCAACGAGCTGAACATCTACTCGTTCGTCGGCCTGGTGATGCTGATCGGCATCGTCAAGAAGAACGCGATCATGCAGATCGACTTCGCGCTCGAAGCCGAGCGGAAGCACGGCAAGACGCCGACCGAAGCGATCTATGAAGGCTGCGTCATCCGCTTCCGCCCGATCATGATGACGACGATGGCGGCGCTGCTCGGATCGGTGCCGATCGCGCTCGGCTACGGCGCCGGCGGCGAGGCGCGCCGGCCGCTCGGGCTGGCCGTCGTCGGCGGCCTGGTCGTGTCGCAGCTGATCACGCTGTATCTGACGCCGGTCGTCTACACCTACATGGCCGGCCTGTTCAAGACGCGCAAGATTCGGGGCACGGTCGCGGACCCTGCCACCGCATAAGGACATTTCGTGAATATCTCTGAGGGGTTCATCAAGCGGCCGATCGCCACCAGTCTGTTGATGGCGGCAATCGCGCTGTTCGGCATGGTGGCGTATCGATCGTTGCCGGTCAGCGACCTGCCCAACGTCGACTTCCCGACGCTGCTGGTCACGGCGCAGCTGCCGGGCGCCAGTCCGGAGACGATGGGCGCCTCGGTTGCGACGCCGCTCGAAAACCAGTTCTCGATGATCGCCGGCCTCGAGTCGATGACCTCGGTCAACTCACTCGGCTCGACGCAGATCACTCTCGAGTTCGACCTGAACCGCAGCCTCGACGGCGCGGCGGTGGACGTCCAGGGCGCGATCACCCAGGCGGCCCGCCTGCTGCCGCAAGGCATGCCGACGCCGCCGACCTTCACCAAGGTGAACCCGGCGGATCAGCCGATCCTCTATCTCGTCATCACATCCACGACGGTGCCGCCGTGGACCCTCGACGAGTACGCGGAAACCCGCATCGCGCAGCGCATCTCGATGGTCAGCGGCGTCGCGCAGGTGCAGGTGCTCGGCAGCCAGAAGTTTGCGGTCCACGCCCAGCTCGACCCGCACGCGCTCGCCGCGCGCCAGATCGGCATCAACGAGGTCGAAGCGTCGCTGCGAGCCTGGAACGTGAATACGCCGACCGGCTCGATTATCGGCCCGCACAAGACCTACACGCTCCAGGCGACCGGCCAGCTGATGTCGGCCGCCGAATACAAGGACATGATCGTCGCCTACCGCAACGGCGCGCCGGTGCGGCTCGGCGAGCTGGGCAACATCAAGGACGGCGTCGAGGACGAGCGCACCGCGTCCTGGTTCTACACCGGCGACGGCGCGCAGCGCGCGATCACGCTCGGCATCCAGCGCCAGCCCGGCACCAACACGATCGCGGTCGCCGACGCCGTGAAGGCGCTGATGCCGCAGTGGAAGCTGGAGCTGCCGTCCAGCATCCACATGGACGTCCTCTACGACCGATCGGACACCATCCGCGAGTCGTACCGCGACGTCCAGTTCACCATGCTCCTGACGCTCGCGCTCGTCATCATGGTGATCTTCGTGTTCCTGCGAAACGTGTGGGCGACGGTGATCCCCAGCCTCGCGCTGCCCTTCTCCATCATCGGCACGTTCGCGGTGATGTACATGCTCGGCTACAGCCTCGACAACCTGTCGATGATGGCGCTCATCCTCTCGGTCGGCTTCGTCGTCGACGACGCGATCGTGATGCTGGAGAACATCTACCGCCACGTCGAGATGGGCGAAGACCCGCTGACGGCGTCGCTCGTCGGCTCGCGCGAGATCGGCTTCACGATCGTCTCGATGACCCTCTCGCTCGCCGCGGTGTTCATCCCGGTGCTGTTCATGGGCGGCGTGCTAGGCCGCCTCTTCCGCGAGTTCTCGGTCACCATCTGCGTGGCGATTCTGATCTCCGGCGTGGTGTCGGTGACGCTCACGCCGATGCTGTGCAGCCTGTTCCTGAAGAAGCCGCACAAGCACGGCGAGGAGTCGACGTTCGGCAAGGTCACCGAGCAGGGCTTCGACAGCATGCTGCGCGGCTACGACAAGGCGTTGCAGGTGGTGCTACGCCATCGACCGGCGACGATGGCGGCGTTCGTGGCGGTGTTGATCCTGACGGGCGTGCTGTTCGTGCTGGTGCCGAAGGGGTTCATTCCCGAACAGGACACCGATCAGATCGCGGTGACGACCGAGGCGGCGCAGGGCACGTCGTACGACAAGCTGGTCGAGTACCAGGACAAGGTCGCGCGCATCATCCGGCAGAATCCCAACGTCGAAGGGCTGGTTTCGACGATCGGCGGCAGCGCGGCGGCGACCCTCGGAGGACCCAACCTCGGGCAGATCGTCGTGCACCTGAAACCGCGCGGCGACCGCAAGGAGCTCGCCACCGACATCATCGCCAAGCTCAGACCGGAGATCGCCCAGGTCGTCGGCATGGACGTGTACATGCAGAATCCGCCGACCGTCCGCATCGGCGGTCAAGTCAGCAAGAGCCTCTATCAGTTCTCGATGCAGTCGCCCAACCGCGAAGAGCTGTACCAGGCCTCGCGCGATCTGAAAAAGGCGCTGACCGGGCTGCCGGGCCTCGAAGATCTGACGAGCGATCTGGAGATTTCCAGCCCGCAGGTCAACGTCGAAATCGATCGCGACAAGGCGGCGGCGCTCGGCGTCACCGCGAACCAGATCGAGAGCGCGTTCTACGATGCCTACGGCCCGCGCTGGGTCTCGACGATCTACGCGCCGGTGAACGAGTACAAGGTGCTGCTCGAGCTCGCGCCGGAGTTCCAGAACGATCCGTCGGCGCTGTCGCTGCTCTATTTCAAGGCGACGCCGCAGCCGGGCAGCGGAGCCGCGGCCAACGCTGCCGCAACCACTGCCAATGGCGGCGGCGGCACTTCGTCAGGCACCGTCGGCGGCGCGCTCGGCAGCGCGGGCAACTCAACGGCCGGCACTGTGGTGCCGCTCGACACGCTCGCGAAGACCACGCAGGTCGTCGGTCCGCAGACCGTGAACCATCACGGCCAGCTGCCGGCGGTCACCATCTCCTTCGGCCTTGCGCCGGGCGCGTCGCTCGGCGACGTGCTGACGCGGGTGCAGAAGGTCGCGGATCAGACGCTGCCGGACACCGTGAGCGGTGCGTTCCAGGGCGCGGCGAAGGCGTTCGAGAGCTCGCTCGGCAACCTCGCCGTGCTGCTCGTGATCGCCATCATGGTCGTCTACATCGTGCTGGGCATCCTGTACGAGAGCTACATCCACCCTCTGACGATTCTCTCCGGCCTGCCGTCGGCGGCGTTCGGCGCGCTCGTCACGCTCATCGTGTTCCGGATGGATCTGAACATCTACGCCTTCGTCGGCATGATCATGCTGATCGGCATCGTCGAGAAGAACGCGATCATGCAGATCGACTTCGCGCTCGAAGCCGAGCGCGGCGGCAAGAAAGCGGAAGAGGCGATCTACGAAGGCTGCCTGATCCGCTTCCGGCCGATCATGATGACGACGATGGCGGCGTTGCTCGGCGCGCTGCCGATCGCGGTCGGCTACGGCGCCGGCGGCGAGGCGCGGCAGCCGCTCGGCCTGGTCGTCGTCGGCGGGTTGCTGTTCTCTCAGCTGGTGACGCTGTTCCTCACGCCGGTGGTATACACCTACATGGCCCAGCTGCAGAGCTGGATGAAGTCGCGTCAGGACGCGCGCTCGCTGACGCCTGTCACCGCCGGCAAATAGTCCCGGTCTCAGAGACCCCGTCTCAGAGACCCCGTCTCAGAGACGGACGGCGCCCCCGGCATAGCTCCTGCAGCGTTGGCTGCAGGATGAAAACACGCACTGCCCAGGTAGCCGTCGCGTTCGTCACCTGCATCGCCCTTCAGGCCGATCTTGGCGCCGCGGTCAGGAAACGGCCCGCTCCGCCCGCGCGCCGCACGCCGCCCGCTCCATCTCTGCCGTGCGGCGACCTCGTCGGCTTCCAGGTCCTGCTCGATCGACAGGGTTTCTCGCCTGGCCAGATCGACGGCAAGACCGGCGCGAACCTGACGCACGCCCTCGCGGCGCTACAGGCCTCGAAAAAACTGCAGTCTTCCGGCCAGCCTGACTGCGACACGTGGAAGGCGCTCGGCGCCGGCTCAGCCGAGCCGACGGTGACGTCGTACACCCTGACGGACGAGGACGTGAAGGGTCCGTTCGAGAAGATCCCGCCGAAGCTGGCCGATCAGGCGAAGCTGAGCGACCTCGGCTACCAGACGACGGCCGAGCTGATCGCCGAGCGGTTTCACACGTCGCCCGCGCTGCTCGCGCAGCTGAATCGCGGCGTGCCGATGACCGCCGGCAAGACGATCAAAGTGCCGGCCGTCGAGCCGTTCGATCCAAACACCAAGCCGGTGCGTGACACGACGGACGGCGACATCAGCATCCAGGTCTCGCGCGAGGAGTCGGCGCTGCGGGCGACCCGCGCGGACGGCACGCTGGTGTTCTTCGCGCCGGTCTCGAGCGGCAGCATCCACGATCCGCTGCCGCCGGGCGACTGGAAGGTCACCGGCGTCGGCTGGCATCCGGTGTTCCACTACAACCCGGACCTGTTCTGGGACGCGAAACCGAAAGACGAAAAGGCCACGATCAAGGCCGGCCCGAACAACCCGGTCGGCGTCGTGTGGATCGCGCTGAACCTCGAACACTACGGGCTGCACGGCACGCCCGAACCCG
>Ga0097621_100003952_pt1 | contig 10267 bp, 6 predicted proteins | sample KBSMisM72_FD_73165 | JGI IMG/M metagenome (GOLD analysis project Ga0097621, IMG submission 73165) | Miscanthus rhizosphere microbial communities from Kellogg Biological Station, Michigan, USA - KBS Miscanthus M7-2 (version 2) (version 2) | ecosystem: Host-associated > Plants > Roots >... | reverse complement strand
AATTCACGCCAAATTCCCCGGCAAGCTGCTGGCATACAACTGCTCGCCATCCTTTAACTGGAAGAAGAAGCTTGACGATGAAACCATTGCGAACTTCCAGCCTGAGCTAGCCAAGATGGGGTACAAGTTTCAGTTTGTCACCCTGGCCGGATTCCATGCCCTTAACCTCAGCATGTTCGAACTAGCACGCGGCTACAAAGACAATGGTATGACTGCGTATTCCCGGTTGCAGGAAAAAGAATTCAGCCGTGAGGCCGAGTACGGTTACCAGGCAGCCAAGCATCAACGTTTCGTTGGCACAGGTTACTTCGACGGCTTGACTCAGGTAATTGCCGGAGGGGCAGCTTCGACAACCGCACTGGAAGGATCCACGGAGCAGGAGCAGTTCTCGGAGATAAAGCATCATGCACGCCCGAAGCACGGACCGGACGCAGCCTGCCAGCCGATTCTCGGTTTTTGCCCATCTACCATTGATGTGGAGGAAATCAAATCCGCCCATGGATACGAGGACGAACTCATCCCGTCGGGAGATTAACTCGGCACCAGATCTCTCTCCTGGTGCCCTCCAAAGACGCACGCTGTAGTTTCCGCCAACCTTTACAGCGTGCGTCGCCTTTTTCTTCATCGCGGGCCTCAGAGGCCCAACCGCACAACCGTCCAGTAAACCGCCGTACAAGCGATCATCATTGAGGCGGGCACGACAACGCGGCTGCGGTACCAGGGCCGATTGGCGCAATGCCAGCCAACGAGCAAGAAACCTGCGCCAATTACTGCCAGCTGCCCTGCCTCCACTCCGATGTTGAACGTAAGCAGTGCCGTTACAAATTCGGAGCGTGGCAGTCCGAGTTCCTTGAGTGCTCCGGCGAAACCCATTCCGTGCATGAGCCCGAATGCGAAGACGAGTGCGACGCGCCAAGACTTCAGTTCAGAAAGAAAAATATTTTCAATGGCGATATATGCAATCGAAATCGCAATAAGGGGTTCAACGATCCTGGGCGACACAGTAACCAGGCCATACATGGTCAGGCCGAGGGTGATTGAATGAGCAACGGTAAACGCGCTGACCTGCAAGAGGACCGATCGGACACGCCCGCTCAGCAGGAAAATGCCGAGTACGAAGAGCATGTGATCGAGGCCGAGCGGAACGATGTGAGTGAATCCGAGGGAGAAATAGCGACGGGCGACGGTGAGCCGGCCAACCACCGGAGCGAGCGCCGCCAATGGGAACGGCGCGCTGCGTTGACCACCCTCTAACCATTGAGTCGACGGATTCTCGGATGCAGCTTTTCGCACCGTCATGCCGTAGGACGCGAATGTCCATGCGTAGGTCCAAGTGAAATTCTGCGCGCCGGGAGGTATCTGCCCCGTTAATCGAATGGTCGCAACCGAGGCAGACGTGCTGCCGTTTCCCGGCGTCACGGAATAGGCGATCCCAGGATGTGCCTCAGCTCCGTCGAATACAACATTGATTCGCTGACGGAATTTATCGTCGAAATTTTGCAGTACACTCTGCATGTTAACTGGCGTTGGGGTGGTCGATGACGACTGCCCCGACACCGCCCTGAGTTTATCGATAAGGGCAGATGCGTCAGTTACGATTTCGATATCGTAGGATTGGCGTCCTTGAAACAGGACAGAGACACGGGTGGTTCCAATTTCATGTGCGGAACCGGCGGTGCTGCAAGCCATGAAGGCAACGAGCAATGCCAGATAAATCGACCGCCGCTCATGCGTGATGCGAGATAGAGTGGCTAACATTTTTGATATCGTCCCTAAGTCCTGAGCGTTTCGTTTCCGCTGCCGGCCGGCGGACAAGGGTATCCGCCCTACATTTTTGGCAGATCAAACGTGATCGATGCCCAAAAGCTTGCCCACTCAGCGTTGCCGCCAGGAGGCACTGGAATCATATGCACCGCTTTGATCAACCACATCCCACTCGAAGCTAGACGAAATCGCACGCGTCCATCTTTATCGGTGCGAAGCGCGACCTTCTCGAGCGGGTTACCGCGGTTCATGGCCACCACAAGTGCACCTGCGAGCGGGCGGTTCTCATAAGTCAACCGCACCGGAAGCTCCCCGCCACTGGGAATCGTGTACGGATTCTTTTCCGCCAGAAGCTCGAGCGTAAAGCCCAGCCACCTATCCCCTTGCTTGTCTGTGGGTGGACCTGCAAGCACCAGACTTTTCGCGCAGCGAGCAAACGCTTCGTGCGCCGGGGATCCTGACTGGTTGCGAGCGGCTCTCAGCGCCGCGATACCATCCAGGCCTTCGTCTTTCAGATATTGATTGAACTTTTCAGGCGGCAGTTCAACGGCGCTCGCGTTGCTTCGATAGCCGATTACCAGCAATCCCGGCTCGGCTACGCGTAAGAATCCTGCAGGATCATTGCCATCCCGCCCGATCACAGGCTTGGAGCCTTCTGCATCCTCGAAAAGAAACTGCTTGATGAGGGAGGAATCGCGAGGCAACGGGTCACCAAGCATATCCTGCCCGACACGCAACTTTACGCCGACGATCTCTCCGACTCTGGGAGAGAAGGTCGTGGGCTCAATCCACATGTCGTGGGCCAACAGTGGGGCTTGGCTCATGCCTATTGCTATCAATGCAAACAACCACGTGGATGGAATCAAGCGGCGCAACATTTATTTCCCTCTTCTCGAAACCGCAGCTAGAAACCTCGGGACGGCCTTCGCGAAGGAAGGCCGTCCCGGAACAGCATCTAGCGTTACGGGATTGGAATGTTGGGTACGGTTGGTACGTTCACGCCGCCGTGTCCTTGCAACAGTCCTTGGTGAGCTGGAGCGAGGAACGGGAAGCGGTCGAGATAGTCTTTGTCGTTTACCTCGACTCCTTTGGCCAGGCCGGCATTGGGATTGCCCGCTACGATCAGGCTGATCAGCACACTGTTCACGTTCACCTGATTCCGGTTCGGAGCAGTTCCGCCGCCAACGCGCCGGCCGTTCGGGAATTTCGAATCGATCGCCGCATCAATGGTGAGGACGTCGCCGGAAAAGCCATCGGCAATTGGAATCGGACGATTTAAGTTTATCGCCTTGATGATGTCCACGCGAGGTCCCTTGAGGGTATCCACTACATTGGCAGGAACGCCCAAGGCCTTGTAAATACCCAGCGCGTCGGCATCGCGCACCAGCACCGGAAACAAAATATCAGCGCCGAAGCTGGTGACATCATGCTGCGGGTTGGTGTGAAGGTAAAGGGTTTGCCGTTGAGTCCCCACCAGTCCAGCATTGAAAAGAGGCAAAGCATTTCTGCCGACCTGCACAAAATCACCCGTACCTCTTTCACCGGTTATGATGTTGTCGGTATCGACGATCTGCGTTTTATGGCGACTGATGCTCGCCCACACCCGGATCAAGCTGTCAGTGGAGTTGGCTTTGAGCACTCCGTTATGCGGAACACCCTTGGGAAATACATCACTGATTGGCACTTCCAGAGCAATTGAGAAGAGGTTAAAACCAGTGAAAACATCCTTGGCGGGAGGGCGGCGCGCGCCGGGGATTCCGCCCAGATCGTCTGAGTTAAGATTCACCAGGTCGAAGATTCCTTTCTCATCAAGCTGATAAGGATCGTCAAACTGACCGGCGACAATTCGGCCTCCGTTGGCCAGAGGATGGATATAACTGTCGACAAAATCCTGATCGTAGAGACCTACTTCGCGGCTGCTGGGATCGCCAGAATCGTAACCCTTGAAGGCGCCGAGACCGTAGATCAAACGGTCAGTCTGCGGACCGTGGTTGTTGGGAAGAACTGGAAGATCTTTTCCAAGCGTGTCGGAGTCGCGATCGTCGCCACCATCGGATACTTTTATCCGAGTGACTGTCATAGTCTCCGTTCCGCCGGTGAGCTGCCAGAGCAGTTCGTTGCCCCCACCTAGGGGGTCGCTAGGGCTGGGGGTAGCTTCGGGTTTCAGCTTATTTTTGAATTCAACCCGATAGATAACTCTGTCCTTCAGGCTTTTGCCTTTTGCGATGTGAAACTCGTAGCGATAACCGTTGCAGGCGCGCAATCCTTGATTGCCTTGGCCCGGTTCATGGAGCGGGTTAAAGTCCATGATCAGATATAGCTTGTCATGGGCTTGGTTCGACACCCATGCAAATGTGTCGGTATTGTCGGCGCAGGGCTCGTTAAGAATTGCCAGTGCTTCGCGATGGCTCGACGCGTGGGCAGCGATTGCCAAGGCGAACGTGGCCGCCAGGGTGAGAATCTTGGATATTCGTTTCATACGTGCTCTCCTGTAGTTGCATACGGACGCCCGTGGAGATTGGATTGCGGGACTCAGGAGATTTTTGCGGAGGAGGACCTAATCGTTGGACGGCAGGGCCAGAGGATTCGAGTCGGGGGCGGAGTAAGACTAGTGTCTAACTACCTGTGGCAACTCCGATTTTCACCAGTGCAAGAGATTGCACATTGATTTCGGGGTTAGGCCGACCTCGTATTTGCTGCAGACCCGGTTCGCCGATTCAGGCGACGTGGATTTCTTGATGCTTTGTGACGTGCTGCATATACCCTTCGGTCGCAAAGCACAGAGCACGATCAAAAAACTGGTCGAGCATGCGCAGCAGTTCCAACTGTCCGTAAATGTCGATCACACTGTTCAGCAGTCCCCGTCCTTGAAGAAAACTCCAAAGATGTTCATTGGTGGAGACGATCGACCAGCACAGATCTGGCAACGAAACACCTTGAGAGGCCCGCCGGGCACCGATCTCGCGATAGCGGTGCTCGATGTCGGCCTCGGTCTTGTTGAGCAGCCAATCGCTCAGATGAAGGAGTATCTCTCGGGCGCGATTGCGAAGTTCGTCGGGCGGGACTTTGTCGAGTTCTGCGGTTCGGGAAGATGTACGGAACTTGCTGATGAGGCCGGCGACCAATTCGTCACTATGAGTTTCAATTAACCTTACAAATCGAAGTAGTCCTCTTTGATATGTTTGGATGTAGTTTCAGAAAGCGGGGATGCAAAAGTCCGGACGTAACCATCGCATTGGCTTCGGGCACCCACACCCGGCAATAGAAGATGCAATTAGAATGGTTTACTTTCGGCGTCCGGGAGATTCCATGCTCAGACAGTTGGTGATCAATTCGGGACTCTTGCTCTGCCTCAATGCCGCGGCGCAGATGCCTCCGGCAAATTACGACGAAGCAAGAGTCGGTAGCTATACGTTACCGGCCCCGCTGGTATTCAACGACGGGAAGCCGGTTAGAACGCCCAAGGATTGGGCTAAACGTCGCGCCGAGATTCTAACCCTGTTCGAAACCAACATGTTCGGCCGCAGCCCGAAACCTCCCAAGCATACTCGCTTTGAGGTGGTCGACGTGGACAAGAACGCACTCGGAGGAAAAGCCGTCCGTACCCAGATATCAATTTATTTTTCTGATAAGAACAATGGTCCGAAAGAAAGCCTGCTGCTCTATGTTCCATCAGCCGCCAAAAAGCCGGTTCCGATTTTCCTTACTCTCAATTTCATGGGCAATCAGTCAGTGATCGACGACCCCGGCATTAAGCTCCCGATCATTTGGGACTGGAAGACGCACCAACCGCATCTCGCCGCCGAGAGTTCGCGAGGAAAGAGCCACGAATTCCAGGTGGAGAAAACTCTCGCACGCGGCTATGCCTTCGCGACGATTTACTATCAAGAGATTGAGCCGGATTTCAAGGGCGCTCTATTGGACGGCATTCGGCCCCTGTACTCCAAACCAGGACAAAATCAGCCCATTCCCGACGACTGGGGAGCAATCGGGGCATGGGCGTATGGACTAAGCCGTGCGATGGACTATCTAGAACAAAATAAAGATATCGATGCCAAGCGCGTCGCAATCATGGGCCATTCGCGGTTAGGCAAGACAGCTCTCTGGGCAGGCGCTCTCGACAAGCGGTTTGCGATGGTGATTGCGAATTGTTCCGGGGAAGGCGGTGCTTCCCTGATGCGCCGCAACTATGGTGAGACGATTCACCATTTGGTGGACTCATTTCCTTATTGGTTTGATGGAAACTTCCAGAAGTTCGATGAACATGCCAACCAACTTCCCGTTGATGCTCATGAATTAATTGCGCTGACCGCACCCCGTCCGGTCTACATTACCGGTGCGCAGGATGATCAATGGGCGGACCCTCGAGGTGAGTTTCTGGCAGCGGTGGCGGCGGGACCGGTATACAAACTGCTGGGCGCGGAGGATCTGGGCACCGATCAGATGCCAGCCCTGAATCAGCCAATCATGCATACCATAGGATTTCACGTGCGCGAGGGCAAACACGAAGTGACAGCATTTGATTGGGACCAGTTTCTGAGGTTTGCCGATAAAAACTTGCAGTAGAGAACCGCGGATGTTCTACGCCTGCGTACCGTGGCACTTTTTGTATTTCTTGCCTGATCCGCAGGGGCACGGATCATTGCGGCCGATTTTCTCACCACGCACGACCTGCTGCACTGGTTGCTGTTCACCACCACCGGCCATGCGCGCCTGTTCCAACTCACGCTTTTTCTTGCGCTGGAAATTTTCTTCCAGGTCATCCACGGAAGTTGCCAACGGACGCGAGGGCCGGGTGTGGCCGTTGCCGCCGCTGCCCAGAGTGGGAGCTTCCTGATTCGATGGCTCGGGTGGCCGCTCCAGAATCTGCATGAGATACAGGTAGCGTACCGTCTCTTCCTGGAAACGCTGCATCATGGCTTCGAACATGTCGAAGGATTCGCGCTTGTACTCCACCAGAGGATCGTGCTGCCCGTACCCACGCAACCCGATGCCCTCTTTGAGGTGGTCCATGTCGCGGAGGTGATCTTTCCATTGCGCGTCGAGCACGCTCAGCATGATCATGCGCTCGTGGTAGCGCATGGCGTCGGGACCAATCAGCTGCTCTTTGGCGTTGTACCGTTCCTGAAGCTTGGCAAAGATCGCATCGCCGAGTTCCTGGCGGTTGAGTGTCTCAGGCTTCAATCCTTCGGACATAATGTCCACGCCGAAGCGGGTAAAGATCGAATCTTTCAGGCCCTTAATGTCCCAATCATCGGCATGGGCCTTGATGGGGCAATGCTGCTCAATCAGATCGCCCAGAATTCCAGAGACATAATCTTCGAGGATAAGTTCCTTCTGGTCGACGCCTTCGAGCAGTTGGTGGCGCAGTCCGTAGACCGCCTCGCGCTGCTTGTTCATTACGTCGTCGTATTCGAGCAGGTGTTTGCGGGATTCGAAGTTCTGGCCTTCGACAGCTTGCTGGGCCTTCTCAATGCGCCGGGTGATCAACTTCGATTCAATGGGAATCCCTTCTTCCATGCCCAAACGCTGCAATAGCGTCGAAACCCATTCCTTGGCGAAGATACGCATCAGGTCATCTTCAAGGGAGAGGTAGAAGCGCGAGGAACCCGGATCGCCCTGGCGGCCGGCGCGTCCACGAAGCTGATTGTCGATGCGGCGGGATTCGTGACGCTCGGTGCCAAAGATATGCAAGCCGCCAGCAGAAGTAACTTCGTCATGCTCCTTGTCGGTCTGCTGCTTGTAGCGGTTGAAGACTTCCAGCCATTGTTCGGTTGGAACTGTGAATTCTTTGCCGTTGTAGTACCAGACCGTGGTCTTGCCGTCGTCGGTCGGCCCTTCGATTTTTCCTTCGGCGATTCGTACAGGCTGGGCTATGCCTTTTTTCAGGGTTTCCTGTTTAGCCATGAATTCTGGATTCCCGCCGAGCAGAATGTCGGTACCGCGGCCAGCCATGTTGGTGGCGATCGTGACCGCGCCCTTGCGGCCTGCCTGGGCAACGATCTCGGCCTCCTTTTCGTGTTGCTTGGCGTTCAGCACCCAATGCTTGACGCCCTTTTTCTTCAGCAGGTCGGAGAGCCTTTCCGATTTCTCAATCGAAGTGGTTCCCACCAACACCGGCTGTCCGGTGGCGTGCAGCTTTTGAATCTCGTCAGCAGCCGCATAGTACTTTTCCTTCTCAGTGCGGTAGACCACGTCGGGATTCTCAATGCGCAACAATTGCTTATTGGTGGGAATCACCGTGACTTGCAGCTTGTAGATCTTGTCGAATTCCGGGGCCTCGGTTTCCGCAGTTCCGGTCATACCGGCCAACTTTTTGTACATGCGGAAATAATTTTGAAATGTAATGGTCGCCAGCGTCTGGTTTTCGCGCTCGATTTTGACGTTCTCTTTGGCTTCAACCGCCTGGTGAAGACCATCGGACCAGCGCCGCCCCGGCATCATGCGGCCGGTGAATTCGTCGACGATGATGACTTCGCCGTCTTTGATCACATATTCCACATCGCGGCGGTAGAGTGCGTGCGCCTTGATTGCAACTTCAACGTGATGCTTTAAGTCCCAATTCTCGGGATCGGCAATATTGCCAATGCCGAGTAGCGACTCAACTTTTTCCCAGCCTTCGTCGGTGACCGTGATACTGCGGTGCTTCTCATCGACCACGAAGTCACCGGTTAGAGTCGCAGCCTCACCCGGCGCACCTTCGATTTCTTCGCCCTTTTCAAGCTTGGGGATGATTTTGTTAACCCGGGCATACTTGTCGGTGGATTCCTCACTGGCACCCGAAATAATCAACGGAGTCCGGGCTTCATCGATCAGGATGGAATCAACTTCGTCTACGATTGAAAAGTTGTGCCCGCGCTGCACGCAATCGCGTAGATCGAACTTCATGTTGTCGCGGAGATAGTCAAATCCGTATTCGTTGTTGGTGCCGTAGGTGACGTCTGCGGCGTATGCCTCACGGCGCTGTTCATCATCCAGGTCGTGGACAATCACTCCCACCGATAGCCCGAGGAAGCGGTAGAGTTTGCCCATCCACTCCGAATCGCGTTTGGCCAAGTAATCGTTGACCGTGACCACGTGCACGCCGCGCCCGCTCAAAGCATTCAAGTAGACCGGGAGCGTAGCGACAAGGGTTTTTCCTTCTCCGGTCTTCATTTCGGCGATTCGGCCGTTATGCAAAACCATACCGCCGATAAGCTGCACGTCGAAGTGGCGCATGTTGAGAACGCGCCGTCCGGCCTCACGAACTACCGCGAAAGCCTCGACTAGTATCTCGTCCAGAACTTCCTGCAGCAGCTTGTAGCGTTCATTGGCAAGCGCTTTGGCGCGATCAGAGCCCGCATCGGGCTCTTCCGGCAGTTTGCCAAGGCGTTCGGCTACTAGCTTTCGAAAATCTGCGGTCTTCGCCCGCAGCTGCTCGTCAGAAAGCTTCTGCATCTCCGGTTCGAGCGCAGTGATGGCTTGCATGTTAGGCAGCAAGCGTTTGACATCGCGCTCGTTTTGGGTCCCGAAGACCTTGGATACAAGAGAGTTAATCAACTAGGCAGTCCTCATTCAGGCCAGGTACACAACCGTCCCTATGTTTTAGAAGCCTAGCATATTAGATGCGTTTGACGGGGGTAAGTCGCTGATATGTCGTTACCTGGAGAAGCGCCCTTATTGGCCGAACTGGCGAAGATGATGGTCGGCATGTAAGTAGGCCCACCGCATCCACTGCCATTGGGATAGCGGGCCAAAAATGGGATGCGGCTGCCAGGTGAAGTCCGGGGTAGGCGACGCAATTCTTTCCAGCAAAATGAGAAGCGATGCCATGTCAACCGCGAAATCAGCCGGCTTAGTACCGCCGACAAACTGATCTACCTCAGGCCGGGTTTTGATGCCTCGAGGCCATGGAAAGGGAAGATACAGCGCCGGCCATTTGAGAGCAGTAGAACGCCGAAGCGTGCTGATAGGTCTTTCTCCCATCATGGATCTAAGGGAATCGGACAGGTGGCAAATTGTCTGATGGGCCGACATCCTTCCCCAAAGCCGCGGGCTGTCGACGCGAAGATTACCCAAGCGGCGCAGGATAGCGTTTCTAGCTTCGGGTTGGGCAAAGGTCTTCAAGTTGCCGAGTATATTACCAACTACAGAAGTAGCAATGTATTCTAGGGACGTCGAGCAAGAGGGCCACGCGAACGATTGGAACCCGTTACCCACTTCCTGACCGGCGCCTGCCTGGGACGAGCCGGTTTTAACCGCAAGACTGCGCTCGCCACCGCCACCATGACCCTAGCGGCGGAAGCACCCGACCTTGACGTTTTCTCCCGCTTCAAAGGCACAGTTTTTGGATTCGCCCACCATCGCGGCTTCACCCATTCTTTTCTTGGGTTGTTTCTTATTTCGGCGCTGGTCGTTGGATTCATGCACCTGGTCTGGCGGATTCGCGGCCGCCGGGTCAAAGATCGAAGTCTTCCACCGCGATGGGGGCTGCTGTTCCTGTTCGCCTACATCGCCGGGCTCA
>Ga0097621_100003951_pt1 | contig 10267 bp, 8 predicted proteins | sample KBSMisM72_FD_73165 | JGI IMG/M metagenome (GOLD analysis project Ga0097621, IMG submission 73165) | Miscanthus rhizosphere microbial communities from Kellogg Biological Station, Michigan, USA - KBS Miscanthus M7-2 (version 2) (version 2) | ecosystem: Host-associated > Plants > Roots >... | reverse complement strand
CTGCGGCGCCACTCCCAGCGTGCCGCCCACAATCTGCCGAAGGCGTGCGGTGTCGAGCATCGTCCCGGTGCCGATGACGCGCTCGAACGGCAGGCCCGAACTGATCGCGGCCTCGTAGGTCAGCACATCGACCGGGTTCGTGACGACGAGAATGGTGCCGGCATAGCCACGAAAGTGGGCGGCGATGTCACGGGTGAGACGTACATTGTCCCTGGCGAGGTCGAGGCGCGATTCGCCGGGTTTCCCGTTTCGTCCAGCCGCGATGACGACCGCATCGGTCGCGCGCATTTCGTCGAGCGACGCGGCCCGAACCGTGGCCACCGGATAGTAGGCCGCACCCTGCGCGAGGTCCATCGCCTCGCCTTCAGCGACCGCCGTTCGGGCGTCATGGAGCAGCAGCTCCTGCGCGAGCCCGGCGTGCAGGGTGGACATCGCGATGCTCGAGCCCACCCCACCGGTGCCGATGATCCCGACGCGCGTGAAGTGTGGCATGCAGCGGTAAGACGAAGTCTACCGTCAATGCGGCTTCAACACGACCTTGATGCATTCATCCTTGTTGTCCCGGAACGTTTTGTACGCCTCCGCCGCCTGATCGATCGGCAGCCGGTGCGTAATGACGAACGACGGATCGATCTCGCCTCGATCGATCCGATCGAGCAGGGGCCTGAGGTACTTCATGACGTGGGTCTGCCCCATCTTGAAGGTCAGCCCCTTGCCGAACGCCGCGCCGAAGGGCATCTTGTCGAGGAACCCGCCGTAGACCCCGGGGATGGACACAGTGCCGCCCTTCCGGCACGCGTGAATCGCCTGCCGGAGCGCGGTCGGCCGATCGGTGGCCAGGTAGGCCGCGGTCTTGGCGCGATCGTAGTACGCGTCGAGAGTCGAGCCGTGCGCCTCGAGCCCGACGGCCTCGATGCACGCATCGGGACCGCGTCCCGCGGTCAGCTGCTTCAGCCGATCGAACACGTCTTCCTCTTCGAAGTCGATCGTCTCGACGCGGCCGAGCCGGGCCGCCATGCGCAGGCGCGCCGGCACGCAGTCGATGGCGATCACCTGTTCCGCGCCGAGCATCAGCGCGCTCGCGATCGCCATCTGCCCGACCGGGCCGCAGCCCCAGACGGCGACGATGTCTCCCGGCTGGATGTTGCAGTTCTCGGCGGCCATGTAGCCGGTGGGAAAGATGTCGGTGAGGAACAACACCTGTTCGTCGCCGAGATGGTCCGGCACCTTCATCGGGCCGACGTCGGCGTAGGGCACGCGCACGTACTGCGCCTGCCCGCCGGCGTAGCCGCCCATCATGTGGGAATAGCCGAACAGCCCCGAGCCGGCATACCCGTACAGCTCCTCGACCATCCTCGCATTCGGATTCGAGTTGTCGCAGGCCGACCACAGCTGACGCTCGCAGAAGAAACAGCCGCCGCAGGCGATGGTGAACGGGACGACCACGCGGTCGCCGATCTTGAGCTTGTGGTTGCCGGTCCCGACTTCCACGACTTCACCCATGAACTCGTGGCCCAGGATGTCGCCGGCCTTCATCGTCGGGATGAAGCCGTCGAGAAGGTGCAGGTCGGAGCCGCAGATCGCGGTGGTGGTCACCTTGACGATCGCGTCGCGCGGGTTCAGGATCCGGGGGTCGGGCACCTGTTCGACCCTGACGTCATTGGTGCCGTGCCAGACCAGCGCCTTCATCGCCGGCCTCGCGGTTGTCCTTCGGTAGTGGGAATCTCTCCGGTCTCCATCAGCTGCTTGAACCGCCGGAGTCCTTCGCGAATCACATCCGACGGCTCCTCACCAAACGCCCATGCGAAGGCGGCGCCGAGCTTTCCGCCGGGCGGGTCGTACTGCAGCTTCACCCGCACGACGGTGCCGCGGCCGACCGGCCCGGCTTCGAAATGGACGGACCCGGCGCTGACCAGCTCCGAGCCTTCGACCGTGCGCCACGCCAGCAGCTGATTGGGAATGTCGTTGATGATGTCCGCGTACCATTCCGTCCGCCATCCCGCCGGCCCTTTGGCGATCCAGTGCGAACGGCGGTGCCCGACGATCTCCACCGAGGCCAGCTGCGGCATGATCATCGGTATGAGCTCGAGATTGCGCCAGAATTCGTAAAGCTCGTCCGGTCCACGGTTGATCGCCACCGACTCCTCGACGCCGGTGCCGCGGGATCCGCCGAGCCGCGCGCGCGTGTCGCGCGTGGATCGCCAGATCAGGCTGGCGCCGGTGGTCGCGAGCAACGCACCGACCGGATGATGCTCCCGCGACAGTTTCTTCGCGCCCCACACGACGAGCGCGGCGCCGCCGAGCGCGGTCGCCCAGCGCTCGGGATGCTCCATGACAGATTCCATTATTTCTTCTCCCCTGATCCTGGCTCGGCCATGCCGCGATGCATTTCCGCGATGACCAGTGACACGCGGTGTCGTTTAACGCAACTGAACTGAAGGGCTCGACACCGGCCTCGCCTGCCGGCGTCAAGCGGCGTGAAGCCGAAAAGCTACGGCTGCGGGCAGGAGCCGGAAATCGCCTGAACGCTCTGCACCTTGAACTCGCGAATGCCGGTGCTCGTCGCGCCTCCCGGCGTCGCCGCCGAGGGAGTGGCCGCCGACGGCTGAACCAGGCTGCCGACGATCTGCACGCGCTGGCCGCGGAATCCCGAGACGTCGGCGCCGCTCAAGCGATAGCCACCGGTGGCAACCGGCGACGAACCGGGTGCGACTGGAGCGGCAGCCGGAGTGGCCGGTGCGTTCGGCCGTGCCGCCGGCACAGCGGCCGGCGCGGTCCCCACCGTACCTGCAGTGCCTGCGGTGCCGGCCGTTCCTGCGGTGCCGGCGGTCCCCGCCGTCGCCGGTGGTTGTGCCGTTGCCGGCGGCTGTGCCGTCGCCGGTGGCTGTGCGGTCGGCGTCGCCGGCGCTCCGGCCGCGGTCGGCATGGCCGGGGCGCCGGCCGCGGTCGGCATCGGCGGCGCCGCGGCTGCGGACGGCATCGGCGCAGGCGTCGCGGTCGTCACCTGGCCGGGCGCGGCGGTGCCGGAGCTCGCGAGCGTCGCATCCGACAGCATGAACGGATCAGATGCGGCAGCGCCGCCGGCCACGCATCCGATCAATGTCATCGTTTGATTCGCTGATGCCGGAGCGGCAGCAGTCGAGGGTGGCTGAGCGGTTTGCCCGGCGAATGCGCTTGCGGCGCAGGCGACCAGGAATCCAGTGAGTGATGTGATCCTCATCTATGACATCTCCTTTATCGATGGAGACAGCGGCTGCAAACTGTCCGCCAGCGCCATGAAGAGGTGTGTCGCGTCGAGGTGAGATGTGGCATCCCGAACCCGCACCTGACATAATCTGGCCTGTAGAGTTCGGGCTCGGTCTCGCCTCCGAAGCTCCTGTCATATGGACACGATCGGCAAATATCAACTCGTCCGCATCATCGGCGAAGGCGGAATGGGGCGAGTGTACGAAGCGATCGACCCGATCATCGGGCGCCGGGTGGCCGTCAAGACGATCTCGCTGAGCGTCGCGACGGACGCGGAAACCCGCTCTCGATTCTTTCGCGAGGCCCAGGCTGCCGGACAGCTCTCGCACCCCAACCTCATAACGATTCACGACATCGGCGACGCCGAGGGGACGCCGTACATCGTGATGGAGTATCTCGAGGGCCTGGACCTGAACCGGAAGATGCGGCAGGAGCGCCTGTCGTACGACATGAAGATGCAAATCATGATCGACGTGTGCGAGGGCCTATCCTTCGCGCACGGCCGCGATATCGTCCACCGCGATATCAAGCCGGCCAACATCTTCATCACCCCCAACGGACGCGCGAAGATTCTCGACTTCGGCCTGGCGCGCGGTGTGCTGTCCGATGTGACGCAGACCGGCAAGATCGTCGGCACGCCCAACTACATGTCGCCGGAACAGATCCGGGACGAAGGGGTCGACCATCGCTCCGACATCTTTGCGGCGGGCGTCGTCTTCTACGAGCTGCTCTGCGGCCGGAAGGCGTTCGAAGGGGACTCGGTCGCGACCACGCTCTACAAAGTACTCGAGACGCAGCCTCAGCCGGTCCATCTGATCGACGATCAGCTGCCGGCCACACTCTCGAGCGTCATCGAGCGGGCGCTCGCCAAGGACCGGCTCGCCCGATTCCAAACCAGCGGCGAGATGCTCGAGGCGGTGCTGCAGGCGCACGGCCGCACCACGGAGATCGAGCGGTCGCGCCTGACGTCGCTGCCGCGGCAGATGCCCTCCCGCGCGGCGGCCGCCGTGCCGGCACCGGCGCCGCGGAGCCGGGCGATGATCGGCGCGTTGACCGCCGCCTGTGTCGCTGTCGCGGCCATCGCCGGTTTCGTGGTCTGGAGCCGGCAGGCGCGAGAGCCGAGGCCGGCGTCGCCGATCGCACAGTCGGCCCCGATCGCGAGCGCACCGGCACAGACGACGATTCCTGCGGCGCCTCCGCCGCCTCCGCCGGCGCGCGCTGTGGCGCCTGCACCTCAGGACAACGTCCCGCCGCCGAGGGCGGCCAACCCGAGGCCTTCTCCGGCGCCCGGCAAACCTTCGATCCCGGGACCGTTTCCGGCGGTCGCTCCTTCGGTGACGCCACCGCCCGCCCCCGCGGCGCCGGTCGAAACGACCACCGTGCCTCCGACATCGGCGCCGCCCACCCAGGTGTCGCCGCCTGTCCCGGTGCCGAGGCCGGCGCCGATCGAAGTGGCGCCGGTGACCGCGCCGCCCACGGTTGCTCCAGCACCGCCGCCGCAGCCCGCGCCGCCGGCGGCACGCGCTGAAGAGAATCCACAGGCGGCGGTTCAAGCGGTGCTCGCGCGATATCGCGCCGCCCTTGAATCGCGCGACATCAACGCACTCAAGCGTATCTGGCCCGCGTTGTCGGGCCGCCAGGAGGACGCCATCAGGAACGAGTTCGAACACTCACGGGCCATCACGGTCGGTCTGGAAGGGGTCGATATCCGGCCGGCGGGCAACGGCGCGACGGTGACGTGCCGCCGCAGCTACGCCGTCACGACCGCCGATGGACAGACCTTACGAACGGCGACGACGATGGTCATGACCCTCGCGCACCGGGACAGCGCGTGGACCATCGAGACGATCCGCCACGAGGCGGCCCGATGATCCGGCGCCTCATTGCGACCGGTTTCCTCATCGCCTCCGTCACCACACCCGCCGCCGCGCAGACCACGGTCGAATCGAGAAGCCCGACGCTGGCCGAGCTGCTGCAGAACGTCTACGGTCCGCACGGCCTCACCGTCGACAGCGAAGCGGTGCTGCCTGACGGATCGACCCACTCGGCACACTTCAACGGTGCGTTTCAGTCGGAATTCGAGCGGATCAACATCGCGCTCGTCCGCCAGCTCGGCGCGCTGCCGATTCCGTCGCCGGCCTCCGGGTTCACCTACGCGTTCGACAGCTCGACCGGCACCTTCGTGCGATCGACGCAGAGCTTCGGCCCGATCCTCGCGGACCGCGCCGAGACAATCGGCCGCGGCCGGTTCGCGTTCGGCTACAGCCTGCAGCAGTTCTCGTTCGAGACGTTCGACGGGCTGAGCCTCAGTCACATTCCGGCGGTGTTCACCCACGACGATTTCGCCCTCGGCGGCGGCCGGGCGGACGTGATCACCACGACCAACGCGATCACCGCGTCGGTCTCCCAGTCGGCGTTCTCGCTGACCTACGGCGCCACCGAACGCTTCGACATCTCCTTTGCCGTGCCGCTGGTGCGAACATCGCTGAGCGTCGTCTCCGACGCGCTCATTCACCGGATCGGGACCGCGGACAACCTGGCGATTCACTTTTTCCGCGATCCGGAGGCCCCCGGCACCTACGGCACCGAGCGGAGCTTCATCGCCAAGGGTTCGGCGGCGGGGATTGGCGACGTGATCGTGCGGGGGAAAGGCACCGCGTTCAAGACGGCGCGCACCGGAGTGGCGCTCGGGCTCGAGGCGCGATTCCCCACCGGGCAGGAGGAAAATCTCCTCGGCTCAGGGTCCTTCGGCCTGAAGGCGTTCGAGGCGGTGTCCGCGACCTACGGACGCATCGCGCCGCACGTCAACGTCGGCTATCAATGGAACGGCCGTTCGGTCCTGGCCGGCGACGTGGCGACCGGCGTCAAGGGCGATCTGCCCGACGAGCTCTCGTACGTCGTCGGCGCGGACGTCGGCGTCGAGAAGCGGCTGTCGATCGCGTTCGACGTGCTGGGACGCTATTCAACAGACGCGCCGAGGCTGTCGAGCAGCACCTTCAAGCCGGCCGGTTCGCAGGAGACGTTTCAGGACATCGCCTTCAGCGTCGGCTCGCTGAACGTGGTGACCGGATCGTTCGGCATGAAGGCGAACATCGCCGGCACCATGCTGGTCACGTTCAACCTGCAGTTCAAGTTGAACGACGCCGGGGTCCGCGCCAAGGTCGCGCCGCTCATCGGCTTCGAGTACGGTTTCTAGGATCTTCGCTCCGACTTACACCGCTCGTCCTGAGCTTGTCGAAGGACGAGCCGCGATAGTGCTCATGGTTCGACAGGCTCACCATCAGCGTGTATGGATATGGGCTCACCACACGGAAGGAACACGATGTCATCTGACTTGCAGAACACCGTGGCGCTGCTCACCCGCACGCCGGCGGTTCTCGATACGCTGCTCCGCGATCTGCCCGACACATGGACCCGCCGAAATGAAGGCGACGGCACGTGGGATGCCTTCGAGATCGTCGGCCATCTGGCCCACGCCGAACGCGCCGACTGGATGCCGCGGGTGCGGACGGTGCTCCAGTTCGGCGAGAGCCAGACGTTCGTCCCCTTCGATCGCGCCGGCGCCGAGCGGGAGGACCCGGGATCGTCGCTGGCGCAGCGGTTGGACGAATTCGCCCGGCTGCGATCGGACAACCTGGATGCGCTCCGCGCGTTGAACCTGCAGCCCGCAGACCTCGAGCGTCGCGGACGGCATCCGAGCCTTGGCAGCGTGACGCTGTCGCAGCTGCTCGCGACCTGGGCGGCTCACGACCTGACGCACCTGCATCAGCTCTCGAGGGTGATGGCCCACCAGTACCGGGACGCCGTGGGTCCGTGGAGCGGCTACCTCGGGGTCTTACAGTGCGCCGGCCACAGCTCGTAGGGTTCTCAACAGGAGGCGAGGAGATCAAGAGAGCTTTTTTCTTCACGAAAGAGCCGGCTCGTCTCTGCGGCGTCTCGGCGGTCTCTGCGGTCTCCGCGGTTTCTTCCTATTCGTAGTGCAGCGCCTGCACGGGATCGAGCCGCGACGCTTTCATGGCGGGATAGACGCCGGACACCAGGCCGATCAGGACCGACACTGAAAACGCCAGCGCCAGCGATCCGCTGCTGATGATGGTGGACCAGCCGGCGAAGTTGGCGATGAGCCGCGACATCGACGCGCCGAGCAGCAGGCCCATCGTGCCGCCCGCCACCGCGATCAGCGTCGTTTCCATCACGAACTGCCGGATGATGTCGGTCCGTCTCGCGCCAATCGCGCGGCGGACGCCGATCTCGCGCGTGCGCTCGAGCACGCTCGCCAGCATGATGTTCATGATGCCGATGCCGCCGACCAGCAGCGAGATCGACGCCAGCGCCACCATGACGATGTCGAAGATGCGCTTGGTGCGCTGCTGCTCGGCGAGGAGCTCGGCCGGCACGATGAGGGTGTAGTCGTCGGCGCCACGGTGCGATGCGGTCAGGATGCCGCGGACGGTCGCCGCCGCGGCGAGCACGTCGGCGTCGGGCTTCAGGCGGAGATAGACGCCGTCCACTTCGTCGCGGAACTGGCTGTAGTTGTCCTCCAGCCGCAGCATCGCGGCGCCGGTCGGCACGTAGAGGACGTTGTTGCGATCCTGCCCCGGCAGGCCGGCGACGTCGGTCTGCGCCACCGCCTGCGCTCCCGCGACGCCGATCGCCTGATACCACTGGCCGTTGACCTTGACGAACTGTCCCAGCGGATCGGCCAGGCCGAAGAGCCGGACGCGCGCCGCTTCTCCGAGCACACACACGGGCGCCGCGTGCGCCGCCTCCTCCGCGGTGAAGAAGCGGCCGGACGCGATCTTCAGCCCGGCGATTTGCCGAAAGTTCGCATCGACGCCGTACACGGCCGGCAGCTCGCCCTGCGGCTTGGGCATCACCTGCGACGGCGTGAAGCGCTTGCGCGGCGACACGATGTCGAGGCCGGGCACGGTCGCCTCCATCGCGCGGATGTCCTTGAAGCTCAGGCCCGGCGACTGCTGACGCACTTTCTGGTACGCCTGGAACTCGGTGGTCTCGCGCGCCTCGACGATCAGGTTGCGGACGCCCAGATCCTCGATGAACGCCATCACCTGCTGCTGCGCGCCGGCGCCGATCGACAGCATCGCGACGACCGCCGCGACGCCGAAGATCATCCCGAGCATGGTCAACAGCGTGCGCAGCTTGTGCAGCAGCAGGTTGTCGACGCTTCGGCCGAGGTCGGGCAGCCAGAGCACGGAGGTGGTCATCGGGCGGCGCGCTGCGGCGCCTGGGGCGGCGTCCTGGAACGCGTGCCCGACGAAGCGTTGGGGTTGACGAGGGCGACCTCGGCGGCCGGCTCGATGTTCTCGACCACCGCGACGCTGTCGGTCCACGCGCGCACCCGCACTTCGTGCGCGTCGAAGCCGCCGGTCGATCGGACGTAGACCGTCGGCCGTCCGCTGACGTCGAACACCGCGGTCCGCGGCACGAACAGCACGTTGTCGTAGGCCGCGCCGGAAATCGCGATCGCAGCCGACACACCGGGCCGCACCGCGGGGTTGGCGCTGACGTCGAAGGCGATGTCGAACTGGCGCGTGCCGGCGTCGAACAGACCGCGCGACGCGACGCCGCTCACGCTGCGGACGGTTCCGAGCAGCGTCGCGTCGGGCAACGCGTCAACCGCCACCTTGACCGTCTGCCCCGGCGACACGTTCGCGCGATCCTGTTCGGCGAGTTTCGCGGTCACTTCGATCCGCGAGGAGTCGATGACTTCCACGATCGGCTGGCCGGCAAACGCCGCGTCCCCGATGCGGTAGTCGGGCATCGCGCCGCCGAAGTAGATGCCGCCGAACGCCTGGAAATTCGTGCGCACGATGACCACGCCGTCGAACGGCGCCCGCACGTGCAGGCTCTCGATGTTGCGCTCGGCGACCTGCACCGAGAGCTGCGCCTTGTTGCGCTTCTCGCGCACGCCGTCGCCAGACGCCCGCGTCGTTTCCCGATGCGTCTTCACGTCGGCCTCGAGCTGGACCAGCCGCTGCGTCGCCTCGTCGCGCGTCAGCACGTTCTGCTGTGCCTTGATTGCGGTCACGAGCTCGTTGCTCAGCAGGTCGAGCTCCGCGCGCCTGACGTCGTAGCGTGCATGCAGCAGCGCGACCTCGTCCTCGGCGACCTGCACCGCCGCCTGCGCGTCGGCCTTGACGATCTCCTGTTCGGCCAGCTCGAGATCGAAGCGCGCCTGCTCCAGCGTGAACTCCTGCTCCGCCGCGTCGAACTCGACGACCGCCTCGCCGGCCTTGACCGATTCGCCGGTCTCCTTCAGCTGCACAATCTGCAGCTGGCCGCCCATCGGCGGTGCGGCGAGCTGGATTGAACGGGACGCGCGCAGGTCGCCCGTGGCGTACACGGTCACCTGCACCCGCCCGCGCTGCACGTGCGTCGTCGGCACCGGCTTGGGCGCCGCTCGAGACACGCCGAGCAGCCCGGCCACGCCGACGGCCAGCAGCACGATCAGCACGAGCGCCGCCTTCTTGATCACTTCTGCGCGCCCTCCTGCTCCGGCTCTCGCAGCGCCACGCGCTCCCCTTCGTTCACCCCCGAGGCGATCGCAATCTGATCGCGTCCCCGCCGCAGGATCGACACCGTGCGGGACTCGAACGCGCCGCGGTGGGCGACGTAGACGACGGTGGCGGGACCGCGCTGAAAGACGGCGCCGGTCGGGACCACCAGGACACTGGCCAGCCGATCCAGTTCCACGCGCGCCGACGCGCTCATGCCGGAACGCAGCCGCGCATCGGCGTCCGACAGCGAGACGACGACGTCGAAGTTGCGGACCGGCGGCCAGGTGGTGAAATCAGGCTTGGCGACCACGGAGATGTCCCGCATGGCGCCGGTCAGCTCGCGATCCGGCACGGCGTCCACCCGCACGCGCACGCCGCTGCCGATCTGCACCCGGCCGCGATCGGCCTCGTCGACACGCGCCGTCAGCTGAATCTCGGTCAGGTCGGGCAGTTCCGCAATCGCCGCCCCGAACCAGGCGCGATCGCCGCGTTTGAACTCGGGC
>Ga0097621_100003949_pt1 | contig 10269 bp, 7 predicted proteins | sample KBSMisM72_FD_73165 | JGI IMG/M metagenome (GOLD analysis project Ga0097621, IMG submission 73165) | Miscanthus rhizosphere microbial communities from Kellogg Biological Station, Michigan, USA - KBS Miscanthus M7-2 (version 2) (version 2) | ecosystem: Host-associated > Plants > Roots >... | reverse complement strand
ACCCCGTACGATGCCCAAATGGGCCGCATCCGGCCGGTGCTTCTCTCCGAAAGCCATTCGGCTGGAGACGAAGTTTCCTTGGGGATGGTCAATCACTGGATCGGTGAGCTGCGCTCAATCCCCTACGGATTCACCAAAGAATGGAAGACGCCGGCCGAAACCCAATCTGGGGCACCGGCGGATTGCAAGGCCAAGGCCGTGGCTCTTTACCGGACGATGCGGGAACACGGCGCTACCAACCTTCGTCTAGTCATCGGACGGCGCACTTCCACGAGTCGGTCCACGCATGCCTGGATCGAATGGGACTCCAGCGCCGGCAGCTACGTTTTGGATCCGACGATTAACTGGCAAGCGTATCGAACAACCGATCTGGGGAAACGAGCGTATATACCATTCTACGCCTTTGCAGGCAGCCGGAAATTTCGGGTCGCGCCGGCCACCTTGGTCGCTCTGAATTGATTTTTCCCTCGGAATCGGTGCAAGCACTTTTGCTGCCGCTGCTTCATCCGTTTCCTTTCACGGGCATCGCGGGCGGGTTGCTCGCGGGTTAAAACAGCCAGGTGGCTGCTTCTTGCAATCACCTTTCCTCGTGGAAGATTGTCGCTCTAAGCGTGCAAGATTTCTATTGCCAAGCTCAGACCAGTTTTCTATTATTCGTTTTTGGTAGATATGGAAATTATATGAAGCCACTCCTCTCACGGTCGTCTTCAATGCTGGGCTTTTGCATGGCCTTGGCAATCCCCTCTATCGTAACGGCCGCCGATGTTGTGTTGCAAAAGGCGCCGCCGCTGACCGTCCGTCAAGCTCCTGCCTACCCGGAAAATCTGGCACGTTACCACTTCGGCGCGGCTGTGAAGGCCACGCCACAGAATGATTCGGTGGCAAAATTGGAGCTCAGCTCCAACGGAAAGGATCTCAACACCTCCGCCGCCGCGCTGCTCTGCGACGATCCGACTACGGGTTACCAGGTTCCTGCTGGAGCCTCAAGCATTCTCGTGTCGCTTCCGAACATTGAAAACGTGCAGACGATCTCCTTCCGGAATGACGGAACACAAGGCAATTACACAATCGCGATTTCCAACGCCGACGTGCCCGAAAACAGCCCGGAATGGCGGCGGGTCGCGCAGAGCGCAATGTCTCAGGGCGCCGTTTCGGCAACAGTCGGACCTGGCGAAGCAAAGTACGTCAGGCTGAATTTCAGTATAACCCATCCCGGCCGAATCGCGGCGTTCGGGGTATATGCCACGCCCGCGATTTCAGATTTTACCATGCCACGTCCGCGAAAGGTCAGCTTCGAAGAGGAGTCCGCGACGCTTGCTTTGATTAGTTTTAACTTTAGCGACGTGCACACAAAAGCGCGTGGTTTGTATGTCAGTTCGGGTGACGCCGAACAGGCCAATAACATGATCGATGATCAACCGGGGACTTCTTACAAATTTGCCAGCGGGGATGCCGCGCCCACCGCGGTTATTGATTTGGGTCGAGAGCGGAATCTCAGCCGTCTTTCGGCGGTGTATGCCGCGCAGCCCGGTAACGTTGATTTTTACGTCCTGCCCGCCCTCCCGTTAGGCGAGAACACGACTTCGGATGTGCGTCAGGTCGCGAATGTTGGGGCCGGCGATCCGCCGGCGACGCTGAGAATCAGCGAAAAGACATTCGCAGGGTTGAAACCGGTCGGATCAGTCGTTAGCACCGGCGAAGGGCGCGCTTCTGTGGATTTCCCGCAAGTGGCCGGCCGTTATCTCATGCTCACGTGGCATCCCGCCAGCTTGCAAGGAGAGGCCTTCTCGATTGCACAAGTAGCAGCTTTTGGCGTATCGAGACACGCTAGCATCGTACAAGGTGCGGATGCGAAGGACGGCAAAGATTTCCACGACGGCAAGGAAGCGATAGGAGAAGGTCCGGAAGCGATAGGAGAAGGAGATGTGCCCGGGGAAGGGCCACCGCCGGCCTTACCGCCAGTACCTCCCTCTACCTTTATTCCCCAAGTTCTGCCCACCAGCCCCTAACGAAAACTGAGCTTCGATTGCGAGTGCCCGCCCGCTGACGTGTAAACGTTGGTTGGCGGGTTTCGTTTTCTGGAAGTCCGATCTCAGTGCGGCGAACGGAGAAAAGTGTGTTCTCGGTGCACGTTTCGGCGCTGTTCTGGCGCCCATGAAAAATCCCTGTGCCGCGGGCGAGAGCGCTGCTATAAAAGCTGGGTGGTCGAAAACTTGATGGCGCCGAGTCAGCGATCGTTGTGAAGGCGAGACCAAATACCCGTAAGATCGCGATTGCATATGTTTCCCTTCTCGCGTTCAGCGGTCTCGCACAGGCACAGGATGACGCCAAAACGGCGCTCGACAGAGCGCTCGATTTGCTCGAGGACAACGACGCGCGCGAGGCCGTTGCGGTGCTGGCGGATGCGGCGCGACGCTACCCGCAAGATCGGAAAATCGGTGGCCTGTTTTACACCTTGTTGCGCGACAAGCGCTGGCCGTTGCCGGCTACGCTTCCGGTAAAGCTGCCCAGTGCGATCACGGTACTGAGGTTCAGTCCCGACGCAAAATTGGTTATTACCGGTGCCGAAGATGGAACTGTGCGGATTTTGGATAGCGATTCCGGGAAACTGCTCGATGCCACCGTGAAACATCCCGGCGCGGTTGTGTGTGTTGCGATTCTGCCCGGTAATGAGCGGGCGTTTTCTCTCGGCAAAGCTGGCGATGCGCATGTTTGGAAAATTGCAGACGGATCGACGATCAGAAAGTGGAGCAATGGCGACAGCGCTTTTAGCGCTTGCGCGATCAGCAGGGATTACCGGCGTCTCGCTCTCGGTTACGCGAATGGCGAGGTGCGCGTGTATGACCGGGAGCTTGGCAAGCAACTGGGCGAAGCGGTCAAACACTCCAATGCTATCACCAGCCTTGCCTTTTCTCCCGATGGCGAAACGCTCGGCACGGGATCGGCGGACGGCACCGCGCGTCTTTTCGATGTGGCCACCGGTAAAGCCCGCGGGTTCGTGGTGAAACACAAGACGCGGCTGGTGTCGGTGGACGTTGGGCGTGGTGATCTCTTCCTAACCGCGAGCGAAGATGGCATCGCCAAGGTCCTGAACGCGAAGGACGGCAAACTCATCGCTGAAATAAATTGCGGGGCCAAGATTCGTAACGCGCACCTCGGGGGGAGCGGCACCTTCCTGAGCACCATCCTGAGCGACAACACGGTCCGCATTTGGGAGTGTCAGACCGGTAAGCAAATGGAAGGTGTGATCCGCACCGATGATGGAATCGTGGATGCGGATTGGGGACCAGCGGGAATTAGCATGGTCACGGCATCGGACGGCCCGGTGGCATACACTTGGCGGGTACGCACGGGCCAGCGTGTCACCGAAGGAATGCTACACCAATCGCCTGTGCGCGTTGCTGCTTACGGTCCAAATTCGCGCCGCATCGCCACCGGCTGTGCCGACGGGACTCTACGCATATGGCGGGTCGATGTGGGAGCAGCGAACGAAGGCCTGCCCGCGATCCGGACGCATAATGCCGCGGTCCGAACAGCATTTTTCAGCGCGGATGGGAAAGGTCTCGTTTCCTGTTCCGATGATCTCACCACAATCCGCTGGGAGGCTTGGTCCACACGGCCGCTCGGCGGCGGCGCGACACCTTATGACGGCGGGCCGGCATGCGCAGCCTATAGCCCTGAGCGCTCGTTCGTGGTCACCGTTACTGAGGATGGGAAGGCGTTCTTGACCGACGGCAAGTCCGGCGCAGCGATTGGCGGGCCGCGTGATCTTGGCGCTCCTGGTCGCTGGGTAGATTTCAATAAGGATGGCAAGCGTTTCCTAACGACTGCCGGGACGAAGGCTGCGGTCTGGTCGGTGGATAATGCCGCGCCGGTTGGCCCTCCAATCGAACATCCGCAAGAGGGCGATCCCGCGCTGCGGATGGCGCGCTTCAGTCCGGATGGAAACTTGATCGTCACCGCGAGTAACGACGGGACCGCTCGGGTGTGGGAGACCAATTCCCGTAGGCAGGTCGCGGTGCTGAAAAAACACGAGGGACCGGTGACGAGCGCGCGCTTCAGCTTCGACGGCAAGCTGCTTGTGACTACCGGGGCCGACAGCGCGGTCATCGTCTGGGACACCGCGAAATGGCAACCCGTCGGTGCCCCAATCGTTCTGCCCGGCGAAATCTACTCCGCGGTCATCGGCCCTAACGACCAGTTTGTCGCTGCCACCTCCCAATTATCCGAGGGTGTTCGGTTCTTCGATATCTCGACCGGACGCCTCTTTGGCGATGGGTTCGATACGCCCGCAGACGCAACCACCGTCGATTTGCATCCATCTGGTGACGCGCTGACCGTCGCCTGTGCCGACGGGACGGTCAGAACATACGACTCGCCATGGGTGGACGAGGACATTCCAAAATGGGCCCCGGACTTCGCCGAGCGGATCATTGGGATGCGGGCCGATGGACCGGACAAATTCGCGCCCGTTTACTCTAATTACGACGAACTGAAACAATATCCGCCCGCCGGCACCGCGCCGGACGCCGACTTCGAAAAGCTCGCCAAATGGATGGTGACTTATGGGATCGAACGCACATTGTCGCCGCGCCTTCTGGCCACCATCGAATCCAACGTTACGCAACGCGTCGCCGAACGGTCCCTCGACTTGCTCTACGAACTGTTCGAAGCGCAGCCCGCGAATCCGCTGATCTTCGCGGCGATGAGTCTTTTTGTGCCAACACAGCGCCAGGGCGAATATCTCGCCGAATACGCGCTCGCGCGCGCGGATAAATATCCCCTCGCGCGCGCCTATGTCGCTTCCACCTTTGCGAAGTACGGACGGATGGAGGAGGCCGAGCGGATCATGAGAGATGCCCTGGCGGCCGCGCCTAACGATGCTCGATTGCTCCGTCGCGCGGCCAAGCTCGACACAAACCAGAAACGCAAGGAAGCCGCGATCGAAAAACTGGAGCGGGCGGTGGCCGCCGATCCTAACGATGAGGTGACCTACCGAGACTACGGCTGGCAGATGTACGATCTCGACGAGCCCGCCAAAGCGATGGCACAATTCAGGAAAGCCGACCAGGTCTATGGCGGCAGAGATACGGACATCAATGCGGGTATTGCGCTCGCCGCCGCCGCCCTGGGTGACGAGGCGATTGCCATCACTCGGTATAAACGAATGATAAAAATCGACGACGAGTGGAAAGAAGCTGATTACCTCAAAAGTCTCACCGGCTGGACCGACAAGGAGCTCATCGCATTGGAACGCATCCGCGAACTGGCCACCGCCACGCCCTAGCCGCCCAGCCAATGAAAACTCAAAGCCTACTCGCCATCACCGCGACGCTCGCTCTCAGCGCGTTCGCCCTCGCGCAGGATCTCGGAAAGCCGACCTCCTCGACGCCGTACGATCGCTACCTTGGACCGATGCGCACGACCATGAGCTCGCTCGGCACCAACCACCCCCCGATGGACTTAGTTGAACAATACGTGCGCACGGGCCGCGGCTTCCGCTACTACATGAAAAATCCCTACGTCCCGCAAACTCCGGCCGAAACGGAGGCTTCACGCGCCGGCGATTGCAAGGCTAAGTCACTCTGGGTCGCTTCTAAGATGGATGATCGGAGCTTGCGTTTTGTCGTCGGCCGCGCGCGCGCCGAATCGGGGATGCTTCACGCCTGGCTCCTCTGGAAAGACACCAGCGGCTGGTGGATCCTGGATGCGACAAAATTCAGCGCGCCGCTTGATCTGGATCGCCTCGGCCCGCAGGAATTCATTTCGTTCTACAGCTATTCCGCGAAGGGCGAGTTTGTGCATTCGGGGGCATCCGCGCGCAAACGGCGGCCGGAGACGAAGTACGGCGATCATACCTGAGCTTTGAAGCTCCTGGCCTAACGAGCAAAGGAGTCCGACTGGTTAACGCTTGTTTCTCTAAGTAATCAGCGATTCACATCACGCCATCCTGAAATGAGTGCGAAAGCGGAAGCCGCGGTCTCAGCCGACGAAGCGCTGCAGCAGCTCGAAGAGGGCAACCAAAGATTCATCGCCGGGACGACGAGTTTCGCCCCGAATTTCCCTTGCTCTCTTCGTGTGAGCCTAAGCTTGCGGGGTTTCGCTTCCCAGCGACCCAATTGCGCCGCGGCGAACGCAAAAAGCGCCGTTCTCGCAGCGCTCCTCCGCACTATTCCGCGGGCATGGAAGACGGGTTCAAGTGTTGGCTAAGCGGTTCACCGACTGAATAGCGAGTAAATCGTCGAATCACGATATTTTCGCCAATCTCAGCGATCTTTGCCGCGATCAATTCCTTTATCGTCTGATCAGGATTCTTGATGAAGCCTTGTTCGAGCAGGCACACTGTGCTGTAAAACTTGTCCAGTTTTCCCTCCACAATCTTGGCAATGACGTTGTCGGGTTTGCCTTTAACCTGCGCGGCATAAATATCGCGCTCGGATTCAACCGTGGCCGCCGGAACTTCCTCTCGACTAACGTAAAGCGGCTGCGCCGCAGCGATATGAAGGGTGATGTCCTTCACGAAGGAGCGAAAGCCTTCGTTCTTCGCTACAAAGTCGGTTTCGCAATTCACCTCGACCAGGACGCCGACCTTGCCTTGGAGATGAATGTAGGAGGCGACGATGCCCTCCTTGGTGACACGTGACGATTTCTTGCTCGCGCTCGCGATACCCTTGGTGCGGAGGAGGGTTTCGGCTTTGTCGAGATCGCCGCCCGCGTCGGCCAAGGCACGCTTGCAATCCATGAAGCCCGCGTTGGTTTTTTCGCGGAGCTGTTTGACGAGCTGAGGATTTATTTCCATGAAGAAAATTGGTTGTTGAGGGCTGAGAGTTGTGCCGAAAATCCCACGAGCCAGATTCTCTCGACTCGCGAGGACCGGCTCTCAACTGACGCCGTTAGGCGGAGACGCCGGCCATCTCGACTTCTTCGCGCAGGCGCGCTTCGCCGCTGGCCGAGACGATCGCGTCGACGAGCTTTTGCAGCATGACGCGGATGGCACGGATCGCATCGTCGTTCCCGGGAATCGGGTAGTCGATGATCTCGGGATCCGCGTTGGTATCAACGATCGCGACGGTCGGAATGCCGAGCCGGCGCGCTTCGTTGACCGCGTTTTGCTCCCGCGTCGTATCGATGATAATCAGGGCATCGGGAAGCTGTGACATCTCGAGAATGCCCTCCAGGTTACGGCGCAATTTCGCCGCTTCCCGATTCAGCGCGGCAAGTTCCTGTTTGCCCATTTTCTTGTAGTCGGGCGAAGCCTCGATCTCTTCGATGTACTTCAATCGGCCGATGCTTTTCCGGATGGTAGTCAGGTTCGTCAAGGTTCCGCCGAGCCAGCGCTGGTTGACGTAAAATTGCCCGCAGGCCATCGCGGCTTCCTTGACCGCTTCCTGCGCCTGTTTCTTGCACCCAACGAAAAGAATTTTGCCGCCGCGCTGCGTCACTTCGCGGAGAAAATCGGTGGCACGCTGGAGCTGCTTGACCGTCTCATCGAGGTTGATGATGTAAATGGCGTTGCGTTTCTCGAAAATGAACGGTTTCATTTTTGGATTCCACCGCTTCGTCTGGTGGCCAAAATGGACGCCGGCTTCGAGCAGCTCGGGCACTAGTTCGATTGTATTGGACATAGGGTGTAGAGACGCCGGCCGAATCGGCGCAGCGGACGGGGAAGATGCTACGCCCCTCTCGCTCTGGCAACCGGAATTTCGGGCTCCGCCAGCGTGGGCGTTACCATTCGGAATTGCTGTCCGCAATGAATTGCTGGAGGACGGGAAAACGCATTTCGCCATAGTTGAGGGCATAGCGAAGCTCTCCGCCCTTAAAAATCCAAGTGGTCGGGATCCAACTCAACGGTAACCCGGCAAATTGCTTGATGTGATCGGAGCCGCGCGGACCGGGGTCGGCCAGAATGGTCACGTTGGGGAGCTGCGCGATTTCATATTTTGCCAGCACGGCGCGCCCGTCGTCGCCGCCGTTCCAGACCGAGACGAAATAGAACTTCACCTGCGGATTGTCCTTGACGGTTTTCGTCCAACCCCCGCTTTTCAGCTCGGCCTGGCAATTGGAACACCAAGGCGCCCAAAGATGAACGACGTTAAGGCCCTGCGCTTTGACCGCCTCGGAGACTTGCTGCTCGGCGGGGGATGCGGCGAGCAACCGCGACGGAAGCAACGCAACGAGAAGGAGGACCGCCGCCAGATTCTTTGTCATGCCTGACCTTGAAACGACACGATGAGAACGGACGCGTCAAATCCGGCAGAGATTCCGGATCGATGGTTGCGGCCTATCTCAGCAGAACTCGGGATTCTGTTTCAACCAAGAGGGCTCAGGCTTTAGACCTTTCGCCACGGCGGCATTGTAAACGCAGACGAAGCCGCTGATCACGTTTTGCAACACCTCGCCATCCTGAGTCTGATCCTCGCAGATCGCTTGCTCCTGCGGGTCCAGCCCCGGAACCAAAATCGTGTGACTCTGCCGGTAAAGAACGGTGCTAGAGTGAACCGGATTGTAAAGGCGGACGGTAATTTCGACCGGAATGTCCCGCAGGAAGAACTTGAATTCCGAATGAAAAGCCAGCGGCTCGCGAATCGCCGGATCGGTCATTGCCTCGCTGATGCTCCAACTCATAACGCGCCCAAACTATATGGGGGCCGCGCGGGGAGCAAACCCATTCTGGGCGCGAGTTGACCGAACCCCAGAACGTGACTAGTTTCTTACCCCTTTCTGCGGGATCAACGAGCGATAAGCGCCGTTGCTTTCAACCACCGAGCCCCGCCTCACCAGGAAAGTCACACCCTATATGTTGCAAATGCAGGATCTGATGTCGAAGTCGATGCCCGACTTCAAAGAAGGCAGCATTGTCAAAGGACGCATTCTGGAGATTCGGCCACGGGAAGTTCTCGTGGATATCGGTTACAAGTCGGAGGGGGTGATCCCGACGGCGGAGTTCGACGACATCGAGTCGCTCGAGGTTGGGGACGAAGTGGAGGTTCTGTTGGAGCGCCTCGAGAACGACGAGGGGATGGTCGTCCTTTCGAAGGAGAAAGCCGCTTACCGTCAGAATTGGAACAAGATTGCGCAGGTCTTTGCCGGGGACGGTTTGATCAAGGGCAAAGTGAAATCCGTCGTGAAGGGCGGGCTGATGGTGAACATCGGCGTCGAAGCGTTCTTGCCCGCCTCACAGATCGATATCATCCCGCCGCGTGATCTCCAGCAGTTCGTTGGCAACACATACGATTTTAAGATCGTCAAGATCAACGACGACCGGAAAAACGTCGTCCTCAGCCGGCGCGAATTGATCGAGCAGGAGCGGAGCGAAAAACGCCAAAAGTTCCTCGAAGGCGTCAAGGTCGGCGACACCGTCTCGGGTGCGGTCAAGAACCTGACTGATTTCGGCGCTTTTATCGATCTCGGCGGAATGGACGGTCTCCTCCACATCACCGACATGACTTGGGGACGACTCGGCCATCCGAGCGAATTGCTCAAGGTGGGTCAGCAGCTCGAAGTGCTTGTCCTCGATATCAACAAGGAAAAGGAGCGGGTCTCGTTAGGCCTAAAACAGACACAAAAGAACCCATGGGATCAGATCGAAGAGCGTTTCCCAGCGGGTCAGCGGGTCAAGGGCAAAATCACCAATCTCGTTCCCTATGGCGCGTTTGTGGAACTGGAAGAGGGCGTGGAAGGCCTCATCCACGTCTCCGAATTGTCCTGGACCAAGCGCATTATGCGTCCCTCGGACATTCTTTCCGCCGGCCAGGAAGTGGAAGCCGTTGTCCTCGGCGTGAACAAGGAGGAGCAGAAGATTTCGTTAGGCCTGCGTCAACTCGAAGCAAACCCGTGGGATGAGATCGAGAAGAAATTTACCATCGGCAGCCGGGTCAAAGGCCAGATCCGCAACATGACCGCCTATGGGGCGTTTGTGGAACTGGAAGATGGCATCGACGGGATGATTCACGTCTCGGATCTGAGCTGGACGCGCAAGATCAATCATCCCATGGAGGTCTTTAAGAAGAACGACGAAGTCGAAGCGGAAGTGATCGACATCGACAAGACCAACCAGCGCATTAGTCTTGGCATCAAACAACTCAGCGACGACCCGTGGAAGAACATCGACGAGAAATATAAAATTGGCGATCTCGTCACCGGCAAGGTCACCAAGCTGGCCAGTTTTGGGGCGTTTGTGCAGTTGCAGGATGATATTGATGGCCTCGTCCATATCTCCCAGTTGAGCGAAGACCACGTCGCCAAGGTCAAGGACGTGCTCAAGGTCGG
>Ga0097621_100003943_pt1 | contig 10278 bp, 11 predicted proteins | sample KBSMisM72_FD_73165 | JGI IMG/M metagenome (GOLD analysis project Ga0097621, IMG submission 73165) | Miscanthus rhizosphere microbial communities from Kellogg Biological Station, Michigan, USA - KBS Miscanthus M7-2 (version 2) (version 2) | ecosystem: Host-associated > Plants > Roots >... | reverse complement strand
CCAAGATCCTTCTTCCCCAATAAATTGTAAACGGGCCCAGCGCCCACTGCGCCCAGGAACATTCCTTTCCCGTCAATCCAGCCGCCTTCTTTTTGCGGCGAGCCACTGCTGATGAACACCGGCCGCGGCGCGCACAAAGCAATCAACTCATGCGCGTCCACCGGTAAATCGTCAGGCGAGAGTGGACCGGCATATTTCAGAAAATTCCCCGCCATCCAGTGGTACTCGCTAGTTGCCGCGAGATTTTCCACTTGCTCGCCAAACTTGCGCCGCAAAATCTTTGCCCCGCCCTCCCCGGACGACGCGATAAATCCGATCGCAAAACGCGTGTCGTAAGCCATGGCCACCAAGGCCGCCTTTCCGTACCGCGAAAGCCCTTCAATGCCAACCTCCTTTGCGTCCACAGCCTGGTCCGTCTCGAAATAGTCCAGCGCGCGACTGGCGCCCCAGGCCCACGCGCGCAGGGCGCCCCAATCATCCAGTTTTCGCGGCTGGCCTTTATTGACCAAACCGATGATCCCTTCCGTCAATCCATCGCCTTGGTCAGCCTGTACGCTGGTCGGAATCACTGTGGCGTAGCCCCATCCTTTCGCCACCACCTGCTCCTGCCAACCGGGCCCCTTGCCGACAAACTCAGCCCACTGCTCATCCGTAAAGTGCTGCCGCAGCGCCTCCAACATTTTCGCGCTCCAGCCCAGCTCCATCATCACGGGCACCGGTTCTTTCGCGTTCGCCGGCACTGACAATGACAGCTCAATGTCCACTTTGATTGAGGGATAGGCAGTGTTATCGACGTGGCCTAGCAGGCTCTTTGTAATCACCACGACGCCGCCCCGCTCTTCGCGCGTCGTGCTGACCACTTCCCAATTCACCCTGGGCGTATTCCTCAGCCCGCGTCCGTAGATTTCGCGGTCAAAGTCTTCCACGATTTCGGGCCGGCGCACCTTCCACCACGTCTCGGCATCTTTCACTCGTTTTCCGCTTTTCGATACCAGCGGGTCAGGCAACCTGAACTCCGGAACTTTCGCTTCGTCCACGTTCGCCGCATGCGGGGACTTCGGATCGCCGCTGGGCCCTGGCCGCAGTGAAGGAATGTGCAGCAGGTCCATTAGCCGCTGATGGTCCTGCTCCGCCGTCAGGAGGACAGGCCCGGAAGATTTGTCATCCGTACTCTGCGCCGCGGCATACCGACCCGCGGCGAGGCAAGCGATCAAGAGCGTCGCCCCTAGCATCGTGCTCCGTAAGCGTTCACGATTAGCAGGCCACATTTGCCCTCCGCCCCTCCCGCCGCTACGCGGCCGCGGTGCTTCCCCACGCATTGGTGCTGATTTTGAGCGACAACAAACGAAAATGGCGGAAGCGTGTGAGCGTCAACCGCTCACTTTAAATTCCCAAGCCTCGGCAAAGGATGACGTTGCCGGCTTCCGCTCAGCTCCAATTGGAAGTCCAATCAGAGCCATTCCAGCCGTTGACCCGCCTAGAATACCTCTAGATTCAAAATTTCGTAGCAAAGTGCAAAGGAGTTCGCAGATGGAAACCCGGGGCGCGCGAGCGTCTTAACAGCGAAGTGTGGGAGCAGGCGCTGAAAGTGCGGTAACGCTTAAAAAGATCGGCCACAAGCTCCAGAATCCTCTTCCCTGTCGTGGATACGGTGCTTTGATAACGGCGTGCGTTAAACCTTCACATTCAATCTTATCGGGCGTGAACGAAGATTTCACCTAGCGCAATTACTGCGACTGTACGAGGGGCATCCGCGATGACAATTGCAGTTCGATCATCATCGCAACGCGGCGGTCCAACTGGAAAAACGTTGCTGATTTCCTTCCGTCCAGTACCTTGGACACGATCGGCACATATTTCTGCCGCAACTGGGCGATCTCAATGTCCGCGTCCAACCATCGCCGGACTAACGACAAGGCCTGCTCGTTCGTCAGTGTCCCATAACTATCCGCATACTGCTGGATTAGGCCGAACTTCCTGTCATTGATGGTGATCAACTCTGATACGTACTGGTCATAGATCGGCCAAAACTTTGTGGCTTCCTGGTCGGTCATCTTCAGGTTCGCTGCAATGAGCTGTTTTCTCTGGGAGCGAATGTCTTTGCGAAGAAGGTCCAAATCCTGATCGCTGATCACGTGTGGCGTGCTCGCTTGTGGCGTTGCTGTCTGTGCGCTCGTCCTCGGCCCGATCATCAATCCGGCGCCCAGCAAAACTACGACGACAAAGTTTTTCACGATGGCTCTCCTTCACGGTCCGTCAGCTGTGAAGCCTAGAGGCAGAACATCTGCGGTCCCACTAGCAAAACTTGCAGGTGGGCTGCAGCACCGTGCGAGACTGTCGCCACCCCTTTCTGGCAGGGTCCAGAAACCCGATTTGAGGCCCGTAATCGAAAGCTTTGGGCCCGGTGACGGCGTTGGGGCATAGCAGGCGGTGATCTTGCGACTGCAAGGGAAGCTCATTGAAGGCTCTCGATGGACGATTCGGGCAAGCCGATGGGCCGCGGCGGTGATAGATTTCGGTACACCCAGTTTGCTGCCGGTACTACGACGAGGCCGGTCTGGCTTCGCAGCAGAGTTTCTCCTGTTGGGGGCTACCAACTACAAACCCAGTTCGCTCAAGTCAGGGTGACCGTCCGGCCGGCGCCCCAGCGGCCAATGATATTTCCTGTCGGCTTCTTTGATCGGAAGGTCATTGATGCAGGCCAGCCGGATGCGCATCAGACCACTTTCATCGAACTCCCAGTTCTCGTTCCCGTAGGAACGGAACCAGTTCCTGGAATCGTCATGCCACTCATATGCGAACCGCACTGCGATGCGGTTGCCGCCGAATGCCCAGAGTTCCTTGATGAGCCGATAATCGAGTTCCTTGGACCATTTGCGTTTCAGAAACGCGATAATCTCTTGCCGTCCATTCACGAACTCTGCGCGATTTCGCCATCGAGAATCGGGCGAATATGCCAGAGCAACTTTCTCTGGCTCGCGAGTGTTCCACCCGTCTTCGGCAAGTCGCACTTTCAGTTGCGCAGACTCAAGATCAAACGGTGGAAGTGGCAAACGTGTTTCAATTCCATGATTTAAAGTCGACATCGATATTCTCCTATCTCGTTTCTTGTAAATGGGGCAGCAACGTCGAGTTTGTGGCTGCCCCGGTCCGTTGCTGCGAGGCTGAGTCCGTATAGTCGTGTAGTTATAATTAGTCGGATTCTACCCTTCGACGACCAGGGCCCGCGCCGGGCTGGAAGTTGCATGACACCAGTATGCCCCCGTGAAATTCCCGTTCACTTGCTTGTGGCGTGTGGAGCGATCGTCATGGGACTAAACGGGTCATTGCCGATAAAACTGAGCGATCGGGATCATTTGCGATGCGTGCTCGGGCCTACCCTTCGAAGGAAGGTTCTCATTTTGTCAAACGGACTGGCGCTCGGCTCTCGGAGGACGATACTTCCCGGGACAACCACAATCATCTCTGTTCCAGAACTAGCGGAACTGGCTACCGTCAGTTTGCCTCCGATTCGCGCAACCCACTCGTGCGCAGACCAAAGTGTCCTTCTGTGCCGCGATCTCCAATCGTCGGGTCGATGCCAACACCATCGTCTTTGACGTGTAAAGCAAGATGGTGCTCATATAGCAGATCCGTAAATCTCAATCGAAATGGAATACTTCTTCCATCTTCGCCCACCACTCTCCATCTTTTCGTCCAGATACCGGCTCCTGCATTGGCTGCATGATGGCCCACCACGCCTGGGTCTTTGCATGTGCAGCCATCTTGTCCCAATCCGCCTTGATGTCGCTTCCGTGATATTCGAAATAACTGAAGAGGATTCCGTCTTTGAGGTAAATCGAATAGTTCCGGATGTTGCATTCGTGGATCATGCTCAAAACTTCCGGCCAGACTGCTGCGTGATAACGCTTGTAAGGTTCCTCACTGCCCGGTTTGAGCCGGATCATCATTCCGAACCGCTGCATCGTTCCCACCTGGCCCTTAGCCTCCTCATTTTAAGCGCTTAAACATGCCTTGGCGCGGCAAATATTGCAGGATTAAGCTCCATATGTCAATATTTAAGCGCTTCGTTTATGCCGGCTCATTCTACATTTTCAGGAAATGGTCTTGTCAAACGCGACCTAGCTGACCGCCTGCGCACCGAAATCATGAGAGGGGTGTTGCCCAGCGGAGACCGGGTTGTGGAGGCGAAGTGGGCCGAGAAGTTTGGCGTGGCCCAGGGCTCCATCCGTGAAGCGATCAACATTCTATCCCTGGAAGGATTTATCAAAAAAGAGGCAGGGCGAAGTGCTCGGGTTGTCCATTTAACCGAGGTTGATGTTGCCCAGCTCTATGAGGTTCGCGGGGCTCTTGAAGGATTGGCTGCTCGTCTGGCCGCGAAAAAACGCCCCGATCTCTCCAAGCTCGAATCCACCGTAGTAGGCATGCGCCGCGCAGCAAGCGAAGGAAATTGCGAAGCGCTGCTCCAGCATGACCTTGAATTCCACCTTCAGCTTTGCGAGCTTTCTGGCAATCCATTCATTTTAGAGCAGAGTCGACGTCTGTTGGTGCCATTCTTCGCGTTCGTGCGCATGCGCGTTGCCGCCAGCGGACAGACAACTTCGCCGTGGGACAAGGACTTGGAGGCACACCAGCGAATCATCGACCTGCTTCGCGAATCGGAAGGCGAGGTCGCGGAGCTGTACGTGAAAAGTGCGATGGCCCGGTTTGCCAAAAGTGCTTACGACAACTGGGAGAATCGCGCTTCCCCTGCCGCGCTGACCAACACCGGGGATCGAAATGCCTGACACTGCAATTCACTCAGTGTCGGCCTACGACGCGCGATTTCCGCTGCCTCCGGGCGCGGGTACAGATTCCCTCCATACAAATTCTGAATACAGCTTCGCAGTCACCCACTTATCCGGCGAAAACGGCCTCCGGGGCACCGGAATCGCACTCACGCTCGGTAATGGCAACAAGCTTGTTTGCGATGCCATTGAGATGCTCGCCAAGCCTCTCGCCGGCACGGCCATCGAAGAACTGATGCCGAATTTCGGGCGCATCTCTCGGAAATTGGCGGACCATCCATCACTCCGCTGGCTTGGGCCACACAAGGGTGTAGTACACCTCGCTCTCGCCTCAATCACTAACGCCTGTTTCGACTTTTGGGCCAAAAGCCGCGGCAAACCTCTTTGGAAATTGCTTCTTGATCTCGCTCCGGAGGAAGTCGTCCGTCTTCTGGATTTGAGCTATCTCGAGGAGGTCTTGAGCGAAAGAGATGCACTCGAACTGCTAGAAGGGCAATTGGCCAGTCGCGCGGCACGCATGTCGATTCTGACGAGTGGCTATCCCGGATACGACACCTCCGTTGGATGGATGGGATATGACGATCAGAAGGTCCGGGACCTGACGCGACGCGCCATAGACTCAGGTTTCAAAGCGTTCAAATTGAAAGTGGGATCGGAGGACCAGGATCGCGACCTCCGGCGTGCAGCCATGCTGCGAGAATGCATCGGTGATTCGGGCGTGCTGATGCTTGACGCGAATCAGCGCTGGAGTTTGCCGGTCGCAATCAGAATGTCGCATAAGCTCGCCATCTACCAGCCCTACTGGATCGAAGAGCCCACGCACCCCGATGACATCCATGGACACGCAGTTCTGGCGCACGAAATAGCTCCGTTTAAAGTCGCTGCCGGCGAGCATATTCCGAATAGGGTCGCTTTCAAAAATTTCATGCAAGCCTCTGCCATTCACTATGTGCAGGCTGATTGCACCCGACTCGCAGGCGTCAGCGAATTTCTTACCGTCAGCATGCTGGCGAAAAAATTCCGCCTGCCCGTCGTTCCACATGTGGGCGATATGGGGCAATTGCATCAGCATCTCGTTTTGTTCAATCACATTGCACTGGGACACGAAGCCCTGTTCCTCGAACATATTCCTCACCTTCGCAATCATTTTGTCTTCCCAGCTTCTATAGCGAATGGCTGCTATGAAACTCCCCAGCAACCAGGCGCATCATGTGATTTGAAATTGTCTTCCGCTGGGAAGCCCTGATGGGACATTCCGTGTTGCTCGGAGTTTCCCTCGTCATGGTCGCCGGCCTTATGTCCGGCTGCTGCATGCTGCCGTCGAAATTCGTGCGTTCCTGGAAATGGGAGAACGTCTGGCTCGTGTTCAGTATTGTTTCCCTTGGTGTTATCCCCTGGTCACTCGCGCTTGCCTTTGTCGGCCGGCTTCTAGACACCTATCGAGCCCTTTCGGCTTATCAGATTGCGGTCCCGATGTTGTTCGGCGCTGGCTGGGGTATCGCACAAATCCTGTTCGGCGTTTCCGTGAAACGCCTCGGCCTCGGCATCGCCTATGCAATCATCGTCGGTCTTAGCGCCGTCCTAGGAACGGTGGTCCCCTTTTTCGCTCAGCAACGAGGGCTCGTAAAAGAACATGCGTTGCAAATGATTGTCTGCGGCGTTCTCGTCATGGCCATTGGTATCGCGTTAACCGCCTGGGGTGGTCAAATTAACGAACGTGGCGCTGCTACGGTTCGAAATTCTGTGCACCGCTCGTATCCGGTCGCCATTTTTCTCGCCGTGCTCTGTGGCCTCATGGCTCCGATGCTCAATTACTCGTTCGCCTTCGGTCAAGATATTGCGAAAGCGGCTGTGGCATTCGGCAACCAACCCGTGCGCGCAGCGTATGCCGTCTGGCCCGTTGGATTGGCGGGTGGTCTCGTTCCTAATCTTTTTTACAGCGCCTGGCTGCTCGTTAAGAATCACACCTGGAGTTCGTTTCGCTCCGCTCCGACGGATCTCTTTCGCTCCGCATTAATGGGCGCTCTTTGGATGGGAGCCTTTGCGGTCTACGGAATGAGTGCTTCGTTCCTCGGCCCTTTGGGTACGTCGGTCGGATGGGGACTAATGCAAATCTTCATGATCCTGACCGCGATCCTCAGCGGAGTTTTCACAGGCGAGTGGCGACACGCATCGCGTTCTGCAAAGTTGCTGTTGAGCACCGGCATTGCAGGTCTAACACTTGCCACCATTCTACTCGCAGTCAGCAATCTCTAGGCCTGTTGTGAATCCCGACGGAGGCTGAAACCTTAACGGTGAGAAACCGCAGCAAAGCCGAGACTGGAAGAGGTAAAAGTGTCTAATCCCTCCAACGCTGAAACTCTTGATGCCAGGGTTGCTGCGGCCCTTCAAAATGTCCGTCAGCCACGGCCGAAGCTGGTGCGTCCCATAGTTGTGATCGGCGCAGGAGGGATTGTTCGCGCCGCGCACCTTCCTGCCTACGAGAAAGCCGGATTCCCCGTCATCGCCTTAATGGATCGGGACAAAGACAAAGCCGCAGCGCTTGCAACCGAAGGCGACATCTCACATTCCCTTGGCTCCATATCAGAAGCCGTGAGCTTCGCTCCCCAGGATGCCGTTTTCGATATCGCCGTTCCTGCTTCTGAGCTCGTCCACATCCTTCCCGATTTACCCAATGGTGCCACTGCACTCATCCAGAAGCCCATGGGGGAGAACCTTCTGGAGGCGCGCAGAATTCGTGATATCTGCCGCGCCAAGCACTTGACCGCCGCCGTAAACTTCTCTCTCCGCTACTCTCCCAACAACCTTGCCGTCGCCGCGCTGGCTAAAGCTGGCCTCCTTGGTGAAATCCACGACATCGAAGTCCAAACGGCTACGTATACGCCTTGGCATCTGTGGACCTTTCTGGCCACCGCGCCACGATTAGAAATCCTCTATCACAGCATCCACTACTTCGACCTGATCCGTTCGTGGCTCGGCGATCCGCAGGATGTTTACGCGCGCACCGAGAAGAACCCGCACACGGCGAACCTCGCCGCCACAAAGACGATCGCTATCCTCAATTACGGTAACGCCAAGCGCGTCTTCGTGGCCGCCAATCACAATCACAACTTCGGCCCAGAGCATCAGCACAGCTTCGTTCAATGGGAGGGATTCGACGGCGCGGCGCGCATCACCATGGGCGTCAATCTTGACTATCCCGCCGGCAAGCCTGATTCCGCCGAGTACGCCCCTCGTCCATCCAACTCATCACGCTGGCGCCAACTACCAATAACCGGCAACAACTTTCCCGACGCCTTCATGGGCACTATGGGTGCTCTCCAATCCTTTGCGGAGGGATCTGCTTCCACTTTGCCGTCGCACTTTGAAGACGCGTTCCACACTATGGCGCTCGTCGAAGCGTTGTACCGCTCAAGCGAGCGTCCTGGCGAGCCCCTTCCTCTTGCGGAATGACCGCTGGTTTGCAACTGCCGGTCGCTGGCCATCTTAATGAATCGCCACGGCGATTCGAAGGTCAGTTTGGACCATTACGCCCGCGTAATCGGCGATGCCGAGCGTGTCGCTTCCGAGAAATTCTCCCGGAAGATCGGGCACAACCTGGCTCAATTGGAGTCCGAACCTCCATTGGAGTCAGTTAAAACCAAATCTACTTGAAAACAAGGAGCTTGGCGGAAGCGTGTGAGAGTCGAACTCACCACTCGGCTCGCTGAGAGCCGAATCGCCGGCTTTGAAGGCCGGGAAGGTCACCGGACCCCTTTCGCCTCCGCGAAAAGTATAGTGGCTGACCCGAACTTCGGACAAGGCAGGCAAAGGGCGCAACAGTGTCAAACCAATTTAGAAATGTCCCCTTTCTTACCGCATTAGAAATGTCCCCTTTTTGAATTTTGTTTTGTTCTTCTTTGGTGTTGATGTTTGGTCGTTCGTTGGCCCGGCCCGGAGCGCAGCCCTGCGGAGCCCGCAGGGCGGAGCGTTTAGGGCGAAGCGCAGGGCCGGGCCAACGACGGCTGCGGCGCCGCTGCTGCCAACGACGCACGCTTCTGCATCTCGCGGCGAACCGCTCGATTCCAGGGGTGGCTTGCCGATGGCGTCCACTTCCGTTTCTTGCCCGTGCTTGGCACGCACGGTCGCCCCCTTGTAATCAAAGCTTGCGGCTTGGCAGGCGCAGGAATTTCCCGAAACGGAAGCCCACGTCTCCGGTACTCGATGCTCAAGCTTCCTCCCCGTCCCTCGCACACCAACACTTTGCTCCGCGCCGGCGCATAGTTCCGGCTGCGCCCGTCGATCTGGAAATAGCGATTCCCGTAGCGCACCACCCAGTCCTCGCTCACCGTGCGTTCCGTCTCCAACCGGAAAATCTTGTCCAGTTCCGCCGCCCGTGGTGCGCGCCGGTGATAGTCTTCTGTGCGAACCGCCGCGCGCGCGAAACGCAGGTTGTGTTCCGGCAGATATTCATTCCGCAGATATACGTTCGCCGCTTCCTGGCTAATGATCTCTTTCCGCCGTAGTTTCTTCACCAGCCGGTCTTGATGCGTGCCGTGTACCCGCTCCACGCGCCTTGGCCTGTGGCGAACTGGCAGCGATGATCTCTATCCCCAGCTTCTGACACATGCGCCCAAACTGCGTGATCGGCTCCTCTCCACGCAACTGCTCCTTGGGCGTGGCCGGCCTCTTGTACAGGTTCTTCCAATCCACATACAGCGCCAGCGGTACTCCGTATCGCTCGATCCATGCGCGCAAAGCATCGGCCACCGCCCAGATCGTTTCCTGCGCGCCTAACTGCGCCCACGTGGTATTCGTCGCGTCGTCCACCATGTCGATCAAACAGCCATCCGGACCGCGCTCTTCCAACCACGCGTGAAAGCTGCCGTCCATCTGCACCAGTTCCCCAAAATGCTCCTTCCGCTCGCGCCTCTTGCGGTGCTTCCGCCGCTTCCGTTCCCGGCTCCATAGCCCCGCTTCCAGCATCCACAGCCGCAGCGTCTCGGCATTCACCCGCAGTCCATCTTCGGCTTCCAAGTGCTCGGCCGCCAGCGTTGGCCCAAAACGCTTCTCCACCGGCCCACCGTACTTCTCCCGTACCAGATCGAGCACCCGCCGCCGAAACTTCGGCGGGCAGGCACGGTTGGAGGCTCGCCCCACGCTGCGATGCTGCAGGCCCCCAGCACCTTCCTCGCGATAACGCTTCCACAACCGCTTCGCTTGTCGGTAACTCACGCGCAGCAGCGGCACCGCATCCGCTACTCGCAACTGCCCGCTCTTTACTCGGGTCAGCACTTCTACTCTCCGCAATTCCTCCTGGCTCATCTCCGTCCGCCCCAATCCGACCTCCTTTTCGAGGTCGTATTAAGGGGACATTTCTATTTTGGAGTAAAGAGGACATTACTATCGTGGCGCAACATGGAGTCTCTTGCCTAATCGGTTTACGTGGTAGCAAACTCTTCAAGAAGAGCACTCCTGCGCAAACAGAACGAACAATATCTTCATGGCCGGA
>Ga0097621_100003940_pt1 | contig 10285 bp, 9 predicted proteins | sample KBSMisM72_FD_73165 | JGI IMG/M metagenome (GOLD analysis project Ga0097621, IMG submission 73165) | Miscanthus rhizosphere microbial communities from Kellogg Biological Station, Michigan, USA - KBS Miscanthus M7-2 (version 2) (version 2) | ecosystem: Host-associated > Plants > Roots >... | reverse complement strand
TGGCTGGGATGGATGCCGCGATAAAAGCTGAAACTGTCATCCAGCTCGCCATAGGCATGTAGCCCGCCCGCCGCCGCCCCGACAGCGACCGGCATGCTGATCTGGGCGGTGGCATTGCGCTTGGAATAGTTGCCGTAAGTCACGGTGACTTCGCCGCCCAGCGCATCGCTGGCGTCGGCGGTCTTGGGCAGGAAGTTGACCAGCCCGCCCACCTTGCCTGCGCCATAAAGCGGAGACGGCGGCCCGCGCAGAATCTCGATGCCCGCCGCATCGGCCAGCGGCGTGGAATAGGTGCCGCGATTTTCCACCCGTTTGAAGCCGCGGAAATAATTTTCCGCCAAGGTGCCGCGCAACGACACGGAGCCTTCGACCCCGTAATAGCTGGCGGTATAGGCCGAAGGCGTGATGGCGGTGAGATCGTTGATCCCGGCAATGCCATAACGGGCAATGGTGGTGTCGCTGACCAGGGTGACGGCGCGGGGCGTTTCGATCAGCGGCTTGTCCAGGCCGAAGGCGGCCGTATTGGCGCGGGTCTCCAACAGATGCACCGGATCGCCGGACACGGTGATGGATTCCACCCCCTGTGCCCATGCGCTCGTGCAAAGAGCCGCCCAACCGGCGGCCGCGAAAATGAGGGTGCCCCGTCTCATGGCCCCTTACATAGGTGTTATCAGAGAAAATGCCATGTAACATTTTACGTCACCGGCCCAACGTGGCGGAATGACGCAGTCCGCTCTTCCTATACATTTGATTTAGCTGGATTTTTTCCAGTTTTCGGCAAATTCGCCGGTCATGGCCACGGTGGCACCGCTGAGGGCCAGCGCCTGCAAGGCATGATGGTGCAGCCCCTGGTCATAGGCGGCACAGGCATCCTCGGCGATGAAGATATGAAAGTCGTGCTCAAAGCCGTCCCAAGCCGAGGACGCCACACAGCATTCGGTTGTCAGCCCCGCCAGCACCAAACTGTCCAGCCCTTGGGCATGCAGCTGATCCGCCAGGCCGGTGCGGGCAAAAGCACTGAATTGAGTCTTGGAGACAATCATTTCCCCCACCTGCGGCTGGGGACCGACAAAGTCCGCGCCACGGCTGCCTTCGACGCATAGATCGGGTTCGCGATCGTCCTGGCGCTGTTTGGCTTCCCGCGCGATTTTGTTTTCGCCGCCCGGGTGGGAAAGCAGCCGCACAAATACGACCGCCACGCCTGCTTGCCGCGCCGCATCGACCAGATCCATCGCCTTGGCCAGCGCGGCCTGCGGCGCGGTCATATCGGCTCCCCGCCGCGCCATCTCGCCATCGAGGGCGCCGAAATCGACTTGGCAATCGATCACGATGACGGCGGTCCGGTTTGGCGCGATCCAGTCGGGTTTCATGGAAAGGCTTTGCGAAGTGAAGGGAGAATTTGCTGCCCGGTAACGCGCAACCCCTGAGCATAGTCGTCGTAAACGAACATCAGGCCATCGATATCGCAGTCACGCAGGAATTTCTCGATTTTGGCGGCGCAGGTGGCGGGCGCGCCCACCGCCGCCTGGGTCATGAAGGCGCCTTGCGCTCGCGCAGTCATGGCGTTTCCGGCTACGCCATAGCTTTCCAGCATGCCCAGCACAGCACCCTCGTCCAGGCCCTCGCGGTATTTCTGCGCCTTGGCTTCGGCTTGCGCATCCGTTGCGCCCGTGATCACCGTCATCATGCAATAGGTCCGGATCGGCTTGCCCAGCTTGGCCGCAAAATCCTTGGCGCGGCGCGAGGCATCGCGCGTTTCGGTCTCGTCACGGCCACCGATGAAACAGCCGTCCGCCTCGCGCACAGAGAATTCAAAGCCGCGGGCAGACATTCCGGCGCAGATCAGGAACGGTGGCCGGAGCGGCTTGGGCTCGCTGACACAGTCGCGGAAATCGAAATATTTGCCTTTGAAACTGACCTTGGGCTCGGTCCAGAGCCGCTTGACGATCTGGGTCCATTCTTCAGTCAGGTCGTAGCGACCATCATGGTCGAGGCTGGCGTCCCAGGCGCCCATCTGCTCGAACTCGCCGCGATAGGCGCCCGCCACGATGTTCAATCCGGCCCGCCCGCCGCTGATCTGATCCAGGGTAGCGATCATTTTCGCCGCCACCGCCGGATTGTGCAGGATGGCGTGCAAGGTCGCCCAGAGTTTGACCCGCTTGGTGATGGCGGCGATCCCCGCCATCATGGTGACCGCTTCCAGGCTGTGGCCCCAATGATCGGTCACGCCGCCGAATCCGCGCCACTTGCCCATCGCCATCACGAAATCGAAGCCTTCTTCCTCCGCGACCAGGGCGGCATCGCGGTTTTGCGCCCAGCCGCCGTCCAGAAGCGGCGTGTTGCGGCTGACGATCCATCCGCCGTTGGCGACTGGTAGAAAAACGCCAAATTCTTTGGGTCCGGTCATGTCGCCAACGTTATTTTTTGGCGAACGCGCTCTCGCGCGTTTCGCGTGGCAACCGGCAGGAAAACACCGAATTCCTTCATACCGGCCTCTTATGCGGCGCCCGCATCATCACCACGGCAAGCAGGACCAACCCCACCAGCACGGAAAGCCCGATAAAGAAGGGCGTGAAACCGCCGGTATGGTCGCGGGTCAAGCCCGCCAAGGTCGGGGCCACCGCGCCGATGGTGGAGATCAGATTGACGGTGGAAAACAGTTCCAGATAGGGGCCGCGCCCGAAATAATCCAGCAGCAGGATGGTGGCGGCAAACAAGGTCAGGCCATAACCGATGCCGATGCCGGCGGCGTAAATCAGCATCATCGGCAGATCGCGCGCCACGCTCAGCGCCAGCAGGCCGATAATGAGACTGGCCAGCGATATGATCAGCAGGCTCTTGGCGCCGACAAAACGGGTGAGAATGCCGCCCGCCAGCCGGGCACCGGAATTGAGCAAAGCTTCCACGCTCATGATGCCGGCGGCGAGTGCCGCCGCCACGCCATGCTGGGTCAAGTGCGCCACCGACACCGAACTGGCAGTAATGCCGCAGAATTGAAAAGCGGCATAGGCGGCGGCGATGATCCAGAATTGCCGTGTCTGCAAGGCATCGCGCATGGTCCAGCGCTCGGTGGAAATTTCCGGATCGCTTTCCGCGGCGCTGCCGACGTTGGTTTTGGCGTCCACGAAAAAGGCCGCGGCAATCCCGGTCAGCGCAATCAGCGCACCCACCACCAGCCAATAGCTGCGCCAGTGGCCGGTGACCTCCATCACATGGGTGTAAAGCAGCGGCCCCGCCACGCCTCCCAATCCGCCGATGGTGAAAAAAAGCCCAATGGCGAAGGACGGCCGCGCAAACAGGCGCGACAACAAATAGGTGCCGGGCACCGAATCCAGCAGGGTAAAGCCCAGACCCGCCAGCGAGGCGCCCGCAAAATAGAGCAGTAATCCGTCGGTGCGCGCCAGGCAGAGGAAGGCCAGCGCCATCACCACACACCCTGCCAACAGACAGGCGCGCACGCCGAAGCGGCGGATAAGAGCGGCGGGCACGGCACTGGTAATACCGCACAAAAAGCCCAGCAAGGTGAAACCGAAGCCCGCGCTGGTCCAGCTCCAACCCAGTTCCGCGACCATGGCGGGCAAAGCGAGGCCCAGGCTGGCGAAGGTGGCCGCCGTGATGATGAAATACAGGCCGCTCATCAGGCCCAGGGTCAGCCAGCCGCCACGCTTGGTCCCAGCCATCCTGCTTTATCGGCTTTCCAGCGTGCGTTTCATTTCGGCGGGAAAATCTCCCAAGACCTTGAGCATCTCCGCGCGGGCCCGTTCGACATTCCGGCCGGCGATGGTATCGGCCAGGCCGCGATGTTCGTTCAGCGCCGCCGTGCCGTCATCGCTGGAGGGGCCGCGCATGGCATAAAGCCAGTAGCGCGCGGTCTGGTGATGCAAGGTCACCACCATCTTGGCCAGGGTGCGGTTGCCGCTGGCCGCCGCCACCGCAACATGGAAGGCTTCGTCCATCGCCGCCAGCGCCGCCTGGTCATTGTCAGCAATGGCGTCTTCGCCGTCATCCAGGGTGGCGCGGATCGCGGCGATCTCTTCATCGCTGGCATGCTCGGCCGCCAGGCCGGCACAATGAACCTCGATCAGGCGGCGTGCTTCAAACGCCTCGCGGGCGCCCATCAAGTCCAACGGCGCCACCGAGGTGCCGACCCGGGCACGGCGAACCACCAGCCCTTCCAATGCCAGGCGGGCCAGGGCTTCGCGAATGCCGGCCAGTCCGCCGCCATAGCGCTTGGACAGGGCGCCCTCATCCAACTGCTCGCCTGGGGCCAGGGAGCCGATGATGATGTCCACCAGGATGCGCTGATACAGCCGCGACTTTAAGAGCCGCGGAGACCACTCATCCAGCCTGGCGGGGCTGTCTTTGTCGCGAGGACTTGCCATGGTCCGACCCTTTCGGGACGGGACAATGGGTACGGTAGGGCCTATTGGCAAGTCTGGCGGCGACAATTCAGACGAAATTGATCTCGAAAACATAGCCGGCACTGGGACTTCCGGTGCCCTCGAAGCCGGGCGGGCCCACGCCTGCGTCGCAGGAAATCAGCTTGCCGTTGCGCATGTCCAAGCCGTGGGCATCGGCGGTGCCATCCAGAAATTCGGCAGTTTCCAATACCTTGCCGGTAGCGGCCTCGTACTTCACCAAACCGCAGGTGGTGGTGTGGTGCAGTTTGCCGTCGGCCTGGCGGATATAGCGGTTGATTTCGGAGGTGCCGGTCACCATCCAGATCGCGCCGCCCGGATGGCTGCTGTCCCAGGCGCAGCCATGCCAGCGTGACGCGGTAAAGGGGATCATGAATTCCGGCGTCCAACTCTTGGGATCGACCCGCAGAATGGCGCGCAGCCGGTTGGCCACGATCCACAATTTGCCGTCATGCCACATCAGGCCGTGGCAGCCGCCGCCATTGTCCGCAGGACCCAGCGGAATCTGGCGGTGGGACACGGTGTTGCCGTTCATATCCACTTCATAGATGCCTTCCGGCCCGCCATTGGCGCCCATCCAGACATGGCCGTTGCCGAACGTCATGCCCGATGTGTTGTAGGAGTCGGTCATCACGGTCTTGAGCTTCTTGCCGTTCCAGTCGAACAGCCAGGCCGCCTCTTTCTCGTGCCGTCCGCTCTGGCCGTAACCGGCGGCCTTCTGCTCGGCGACCCAAACGCCTTCGGGCACCACCGCGACACCGTTGGGATAGGCGTTCGGCACTTTGAACAGATTCTTGGTGGTGACTTTGCGATGGGGAATCGGTTTGCGCGCCTCCGGCGCCACCGCGCCCAGGTCTTTGCCCTTGGGATAGTTCTGCGCCAAAGCGGCAGTCAGTCCTGCGCCGGTGGCAGCGCCCAGACCCATGAGAAAATCACGCTTGTGCAAAGTCATTTTTCTCTCCCAAAAGCAAAGGGCGTCCGCAGAAGCGGACGCCCTTTTGATTGTCGATCAACCTGTCATCAGTTCGGCAGCGAAAAGGCCACCAGCTGATCCGACAAGCGCGGCGTCAGGATGCCGTTGCCGCCGACCGCGAACACAACATACTGCTTGCCCTTGTAGGTGTAGATCGCGGGCTGGGACACGGCGGGCGAGTCCACAATATGCTTCCACAGCACATTGCCGGTCTTCATATCGACGGCGCGCACGCGGCTGTCCATCGAGGCGCCGATGAAGATCAGGCCAGACTTGGTGATCGCCGGAGCGCCGATGGTAATCGAACCCCAGCTGTCGGGCATGTAGAAGCCCCATTTCTGGACCACGCCGAACGGCTTCTTCCAGTTGAGCTTGCCGGTGTTCATGTCATAGCTGGACAAGTTGCCGTAAGGCGGCGCCCAGCAGGGCATGCCCCACATATTGAGGAAGTTCTCCAGCTTGAAGCCGTATGCTGAACCCTGTTGCGCCGCATACCCGTCAGGAGCACGCAGCTTGTCGCCATATTTCTTGTCGGCATCGGCGCGTGGAACCAGAGTATAGATCTGCGGCACCACATTGCTGTTCACCACATAAGTGTTGGTGGTGGGATCCAGCGCGCCGCCGCCCCATTCCACGCCGCCCAAAGTGGCCGGCCAGGAAATGGAACCGCGAATCGATGGCGGCGTGTAACGGCCTTCGTCCCGGATGCGCGCCTTCCAGCGGCTGCATTCGCCGAAGCTGACAATATCGGCGAACTTGGAAACCGGCGGCATATGGTCCGCAATGACCGGCTCCGGATACGGCACGTAAGGTTGGGTCTTGGCCGCGACTTCACCCGGCACGTCCGACGCCGGATAGGGCCGTTCCTCGATCGGATAGACCGGCTCGCCGGTGTTGCGGTTGAACACAAACAGGAAACCCTGCTTGGTCGCCTGGATCAAGGCGGGGATGGTTTGGCCATCCTTCTTGATGTCAACCAAAGTGGGCGCCGAATTGATGTCCACGTCCCAGATGTCGTGATGCGTCAGCTGGCGGCTCCACACCACTTCGCCGGTTTCCGCCTTCACCGCCACGGTCGCGGTGGCATAGGGCATCTCCTTGAGACGGTCGCCGCCATAATAGTTCGGGCTGGGCGACGAGGTGGGCAGGAAGGCCAGGCCGGTTTCCGGATCGACCGAAATGCTGGCCCAGACATTGGCGGTGCCGGTCTGGTTCTCCATGTCCGGCGGGATGATGTTGAAGGTCCATTTCATCGCCCCGGTGCGGGCATCGATGCCATAGACGGTGCCGGGATTTTCGGTCTTGTAGACCCAGTCGTTGCCGGCCCAGCCCAGGATCAGCGTGTCTTTATAGACGGCAGGCGGCTGCAGCAGGCCGATCTTCCATTTGCTGTTCTTGGGCGCCCAGGCATTGACGTCGACCACGCCATTCTTGCCGAAGCCGGCGCAAGGCTTGCCGGTGTCGGCATCCACGCCATGCAGCTCGCCCGTCATGGTGCCGACATAGACCATCTTCTGGCAGGGCTGACCGGCTTGCGGCGCGGACGCCGCCCAATAAGCCACGCCGCGATTCTTCAGGCCTTGATTTTCCGGCGGACCCTCGCCGCCATGGGTGGCATAGGTCCATTTGGTCTTGCCGGTGTCGGGTTCGACCGCGACGATGCGGTACCAGGGCGTGCCGACATAGACCGTGTTGTTGGCGAAAATCGGCGTGGCGCCCCAGGTGGTGGACCGTTCGCCGCTGGAGACGTCGCCGGTATGAACACTCCAGGCCCGCTTGAGGTCTTTCACATTGTCGGGCGTGATCTGGGTGGCGGTGGAATATTTCTGCGCCTGCTGGTTGCCGCCAAACGCGTCCCAGGTCTGGTCGTCGCCGGAAGCCACCACGCCACCATTTTGGGCAATCGCGGTGATGGAAGGCAGGAAGGTGACGGCGGCAACTGCAGCAGCCAGACCCAACGCGCCAAGGGCGTAAGTTTTAATCTTCGACATCGTCAATCTCCACGCTGCGGTCGGCGGCGTCGCCGATCACGTTCATCAACCAGCCGATCAATGCCAGGGCCTCCGCGGCCATGATGACGGGGCTTTCCAGGAAGTAGCCGGCAACAGAGGAGCCGATGATGTCCAGGATGATGGAGACCACCAGGAATCCCTGCAGCAGGCAGGAGCGGTTGGGCACCAGCGCCATCGCCAGTGAAGCCAGGAACATCAGCAGTCCGGCAATGGCGACAAGAACAACGCCGCCGGTGCCGATCAGGCCGGTCTCTGGCGTGTAATAGTCATAGACGCAGATGACCATCGCAATCAGCGATGCCAATATGATCAGCCACGCGCCACGCGTGGAATGTCTTTGAGTCAACGTCCCCTCCCCATTACTGGCCCAATAGCTGGCTGGTTTGGCGCGATCCTAGCGGGCTTTCGCTCAGACGCAAACCTGCCCCCCTTCGCACAAGCAGCAATTTGACGCCGATACGCCGATCTGAGCGGCTTCACGCGCGTCTCAAGTATTTTTGCCAACTGTATACGGGACAGCTGTCGCAATTTTCATCTGTGCGCGTGCTCCCGCAAGATGTTCTGCGGGGACAAGCCGATTGCCGGCCGTCTAGCGCAGGGTCACCTTGGTGACCCGCCAGTTCCCGGCTTCGGCGACATAGAGCGCATTGGCGTTGCGGCAGTCGATGGCATTGACACTGCCGAAATCGCGCGGGCCCTTGCCGGCCTGGCCGAATTTGCCCACCACCGTGCCGTTCAGCTCCAGCTTGTAGATTTCCCCGCCATGATCCAGGTCGTTCTGGGGATTGGAGTTGGAGCTGTAAAGATACTGGTGCGCCCCCGGCGAAATGCAGATCGCTTCGGGATCGCCGCCGGTGGTGATGCTGCTCTTGAAGTTGCCGTCATTGTCGAAGACCTGGATGCGGTTGTTACCGCGGTCGCCGACATAGACATTGCCGCTGGCATCCACCGCGATGGCGTGCGCGGTCTTGAACTGGCCGTCGGCATTGCCGCGCGAACCCCAGCTTTTCACGAACACGCCGTCCTTGGTGAATTTGGCGACTCGGGCATTGCCGATGCCGTCGGCGACAAAGATGTTGCCCTGGCCATCCCAGGCCACGTCGGTGGGCGAGCGGAACAGATCGCTCTGCGCACCGGAGCCTGGTGGGGTGCCTTGCCCAGTATCCGGACCGGACGGCACATCGACCGATTCCGGCTTGCGGCCAAGCAGCATGACGATGCGGCCCGCCGGATCGAGCTTCATCACCATGGAACTGTAGCGGTCCACCACCCAGATATTGTCGTTCTTGTCCACCCGCACCTGTTGCGCGGCCAGGAAGCCGTAGGCCTGCTTGCCGATCTGGCGGACGAATTTTCCGTCGGCGGCGAATTCGTAAAGGCTGGAGCCGCCATGGGCGAAGGCGCGGCTGCCGCCCAGGGTGATGGTGGGATCACCGTTGCGGGTATAGACGAAAACATTGCCCTTGGAATTGGTGGCGACGCCCGCCGCCATGCCGAAGAAGGTGTCGCGCGGCAGTTGCAGCGGCTGCGAGGTGGAGTAGCCGATATCCTGGGCCATGGCGGGAACCGCCAGGGCGCAAATAGCGGTAAGGGTTGCGAGACGCTTCATGTTACTTGCTCCCCTTCAATACGAATTTCTGCATGCGCCAGGATTCGATTTCGCCGACGATCAACTGGTTGGGGTTTCGGCAATCCATCATGTGAACCACCTGCCATCCGGGTGCCAGCTTGCCAGCATGGCCGAACTTGCCCACCACCGTACCGTCCAGCTCGGCTTTATAGATCTGTCCGGTCCGCGCCCAGGTGCCGGGACCATTGCCGTTGGGATTGGAGTTGGACATGAACAGATACTGATGCGCGCCTTCGGAGATGCAGTCGGACCAGGCGCTGCCATACTGGGTATAGGCTGTCTTCCATTTCAGATTGTTATCCAGCACCACATAGCGGGCATTGCCGCGATCGGCGACATAGACATTGCCCTGGTGATCGACCTGCAATCCGTGCGGCAGGTTGTATTCATTCTCACCCTTGCCCACTTTCTCAGTGCCGTTCTGCGCCAGAAATTTTCCTTCAGGCGAGTATTTGACCACGCGGTTGTTGCAGTAACCGTCGCTGATGAAGATGTTGTCCTGTTGATCCCAGGCCACGTCGGTGGGACGGCACAGGGTGTATTTGCTGTCCGGCACATTGGGTCCCTTGGGCGTGGCATAGGGACCATCGGCCTGGCTGGGCCGGTGGCCAACAACCATCAGAACCTTGGTACCGGTGGGATCGAATTTGGTGACCACATTGGTGCCCTCGTCCACCGTCCAGATATTGTCATGACGGTCCACCCGCACCGAATGGGCGAATTGAAAGCCGTAAAAGCCCTTGCCGATTTCCTTGATGAACTTGCCGTCGGGACCGAATTCCCACAGCCTTGTCTGCGGTCCGCGGAAATAGGCGAAGACATGCCCCTTGGAATTGGTGGCCACGCCCTGAAGCTCGCCCATATAGTCGCCCGGGGGGGCCTGGAAGAAGTTCGGCACTGCTTCGTAAGCCAGATCCGGCGTGGTCGCGGCGGCCGTGGCGCTTACCTGGGCAAATGCGGACGTGGTGCTGAACAGCAGAGAAACGGCAGCTGTCGCCGCCAGAAATTTCTTCACGAGAGACCTCCCCAGTAAACCCGCGCTCTGATGGCGTCATGGGTTGCTTGCCAAAGAGTGTATACGCCAATGCGGCGAGGGCAATATGCAGCCAGATGCTTTGATGGCGCTTTTACCGGCGCTCTTGCCGCTTACGCTGCGCTGCAGCGGTAATTGGGATCGTGCATCGGCGGGGGCGGCGCGATTTTGCCGTCATGCCGGGCCGGACTGAGGATTTGTCACGCAATTCGGTTGCTT
>Ga0097621_100003936_pt1 | contig 10289 bp, 7 predicted proteins | sample KBSMisM72_FD_73165 | JGI IMG/M metagenome (GOLD analysis project Ga0097621, IMG submission 73165) | Miscanthus rhizosphere microbial communities from Kellogg Biological Station, Michigan, USA - KBS Miscanthus M7-2 (version 2) (version 2) | ecosystem: Host-associated > Plants > Roots >... | reverse complement strand
CGATACAGCCCTGCACGAATCCGTTGTTGTCGCCGGAGGCGAGGAGCCGGCCCGTTTTGATCGCGTCCATCGCTTCCTTCGTACCGTTGATGCCGACGGCGAGCACCTTGCGATTGGCGCCATCAAACGCCTCGAGTGCGCCAAGCGCCATCGAATCGTTCGCGGCGAGCACACCGTTGATATTCGGGTGCGACTGAATCAGGTTCTCGGTGACGGTCAGCGCCGCCAGGCGCTGGTAGTTGGCGGGCTGCGAGGCCAGCAGCTTGACGTTCGGGAACTCCTCGAGCGCTTTCTTGAACCCGCGCAGCCGTTCCGAGCTCGTCTGCACGCCGCGCACACCCTCGAGAATGATGACGCCACCGGCGCCGTTCATCTTCTTGAAGAGGTAGCGGCCGGTCGCCAGCCCCACGCTGTAGTCGTCCAGGCCGACGAACGTGACAATTTCTCCTTTCTCGACGCGGTCGGTGACATTCACGACCGGGATCTTTGCGGCATTCATCTTGAGGAGGCCAGGCGCCACGGCCTTGAAATCGACGGGCACGAACACCGCCGCGTCGGGCCGCTTGGTGATGACATCTTCAATCTGGCTCATCTGGTCGGGGATGCTGTCCGGCCGCGTCGGCACGTAGTGCGTCACGCGCGCATTCATCTGCTTCGCGGCGTTGTCGGCGCCCAGGCGCAGCATCTGAAAGTACGGGTTCGTCTGGTTCTTGGTGAAGACGGCGATTCGCTCACCGTCAGCATGAAGGATCGTGGGCAGAACCACGATCGCGAGAACGAGCCACGAGGCACGAGGCACGAGCCGAAAGTCACGAGTCACGGACATCACTCCACTCCAAAGGCGAGCAGCACGTTGCCAGCCCGCCCGGCAGGCGCGCCGTAACCCGAGTTGACGAACAGCATGCCGTCGACAATCACCGGCCCTCCGCCGCCCATGGAGGCGCCGTTGGCTTTCACGCCGTTGACCGTCGCGTAGTCGCGGTTCGTATTCTCTGTCCAGATAATCGTCCCGTCCTTTGTCGAATAGGCGCGCAGGGCGCCGTCGACGGATCCCGAGAACACGACACCCGGTATCACGCTGATGGCCGCCGACTGCGCACCGCTGCAGTTGGGCGCGGGACCGCTGCACACCGGCGGCGGCGCCGGCGTAAGCCAGGCGCGTTGGCCGGTCGCGAGGTTCACGGCGTGAAGCCCGCCCGGATTCTCCAGGCGGAAGTCGGACACTGCGAAGTACGCGTTCTGGCTGTCAACAGCGGGGCCCCACTCGATCCCGCCGAGCGTGCCGCCGCGGCCGGCCCGGTATTCCCACATGACAGCGCCCTTTTTCTCGGGGTCGAGCGCCCACCCCTGACCGCTTTTCTGGCCCACGACGATGGCGTCCTTGCCGTTCGGCAGTTTCGCGAGGATGGGCGAATCGCCCAGATCGTAGTCGGGGCCGATGTCCGCGGCATTCGCGGCGCAGTTGTTGCCGGCCGGCGGGCAGCCGACGATCCACACGTCTTTCGTCAGCAGCTGCGAGACCCACCTGATTTTTCCACTGTCGAGATCCATCGCGACCACGGCATCGCTGGTGGGCTGTTGCGGCTCCGTGTACATATTGCCGGTCGACACGTAGACCAGCTTTCGCGCCGCGTCGATGGTCGGGGCGCTCCAGATGCCCGCGCCCGACGGTCCCCACCGGTCGGTGCCCGCCGACGTCTTCCCGAGGGGCTTCGCGTTCTCGGGCAGCGTGAATGTCTTCCAAACCGTGTTGCCGTTGATGTCGAGCACGACCAGGCTGCCGCGGAATTTGCAACAGGGGTACGCCGGATTGCGCGCGTCCGCTTCTTCAGACGAGGCGACCGGGACATAAAGCCGGTTCTCGTGAAGCGTGGGAGCACCGGTGATGCGCGCGCCCGGGTTCTCGTCCACCTTGTGCGCCCAGAGCAAATCGCCCGTTCGCGCATCGAGTGCGTAAACGTGCGCCGACTGGTCCGCGACGTAGAGCGTGTGTTCCCGGTCGCCCGACGCGGTTCTGCGCGGACCGAGTATGGTCGCGGCCCGAACGGCGCTCTGCGTCCGGAACGTCCAATACGTGCAGCCTGTCTTGGCATCGAGTGAATAGACCGTGCCGTTCTGCGCGCCGACAAACACGCGGCCACCCGCGACGGTCGGCTGCGCGTAGGCCGAGATTGTGCCTGGGAACCCGAACGCCCATCTGAGCTTCAGGTTCGGAACCTGCGCGGCCGTCAGCCGGGCCTGTTCCGCGGACTGAAAACGCGTGTTCACCACGCCCGCGCCCCAGCCATTCCAGGACGGCCCCGACGCCGGATCGCCAAGCGGCAGCGCCATCATCTGCGGTGCGCAGCGTGATGGATCGGGCGGTGCCTGGCCTGCCGCCACTGTCGGCACCAGCAGCACCAGCACCGCGCAGATCGTCTTTGTCATATCGTTGCCTCGGCGCGCTGCCGTGTCAGGACGTCAATCCACACCGCGAGGATCACAATCACGCCGGTGACGAGAGGCTGCCAGCTCGCATCGATGGCCAGCAGATTCATGCCGTTGACGACCAGCGTCAGCGTCAGCGCGCCAATCAAGGTACCGAGCAGGCTGCCGACGCCGCCGAACAAGGAAGTCCCGCCGATGAGCACGGCGGCGATCGCGGGCAGTGTCAGCGGCTCGCCGATATCGGCCTCGGCCGAGTTCAACCGCGCCAGGTAGACGACGGCGGCGAGGCCCGCCATCGCCCCGCTCAACGCGTACACCAGGTTGAGCCGCGCCCGGATCGGCACTCCGGAAAGCCGCGCGGCTTCACGGTTGGCTCCGATCGCAAAGACCTCGTGACCGTGGGTAGTGTAGCGCGTAAAGACGGCACCGGCGAACAGGAACGCGGCCATGAGATAAATGGGAACGGGCACACCCAGCCAGTAGCCGCTACCGAGCGCACGGAAGCCCGGTGGAAAACCGTGAATGGTGTCGCCTCCCATGAACCAGTAGGTGACACCGTTCAACGTCCAGAGCATCCCGTAGGTCGCGATGAAGGGCGGCAGACGCAGCACCGTAACCATCAGCCCATTCAGGATGCCGATGCCCGCGCCAAAGACGAGGCCCGTGGCGGCGCCGAGCGCGACGGACCCCGTGGACTGCATCACGGTGCCGGCCAGGCAGGCCGAGAGACCGACGTTGGCGCCCACGGACAGATCCAGTCCGGCCGTGAGAACGGTCAGCGTCAGACCCGAGGCAATCAGGAACGTCAGGCTGGATTGCCGCAGCACGTTCAGGATATTTGTGACCGTCAGAAACGACTCGGTGGTGACCGAGAGCGCGGCGCCGATGATCGCGATCGCGGCCAGCCGATAGACGAGCCGCTTCACGCCGATCTCCACAAGCGGCGTGCGGCAGGCTGAAGAACCGACTCGATGACGAGAGCGACGATCGTCAGCACGCCGATGCTCGCCACCTGCAGAGACGAGGGCACTTCCAGCACGTTGAGGCCGTTCTTGAGCACGCCGATCGTGACGACGCCGATGACGGTGCCACCCAGGCTGCCCTTCCCGCGCTCAAACGATGTCCCGCCGACGATGACCGCCGCGATCGCATCGAACTCCATGCCGATGGCGGCGGTCGGATGACCCGAGCTCATGCGACCCGTCAGAAGCAGCGCCGCGACACCAGCCATCACGCCGGCCAGGACATAGATGCCGACGTGATAACGGTTCGCGTTCACGCCCGCCAGCACCAGCGACTCGCGATTGCCGCCGATCGCCGCGACATAACCACCAAAGCGAGTCTGTCGGAACGTAAAACGGAAAACGAAGAACGCAGCAACGGCGATCACGATAGAGAACGGCACGCCGAGCGGACGACTCTCGTACAAGGCGGGAAGCGCGTCGCCGACGCCCACGACACTCTGGCCTCCCGTCGCAACAAGCGCCAGGCCCTGCGCAATGCCCAATGTCCCGAGTGTTGCCACGAACGGCGGAATGCCAAGGCCGACGACGAGTACACCGTTCGCAAGACCGAACGCGGCGCCGACGCCGATCGCCGCGGCAGACGCTGACGGAAGCGACCGGCCGTTCATCAGCAGCGTGGCCAGCACGACGCCCGCCAGGCTCACCACCGCGCCCATCGACAGGTCGAGCCCCTCGCTCATGATCACCAGCGTCATCGGCAGCGCCAGCAGCAGCAGGACCGACGACTGCACGCCGATGTTCAATCCGTTCGCCACCGTGGCAAAGCCGGACCCGAATGCGGCGAACACCACCATCAGGGCGACGAGCAGGTATCCAATTCCCGGGATGCTACGCATGGTGCATCGCCAGCGTGAGAATCCGGCTCTCCGTGAGTTCCGTTCGCGCAAGTTCACCGACAATCGTCTTGTCGCGCATGACGTAGGCTCGATCGCAGACCGCGACGACCTCGGCCAGCTCCGAGCTGATCATGAGCACGGCCGCACCATCCGCCACGAGCTGCTCGATGAGCCGGTAGATCTCGGCCTTCGCCCCCACGTCTATGCCGCGCGTCGGTTCGTCGACGATGAAGAAACGCGACCCGGCCACGAACCACTTGCCGAGGACGACTTTCTGCTGGTTCCCGCCGCTCAGAAACCGGACGAGGCGCTCGGGGGACGGAGTGGCGATCCGGAGCCGCGCAATCGCGTCGTTCACAACGCGGAGGGCGGCCGACGCGCGATACCAACCCGACGGGAACAGCGTCCGCAAGCCAGCGACGAGCACGTTGTCCTGAACCGATCGCGACAAGGCCAGTCCGTCGGCCTTGCGGTTTTCCGGCACGAGGCCCACGCCAGCCCGGACCGCCCGGACTGGACCGCCGACCAGGGGTTGCCCATGGAACAACACGGAGCCTCTGACCACCCGGTCTGCCCCGAAAATCGCGCGCGCGAGCTCCGATCGCCCCGAGCCGACGAGGCCCGCGAGGCCCACCACTTCCCCGGCGCGCACGGACAGCGTCGCTGCCCGCACGCCGTTGTCGGCGAACAAATCGTTGACAGCCAGCACAACCTCGCCCGGCTGTTCGCAGAAGCGCGAACGGTAGGTCGTCTCGACCACGCGTCCGAGCATCAGGTGGACGAGTTCGTCCACCGTCGCGGCCGACGCGTCGAGCGATGCGACGTTGCGGCCGTCGCGAAGAACGGTCACGCGATCGCCGATCGCGGCGATCTCCTGCAGGCGATGCGAGATGTAGATGACGGCGACGCCCGACGCCTTGAGCGCGCGGACCCTTTCGAACAACCGCTCGATCTCGTGGTCGGACAGCGCCGCCGTCGGTTCGTCCATGACGAGGATGCGGGCGTCCTGCGACAACGCCTTGGCGATCTCGACCACCTGCTGCTGCGCGATGCCGAGCTCATGCGCAAGCGTGCGCGTGTCGAGGGCGAGGCCGAGCGCGTCGAGCAGCCGGCGCGCGTCGGCGTGCATCTTTCGCGTATCGACCGTCCCCGGCAGCCGGCCTCGCGGCTCGCGCCCGAGGAAGATGTTCTGCGCGACGTCGAGGTACGGAACGAGCGAGAACTCCTGAAAGATGACGGCGATGCCCAGGCGACGGGCATCGGCCGGCGAGCGGAGGTGCGTGGACACGCCGTCCACCAGGATGTCGCCCTCGTCCGGGTGATGCGCGCCGCAGAGGATGCGGATGAGCGTGGACTTGCCGGCGCCGTTCTGGCCGAGGAGGAAGTGCACTTCTCCCGCCGCCACTGTCAGCGAAACGCGCTCGAGCGCCCGCACGCCCGGGAAGGCCTTGGAGATCCCGCGCATCTCGAGAATCGGCGCCACGACTCGTCTGCTATCGGGGCTGCGGCCGCGCCGGTTCGGTCAGTCGCAGGGTCGTGTTCGGCGTCAGACCGGTGGTGACGACCTGGGTCCGGCCGGATGGCCAGGTCACCTCGACGCGATCGACCGTCGCCGCATCCCCGAGGCCGAAGTACAGCGGCATCGCGCTCTGCGCGAGATATCCGGATTTGCCGTCGTTCCACTGCGTCAGGACCCGGCCTCCCGCCGACACGCGCACCGCGGCCCCGAGGCCGTCACGGTTCGACGAGGTCCCCACCAGCGACACGCCGAGCCAGTGCACGGCGCGGCGTTGCGCCAGATCGCTGACGAGCACCTGGGGCTCGGAATTGAAGTCGTTGGTGACAATGTCCAGGTCGCCGTCCTGGTCGAGATCGAACATGACGGACGATCGGCTGCCGAGCGGCGCCATCACCGTGATTTTCCCCGAGCGTCCCTTGCACGCGGCAATCGACGAGGCGGCTGGCTGCGAGCAGTCCGCTTCGAACCAGGGCGTGTGTGTCCGCCCTCCGCGCCGGGGCTCGACGCCCAGGATGAACTCGCTGTCGAGAAACTTCTCGCCCCGGTTGTTGAGCAGCAGCGAGTTGATGCCGTACCGATGCGGGTAGTCCATGGACGAGGCGATGAACACATCCTGCCAACCGTCGGCATTCAGGTCGCCCACGCTCGGTCCCCACGGCCAGTAGTTCTCGACGCCGACGCGGTCGGAGATTTCCTCCATCTTCGACGCACCCAGGTTGTGGAAGAACGAGTTGCCGAAGATGAATTTCGTCCCATCCCCCTGGAGGAAGTCCGGCGTCCAGGCCATCTGCGACTTGAGCTTCTCGCGGTCCGGCCCCACGGTCTGGCTCATGTCCGAATGCATGTCCGTCACGAGCAGGTCGGGCCGGCCGTCGTTGTCGTAGTCGAAAAACTTGATCCCCATCGCGCCCCAGGAGGTGCGCGGAAACACCTGCGCCGTCCGGTCCACAAATCGCTTGCCGTCCTGGTTCTCGAAATAGTGATTGCGGCCCTGCATGTTCAGCGCATACAGATCCGGGAAGCCGTCGCCGTTCACGTCCGCCACGCTCGCATCGCCGCTCCAACCGGCGTCGCCGAGGCCCATGGCCTTCGTCACGTCCTTGAAACGCAGACCGCCCAGATTCTTGTACAGGATCGCGGTCTCCGAGCGGTCCGGATGGAGGTGCCCCGAAAACCCGTCCGTCACACCAACAAATGCGCCGCCAGTGCCACGCTCGTCGGTCGTGTAGTGGCCGACATTGCAGACGTAAAGATCCACGAGGCCGTCGCGATCGAAGTCGAACAGGACAACGCCGGATGAGTGGCCCACATGATCGACGCCCGCGGCCTTCGAAATGTCGCGGAAATGGCCCTTGCCGTCGTTCTCGAACAGCACGTTCCCCCCGCGAACCGTGGTGACCACCAGGTCCTCGTCGCCGTCGTTGTCGAGATCGGCGAACGACGCCGTCACGCTGATCCTTCCGGCGAGCGCGACGCCTGCGTCCTTCGTGATGTCCGCGAACCGGCCGCCCCCCAGATTCTTCCAGAGCTGGTTGCCGCCGATCTGGTTCGTGAAATAGATGTCCAGCAGACCGTCGCCGTCGACATCGGCGACAGCCACGCCGTTGCCATGGTCGTAGTGCACCGGCTTATAGGCCACGCCGGCATCGTCCACGATCCGGTGGACGAATGTGATGCCGCTTTCCTTCAGGCGATCGGTGAACTGGAAGCCGTAGACGACCTTGAATTGATCGGTCGTGGCGCGCTGCGCCCGTGCGCGCGCGTTCAACGTGCTCACACCGAGATCCGGGTCGGGGAACCGGACCTGCGGTGATTGCGCGGCGAGGACTGCGACGAGCGCGATCGCCGCGCCGAACAGGCCCGGCAGCACCGCGAACTTCGATCCCTGCGCCATTGACCGGATTATACCGGCCCGTTTGATATCATGCGCATCCTGATGAGCGACTCCGATCGATCCGGCGGCTCGTGGCTCGCCGCCGCCGGGCTGCGACTGTCCGACTGGTTCGAACACTGGTTTCCTGACGCGTTCGCCCTCGCCCTGGTCGCCGTCGTGATCGTCTTCATGGCCTGCGTTGCGGCGGGCAACTCACCGGTTCAGTCGGCCGCGTGGTTCGGCGCCGGGTTCTGGGATCTCGTCAACTTCACGATGCAGATGACGCTGATCATCATCACCGGCTACTCGGTCGCGACGGCTCCGCCCATTTACCGCATCGTCTGCCGCCTGAGCGAGGTGCCGAAAACCGGGCGCGGCGCCGTCGCGTTCGTCGCGCTCTTCTCGATGCTGTCGTCGCTGATTTCGTGGAGCTTCAGCCTGATCATCAGCGGACTGCTGGCACGCGAGGTGACCCATCGCGTTCGAGGGGCCGACTATCGCGCGGTCGGCGCGGCCGCGTACCTCGGCATCGGCAGTGTCTGGGCGCTCGGACTCTCTTCGTCAGCCGCGCTCATCATGGCCGCGCCCGGGTCGCTGCCCCAGTCGATTCTCGCGATCAGCGGAGTGATTCCGCTCCAGCAGACACTGCTGCTCTGGCAAAGCCTGCTGACGGCCGGCGTCATCGTCGTGATGTCGATGGCCATCGCATACTATTCGGCGCCGGCCGAGAGGCACGCGCGCAGCATGGCCGACATGGGCGTGACGTATGCCGCCGTCGTCATCCCGAAAGAAGCGCCCGAAAAACCCGGCGAGTGGCTCGAATACAGCCCGCTGCTGAGCATCGTCGTCGGCGTGTTCGGCCTGGCGTACCTCGTCACCGAGGTCGCGTCGAAGGGCGCCTCCGTGATCCTCGAGCTCAATCACTACGTTTTCCTCTTCCTCATCGCCGGCATCCTTCTGCACTGGCGGCCCCGATCGTTCGTGAAGTCCATCGCGGCCGCGGTGCCGTCGGTGGCCGGTGTGCTCGTGCAGTACCCGATGTACGCCGGGATGGTGAAGATGATGACGGAGTCGGGGCTGGCCCGGCATATGGCGCATTTCTTCGTAGACGTCTCGACGCAGCACAGCTACCCGGTGCTCGTCGGCATCTACTCGGCGTTCCTGGGACTCTTCGTCCCGTCGGCCGGCGGAAAGTGGTTGATCGAAGCGCCGTACATGCTCGAGGCGGCCAAGACGCTCGGCGTCCATCTGGGATGGACCGTCCAAACCTACAACGCGACCGAGGCGCTGGCCAACCTCATCCACCCGTTCTGGATGCTGCCGTTGCTCGGCATCCTCGGTCTCAAAGCCCGCGATATCGTCGGCTACTCGGCGTTGCAGTTCGCGATCCACGTCCCGACGGTGCTGTTCCTTGTCTGGATCCTCAATTACACGCTTCATTGATATGGTTCCAACGCGGTTTTCGATCTGAAACGCGCTTTAGAGGCTTTGTTTCCAAGCGAGGGATCCGTGGCTGCGAAACCGCGAGTGCTGGTAACACAGAGAATTTCAGACGAAGCCCTCGAGACGCTGGCGTCGCGCTTCGACGTGGAGAGCAATCAGAAAGATGCGCCGCTCAGCGCCGCGCAGTTGCGGCGCAAACTGAAGGACAAGGATGCGGCGATCACGCTGATCACGGACGCGATTTCCGAGACGCTCCTCGCGGCGGCGCCGAGGTTGAAGGTCGTGTCGAACGTCGCCGTGGGGTACAACAACTTCGACGTGGCGGCGGCGACACGCCGCGGCGTCATGCTGACCAACACGCCCGGCGCCATGGACGACACAACGGCGGACTTCGCCTGGTGCCTGATTCTGGCAACGGCCAGGCGCCTCATCGAAGCGGACAGGCTGGTGCGGTCAGGCAAGTGGACACGCTGGCGGTTCATGTCGAACCTCGGATGGGACGTGTACGGCAAGACGCTCGGTATCTGCGGTTTCGGCCGAATCGGCCGCGGCGTCGCGCGGCGCGCCGCCGGCTTCAACATGCGCGTCCTCTATACGGGCCCGCGGCGGGCACCGGAAGCCGTCGAGCGGGAGCTCAAGGCAACCTTCGTGGACAAGCAGACGCTGCTGCGCGAGAGCGATGTCGTCTCGCTGCACCTGCCGCTCTTCCCCGAGACGCGCCACTACATCGGTGCCGCCGAGCTGGCGCTGATGAAACCGACGGCAGTCCTGGTGAATACGGCGCGGGGACCGGTCGTGGACGAGCGGGCGCTGGTGAAGACGCTGAAAGCCGGACAGATTGCAGCGGCCGGACTCGACGTCTACGAGAACGAGCCAAAGCTCGCGGCCGGCCTCGCTAAGCTGGCCAACACCGTGCTGGCGCCCCACATGGCCAGCGCCTCGGTCGATACACGGTTGCGCATGTGCAACATGGCGGTCGCCAACTGCACCGCCGCACTGACGGGCCAGCGGCCGCCGAACCTCCTGAATCCCGAGTCGTTCAAATAACACGAGGTCCGCGGGTCCACGGGTCCACAAGGTCCACAAGGTCCACAGGGTCCACGGGACGAACTGGACCCATGGGCCATCGTCCAGGTGGACAAGTGGGTTTAGCAGACAACTGGACT
>Ga0097621_100003934_pt1 | contig 10290 bp, 13 predicted proteins | sample KBSMisM72_FD_73165 | JGI IMG/M metagenome (GOLD analysis project Ga0097621, IMG submission 73165) | Miscanthus rhizosphere microbial communities from Kellogg Biological Station, Michigan, USA - KBS Miscanthus M7-2 (version 2) (version 2) | ecosystem: Host-associated > Plants > Roots >... | reverse complement strand
GATCCGGCTGGACCTGACCGTGCAAAAAGGCGATGGGGGGGACGAACACGAGTCCAGAGAGCAGGAGAATGCCGCACGCTCGGCCCATGCCGTACCTCGCAGACTCGATGCTACACCCGTCACGTGATTGGTAGCGAAAGACGCCGAAGGATTCAGTAGTGGGACCTTCGGACCTTCGGCAAGACCGGCATCACTCCATCAACGCCGTGCAGCTCTGCGCCACTGCCAGAAGTTCGATGCCATGCACAGACAGTCGTTGAACCAGGGACGCCGCGGGTCGGAGGTCGCTGGTCCGCCAGCACAGCACCAGGTCAAGCGCGCGCGTTGCAGCAAGGTCAAGGAGCCGTTGCTCATCGCTTTCCACGATGGCCACGGTCACCCAGCCCATGGCACACGCGTAGCGTTGGATCGCCGCCAACTGGTTGGCCGCCAACGGTGAATCAGGACGGGAAATGTAAATGGCGATCCGCCGAGTTGACGGCGCACGCAGATGGTCCATCTCTTCAATCACAGGCCAGGCTTGTTTTGGCGGCGAAGCTTCAACATGAATATCGTCAGGGCGCTGGAACCGCGAGACAGCTCCGCTCACCAGGACGGCAGACTTGCAAGCCGCCACAAGCCCAGTGACTTGTCAGGGAATGCGCCCAACTCCTCGTCGACTTCGTCACTCTGTTCGTTGATGACCGCGACGGGCGGCGGAAAGCCGTACGGTGCACGTTCCAGGTTGATCGGGCGCCAGTCGCCGGTCGTGATTTCGTGGTTGTCGCGCGGACCCGTGAATGTCGTGGTCAACAGCCACGTCGCACCGCTTCGGCGAAAATTGTCCAGGGCGCGCCGGGTCTCGGCATACGTGAAATGGACAAGGCAGTCGCGGCAGAGAATGAGGTCTGCGGCGGGCAGCGCGTCTTCGATTACATCGCCCAGCTTGAACACGCGCTGCGGGCTCGCGTACAAGGCGACGTTTTGCGCGATGATCTCCGGCACGATGTCGATTCCGGTGTAGCCGATGCCGTCGAGGGCCAATTCTTTCATCCAGAAAAAGTCGCCGCAGGGTGCATCGAGGATCGACCGCACGCCGTGACGCGCCAGCAGCGCCGGCAACTCCGACCTGAGGACGGCCGTTCGTTCGAGATTGGAGCCTTCGCCGGAGACCGACTCGTTATTGCCCCAACGGTTCTCCCGGAAGATGCGCCGAAAAAGACTGGTTCGATCGCCTTCGTCTGCCACAGGCGTCGCTATTTCGCACGGCCCGTATAGCCCTGCGCGACGGTCGGAATCGCGATGATCGCGTTTCGCGCGCTCGGTGTCCCCCACGTGCCGTAGAAGACGATGCCGAAGAGCGTCTTCCGGTCCTTGCCGCCGAAGAACGTGCCGTGCAGACCCTGCGGACCAGGAATCGTGCCGAGGAGCTTGCCGTCGGCCGCAAACACATCCACGGACTTCCCCGTCGCCACGTACAACCGTCCCTGCTGATCGACCGCGGATCCGTCGCCACCCTCGCCGCCCTGCAGCTTTCCGAACTCGCGTTGATTGGTCAGCGCGCCGTCGGCGTTCACGTCGAAGGCGTAGACGATCGCGCCGTTGGTGACATACAGCGTCTTCTCGTCCGGGCTGAGAATGATGCCGTTGGCGGCCGGCACGTCTTTCCCGTACTGGGAGACGACGCCTTTCGGGCTGGCGTAGAAGACGCCGCTGTTTCTCGCGCCGGTAACGGAGAAGTACACGCCGCCGCCGGCGTCGGCCGTGAGATCGTTGATCACGCCGCCGATGCACTCGAGCGGCTCGCCATTAAACGTGTTCGCGAGCATCCGCCGCTGCGGCTCGAGCTGCTCGATGCCGCCTCCGAGTCCGCGTTCGGCGACAAACAGCGCGCCGTTCTTGTTGCGCGAAACGGCGCCCGCCGTATTGATGTTGTCGTATGCGACCCTGGCAAGGCCGGTCGCCGGATCGAACTGGATGACGTCCCCCGCGTCGTTGTTCGCGAACAGCACCGCGCCGTTCTCGGCGGCGATCGGACCGTCGACGTTGTTGCCCTGCCACGACCAGACGACCTTCCAGCTCTCTACCGCCTCCAGCACCCCGGGAATCGACGTTGTCGGCGGGAGCACCAGCTCAGGCGGCGCAGCGCTGGCGGCCGCGGCGTTTCCCGCGCTCGGAATCGCGAACGGCTGCGGCGGATTCTTGCACTGCGAGAGCGTCGTCTTGTAGCCGGCGTTCTGCCATGCCTGCTGATTGCTGCCGCGATCGAACGTCCCCGACGGACCCTCATTGCGCGCGTCTTTGTATCCTTTGGCGCGAACGTCCCAGTTGCTGTTCGTGCAGAGCTCGCACGTGGCGCCGACGAACATCGCCGCCGCTTTCTTGTCGTTCTTGAATTGCCAGAGCAGCCAGTTCGACGCGACGTTCGCATATTCGCCGCCGCCAGGGTGATCCACGGTGGCGGTGTGGCCCGCGCCGTGGCGGGCGCCGTAGAACGCCGGCACGTTCTTGAGCAGCTCGAACGTCGTGAGTGACGCGGGCGTGAGGAAGTCGCGTTCGGCGCCGTTGATCAGCAGCACGGGGCCGTGGACCTTCTGCAGCGCGTCCCCGTTCGACTCCGCCCTGGCGGGCTGCACGCCGGAGTTGAATACGCCGATGGTCTTCACGCGCGGGTCCGAGCCCAGCGTGATGGAGAGAAATCCTCCGCACGACTGCCCCATGACGGCGACGTGTTCGAGATCGACTTTGCCTTTGAGCGGCGAGCCGTCGCGCGCGTTTTCTTTCTCCGCCCACGCGATCGCTTTGCGCAGATCGTCGGCGGTCTGCTGCCGTTGCGCGGCGCCCGGCTCCGGCACGCTGCCGATCACCAGGAAGCCGTGCGATGCGATCGTCGTGAAAAAGCCCGAGTAGCGCGCGCTGTTGATGGCGCAGCCGCCGTCGCCCCACGCCATCACCGGCAGCCTGTCCTTGCCGGAGAATCTGCCGAGATCCTCCGGACGAAAGACGACATGGCCCGGCGAGCCGAGGGCGGGCTCCGACATGACTTTGTATGGGCCCGGGATCGCCTTCGGCGCGCCTTCGAGCGGCAGCGTCGTCCTGACCAGGTCGGCCCTGGGCCCTGGCGCCTGGGCGAACGAAACGCACGCCGTGAGGACGAATGCGGTCGTGAGTGCTGATTTCATGCGCGGTAGCTTACCAGACGGGAACACGAGCGGCGCGAGCGGCAGCCGATGATCGCGCGCGGCGCAGGCGGATGGCGTTTTCTAAGCTCGTGATGGCACGTGACTTCCGGGATCTCAGTGTCACTGGCTCATCGGGCCCTATCTGGCGCGACGGCCGGGGTGCAAAAAACCTCCGCCTCGGGGGGTCTCCAGAAACGGCCGTGCTGAATGGCTTCACGCTCCAGCGGCGGTAGTACGATGGCTGCCCGTTGGTGGTCATGATGGGGGCAAGGATCGAAGGTGCCCGTCAAATTCGCGCCAACACATGTGCTGTGTCTTGCGGCTCAGCATCTATAGTGGCCCGGGTCATGCAGGACCGTGTCGCCAGGTTTTTGGTCAGGGGAGAGATGTCAATGATGAAGACTACCTGGGCAATCGTGACGATTGCGATCAGTTGCGCGGCGGGTCACCCGGTCGCGACGAGCATCGATATGCCGCTCCCGCGGCATGCACCGAGCTTTGCCCGCGCGCCGCTCGCGGGCCAGGACACCGGCATTGCGTGGAATGGCCGATGGGAAGGCACCACGGTGTCTGGACACCCACTCGTGCTGCAACTTCAACTCCAGGGACAGCGGATAACAGGTCGACTCACCGTCGGCAAGCAATCGGCGAACATCATGTATGGGAAAGTGGTTGGCGAGGCGTTCGCGCTCACCACAGGGCCAATCGACGGCCATAGCGTCGACGCTACTGGTCGTCACGTCGGTAACACGATCGAGCTGACCATCGAAGGCGTGAAACAACCGCTGACATTAACGCGTGTGCCGTAAACAGGTCTGGTCAGCAGCTAGAGTTGAATGTCGAACCGCGTTTCAGGTTCTCGGACTTCGACTTTCCCTTGGTACACCCGTCTTCCATCCTTCTCGACCAGGATGACGTAGACGCCGCCTGGAAGACTCTTATAAAGATACCTGCCGAGATCGTTGGTGCGGGTCACCATCTTCTGCCGGGTCGCCGGGTTGTAGACGCTCACCAACGCCGAGACCAGCGGGTCCGGCCGTGTCGTGCCTCGCGCGCCGTGCGTGATCGTGCCGTCGAGGTTCGCCGCGGCGGCCGCCGCGGCCGAGAGGGCCAGCACGAACGTGCAACAGCTAATTCGGAATAGCCAGCTGGCGAAGTTCCTCATCGGATATGTCCTTCTTGAGCGGAATTTTGCTCTCGGTCCCCGCCGGCGGAATCCATTGGACGCTGTGCGATAACGTGAGACGCCCGTTTTTCAACTCGGCGTCCTGGTCGTCAATCACCTGTTTGTCCACGAGAAACTTGACGCGGTACGTCGCGTCTGTCGACAGAAGAGGCACCCTCAGCACCAAACGCCCGGGCGCGTCCTGGCTGTGCTCGTACGCCGGAACGGCAACGATCAGGACGTTGACCGATTTTCCACCGGTGTCGATATCGGCCTCGAGCGTGGCCATGTCGGCGCCCCCTTTGGACAGCGGATACACCACCATGAACGCGCCGATTGCGACGAGAACCAGGACAGGCGCCTGGGTTTCGATTTCGCCGATCACGGGCAGCTTGAATTTGATCGGCTTTTTCGTCTCCGCGTCGAGGTAGACCCGGCGGAAGAAGAGCAGAATCATCGTCGCGATCACGAGAACGATCCCGGCGGCCTGCGTTGTGACAAGAAGGACCTTCATCATCGAGCCTTTCGACTTGCCTCACACGAACGACCAGCGAGCGATTCTCAGCGTGGTTACTGCGTCGTGAATCGTGCGCATGATGCTCTCACCTAGAGAATCACGCAAGCACCAAATTCAGCGTCCGTTCGCCTTTTCCTGAGCGTCGTGGTACGCGAAGCCGCCTGAAAGGGATGGCTTCACGCACGGCGCAACTGCCGGGGAAATCACGCGCTGCGCCGGGCTGCCTTGAGCAGCCAGTTCACTGATGCACTGCTGCGAGTGGCTGTAGCCTGGCACGATCGCTCCACAGTAGACGACCGCAGGGTCGACTACCATTGGTTAGGCTGATGACGATCCTCGAGCATTTTCAAACTCACGGCTGGATGCGCGTGCCCGCGGCATTCAACGCGGCTGACGCTGCGGCGATGCGCGACGCGGTCTGGCGCGCGCTCGAGGGCGCCGGTATCCACCGCGATCGCCCCTCCAGCTGGACGACCGAGCGCCCGATCCATCTGCAGCACCTGAAGACCGATCCTGTATTTCAGGCGGTCCGTAGCTCGCGCCTGCGCGCGGCGATCGATTCCGTACTCGAGGGCCAGCCTTACGACGAGCCGAAGAGCGCCGGCGCATTCTTTCTCGCATTCCCGAGCGCGGGTCACTGGGGCGTGCCGGCGAGCGGCTGGCATGTCGATGCGAACTACTTGGGCGCGCTCGCCCCTCCAGCGGGTGTCCGTACACACGCGCTGTTCGGCGACGTCGGGCCGCGCGGCGGCGGCACGCTGCTGCTGAGCGGCTCGCACCGGCTTGTGCACAAATGGTTCAAGGATCACCCGCCGCCACAGAACGCGCGCGGCGGGGAACTCCGCCTGCTGCTTCGGGACCATCCGTATATCCGCGATCTGCACACGGAAGGCGATGCGGAGACGCGCATCGCGCGCTTCATGGATCGCGTGGAGGCGGTGGACGGTATCCCGCTCCAGGTGGTCGAAAACACGGGTGCAGCGGGCGACGTCATTCTTCTCCATCCACTCGTGCTGCATGTCGCCGCGCCGAATGCCGGCACCGAGCCACGATTCCTCTTGAGCGGGGGCGTCGACACGCCGGCGATGTATGCGGACAGCAAATGGCTTCCGATACAAGCCGACGCGTGAACCGCGTCTCTGCGCTCCAGATTGTGTCGGTCGGCTGTAGCAATTCGGTGACACTGAGTCGCCGCGGCGGCAGCGCCAGCGTTTGTCGATTTGCGGCCGGCTCGTTCGACGTATGGGTACAGGCACAGAGGACCCAATCGAAACCATCATCCCAACGGAGACACGACGATGAAATTCCTGGCATTGGTCAAGTCGAGCGAGAAGTACAGAACTGAAGGTCCACCCCCGGCGCTCATGGAAGCCATGGGCAGGTACGTCCAGGAAAGTTTTGCTTCGGGCAGGGTGGTCGACACGGGCGGCCTCAAGCCCAGCTCCGCCGCAACGCGGTTTCGCATCGAGAACGGCAAGCTCACGGTCACCGACGGCCCGTTCACGGAGGCCAAGGAAGTGGTCGGCGGCTGGGCGATCCTCAAGGTGAGCTCCAGAGCCGAGGCGCTGGAGAACTGCAAGAAGTTCATGGACCTGCATAGTCAGTACTGGCCGGGCTGGGAAGGGACGTCCGAGGTGTTCGAGATGGAGGAGTACGGCTGACAATCGACGAATTACAGGACGCGAATCACGAGGATTGACCGATCGTCGTCCGAGGCCCCGTGCGCGGCGGCCGCCGCGAGCACCGCGTCAAGGATCTCCTCGAGAGGCTTCGACGGGCTGGCCGCAAGTCGCGCGGCCACCCGATCGACGCCAAACTGCTCGTCCCGCGCATTCGCCGTCTCGACGATGCCATCGCTGAAGAGGGCGAACACGTCGCCCGGCGCGCAATCGACCCGCCGGGTCTGGTACCGGGTGTCATCGAAGAACCCGAGAGGGAACTGCTGGAGCGTTAACGGCTCAATCGTGCCAGCCGCAGCGCGATAATGCAGGATCGGCAAGTGGCCCGCGAGGGTGTATTCGGCGTCGTATTCGACGTCGTGGTCTGCCGCGCCAAACCGGATGGCCGCAAGCGTCGCATACATGGCGGGTTCCTTGACGGACGGCAGTACACGGTTGACCGTGTCGAGTGCCTCTCCGAGCCCGCGCGACGCCGTGCATCGCATAGCCGCCTTGGCTGCGCCCATCAGGGTTCCCGCAGGAATTCCGTGTCCAGACACGTCAATCAGGTACGCGAGCACCCCATCTTTCGCCGCCACTACGTCGACGAGGTCGCCTCCCACGTGATCGCTGGGAATCGATCGGCCGCATATCTCGACCCGTGTATTGCGAAAGACGACGGGCGGGACGAGCACGCGTTGCAGGCGATGCGCGAGGGCGAGCTCGGCTTCGGTGCGGAGCTGGCGGGCTCCTTCGGTGCCGATGTGCGTCCGGTAGGCCTGGACGCCGAAGGCCATCATCAGGAGCATCGCGGCTCCATCGAATCTGATGCCGAACGCCGAGACGGGAGCACTGCTAAGACGGGCGAGAGCGGGCGCGGCCAGGCGGATCACGATCAACGCCGTCACGGCCATGCCAATGGTTACGCCACGCGCAACCCGAGGCGTGCCCCTCGTCCGAAGCAAGAACAGAGCGGTCAATACCGTGGCGGCGATCACCGCGAGAAGCACTACCTCTTCCCTGTCAGCGGTGCCGCCACGGAGCAGGTCGAAGAAGAACGCCACCGATGCACCGGTGAGACATTGAGCCGCAATCAGGTATTTCAGGCGCCACAACGGAACCGCGCGCCAGTACGCCCCGGATTCGTCGCGACGGATTTTCCGTACCCACCACAGCAAAACCGCTGCCGCGATCGCCAGCGGCAGAAGCTCGAGGACGGTCAATCGATTCATTTACAGGTGAAAAGGCAGGAAGCGTTGGACGCGGCTCTGGCCGCTGGCGTACACGTTAGGATAATGCCCCTTGGTGATCAATAGAGACAATCCGGTCGGCTTTCTTCGTCTTCTGCGGCCGCGCAACCCGTCATGGCCGGGTATTACGAAACCCTTACACTGCTCGAGAACCTGCCTTTAGGATCACAGCGTTCGGCCTTGCGATACGCGCGACACACTCAACTGCACGACTCAGCACGCGTACACATAGTTGTTGGTTGATTGCGCCACGCGGGGAGGGTATGTACATGGTCGAGGTGCGGCAAATGAAATATCGTCACGGTCGTCTGCTGGCTGCTCTCGGAGTGGCCCCGCTTGCGCTCGCAGTGAGTATCGCGGTCGCCGCGCAGGGCCGCGACGCGTTGAAAGCTCCGAACGGCCTCGCGTTTGCCGACATCAAGGGGTTCGACACATGGCCGGATGTCGCGCCGAGCCAGACCGACGACGGCATCAAAAGCATCGTCGCGAACGGCGTCATGATGAACGCGTACAAGCAGGGCGTCCCTGGCAACGGGAAACAATTCCCCGACGGATCCACTATCGTCAAGATCGAATGGACCAAGAAGAAGAACACTGTTTCGCCTTACAACGTGCTGGTTCCCGACACGCTGAAGTCTGTCTCGTTCATCGAAAAGGATTCCAAGCGCTTCCCCGACACGAACGGCTGGGGATACGCGCAGTTCACCTACGACGCGGCCTCCGACTCGTTGAAACCCGTCGGCAGCGGTGCGGGCTTCGGAAAGACCGAGTGCCACCAATGCCACACGCGCGTGAAAGCCAACGATTACATCTTCACGAGTTACGCCAAACGGTGAACACGCGCCCGCTCATGACGCTCCGCGTGAGCGTCGCCGCGCCGCAGAACATCGGCGCCGTGCCGCTCGGCACGCGGCGTATCGCCGCGCTCACCGGCGGCGACTTCGAAGGCCCGCGTCTTCGCGGCGTCGTCCTGCCAGCTGCCAGCGCCGACTGGCTGTTGCTCCGCAGCGACGGCGTCCTCGAGCTCGACCTCCGGGCCACGCTGCTGACGCATGACGGCGCGCGCATCTCACTGACATCGTTCGGGCTGCGCCACGGACCGGCCGACGTGATGGCGGCCCTGGGACGCGGCGAGCCGGTCGACCCCGCGCGGTACTACTTTCGGACAACGCCGCGCTTCCAGACCGGTCATCCGGCGTACGCCTTCCTGAATCGCCTCATCGCAGTCGCCAGTGGCGACCGCCGCGCCGAGGGCCCCGTCTACACGATCGATGAAGTGCTCTGAGCGAGCTCGATGACATCTCGTCCCCTGATGCGCCTGCGACTGATGACCGCGCCGATCGAAGACATCGGCCCAGTACCGCACGGCCCCCTCACCATCTTTCCCGTCGTCGGCGGCACATTCGACGGCGAACGGCTCCGCGGCAAGGTGCTTCCCGGCGGAGGCGACTGGGTCACGGCGAGGCCCGACGGGACGTTCGAGCTCGACCTGCGCGTGACGCTCGAAACCGACGATGGCGCGTTGATCTACATGACGTTCACGGGCGTGCGCGACGACGCGAACCACTACTTTCGCACGCTGCCGCGGTTCGAGACGGCGTCTCCGACGTACGACTTCCTGAATCGCTTGCTGGCGGTCGGGATCGGAGAGATTCTTCCCGACGGACCGGTACACTCGATTGAGGAGCTTCTCTAGCACGCCGCTCATCGCTCTGCGAGCGCGTCATCTGAGCCCGCAAACCTTGCGTCAGCGCGATTTATTCTATATATTGTAAAAAATGGGGAGCCGATCGAACCTCGGTGCATTCGACCTGATGATTCTCCTGGCCCTCATGAGGCTGGGTGATGCCGCCTATGGCGTGCCGATATCGAGAGAAATCGAAGAGACAAGCGGCCGGGTCGTCGCGCTGGCCACGTTGTATACCACGCTGACGCGGCTGGAGAAGAAGGGACTCGTCTCGTCCCGATTGGGTGAACCAACCGCCGAACGCGGCGGCCGGGCCAAGAAGTATTTTCGCGTGACGGCCAGGGGCCTTCGCGAGGTTCGCGACGCACAACGCGTGTTCACGTCTCTGTGGACAGGTATCCCGAAGCTCAAAGGAGGTCCGGCATGACCGCAACACGGCCACCCGCGCTCGCAACCTGGCTCCTGAAGCACGCCGCCAGCGGGAACGACGCCCTTGTCGGCGACCTCTTCGAGGAGCATTGTCGGAGGCAGTCCGACACGTGGTATTGGAGACAGGTGCTGGCGGTGGTTGTCGTGCACCTTTCGCGAGAGGCCCTGCTGGTTCTTGGCATCGTCGCTCTGTTTCTCATCGGCAGCCGGTTCTCCGTCCCGGGCGCGCAGGCCGACACACTGACGCTCCTCGCAAGCAGAGGCGCGGGCAGGCCGTTCGGTCCGCTCAGCCTTCTCACGGGAGGTCAACTGCTGTTGGGAGTCACCATTTTCGGGCTCGGCATCATGCCCTACGTCGGCGCCGCGCTCATCGTCCAGGGGTTCGCTCTCATCTGGAAGTTTCTGAACCGCAACGCCAAAAGA
>Ga0097621_100003927_pt1 | contig 10297 bp, 9 predicted proteins | sample KBSMisM72_FD_73165 | JGI IMG/M metagenome (GOLD analysis project Ga0097621, IMG submission 73165) | Miscanthus rhizosphere microbial communities from Kellogg Biological Station, Michigan, USA - KBS Miscanthus M7-2 (version 2) (version 2) | ecosystem: Host-associated > Plants > Roots >... | reverse complement strand
ACAAATGGATGATCGTGTCGCGCACCGATTTGAAGCTGTTGCCCATGTCGCGCATGAACTGCTCGGGCGTAAGCTTGGCAGCGGCGTCGAGCGCCCGGTCGCGCGCCCAGTAGTGGAAGTCGAGCAGCGTCTTGATATCGTCGAGAGTCACGGCTGAAGTCTATCAATGACCACGAGCGTCGTCCGTCTGCTTCGAACAGGAGTCTGGGCATCGCTGCCGGCCACGACGATCGAGTCGCTGCTCGAGGGCGGAAGGGCCGTCGATTTTCGCGCCGGTCACACGCTCTATGCGGAAGCGGATGCCGAGGGACTCGCGCTCGTTCTCGGCGGCCTCCTTCGCGTCTACATGCACGCCGGCGACGGCCGGCAAGTCACGGTCCGCTATGTTCGCGCGGGCGACCTCCTCGGCGTCCCAGCCCTCGTCGGCGGACCGGCGCCGGTGTTCGTGCAGGCGGTCGTGTCGGGTCGGGCATTTTTCTTCGAGGCGGATCGCGTCAAACGAATCGCGCGCAGCGAGGCGACGATTGCATGGGCGTTTGCGCAGGAATCCGTTCAGCGTCTGTATGACGTGCTGGAGGAATTGGCGGGCAACACGTTTGCCTCGGTCCGGCAGCGAGTGGTGCGCCACCTGCTCGACCTCGCCGCATCGCGGTCCACATCGGACGGCCGCCTCACGGCCTTCGTCAGTCAGCAGGATCTCGCGAACAACGTGGGATCGGTTCGCGAAGTCGTGGCCCGAGTGCTCGCGGAGCTTCGAGCCGAGCACCTCGTGCGAACGTCGCCGGGGCGTGTGGAGATTCTCGACCCCGTGGGAATGAGCCGCCACTTGTGGTCCCGCATGCGTGACCAAAGTCACAGCGTCTAAAAGGCGAGCGCGACACAATCGACCCTGATGGCGACGATCCACACGATCCGTACCGGCCTGGTGCGGGTAAGACGGGCACAAATGGAATCGCGCGGCACTGGCCTCGCGCGTCTCACCAACATGCTGTTCGACGACGAGTGGACGGAGTGGCTGCCGATCTACGCGTGGGCCATCGAACACGACGAGGGCGTCATCGTCGTGGACACGGGCGAAACCGCGCGCGTCCACGAACGCGGGTACCACCCGCGCTGGCACCCGTTCTATCGGCGCGCCGCGCGCTTCTCGGTGCATCCCGACGAAGAACTCGGCGCGCAACTGCGTGCGCTTGGGATCGGTCCACGCGACGTGCGTCAAGTCGTTCTCACGCACCTTCACACTGATCACGCCGGCGGACTCGTTCACGTCACCGGAAGCCGCGTGTGGGTCTCGCGAGGAGAACTCGACCGGGCGAGCGGAATCGGTGGACGCGTGCAGGGTTATCTGCCGCACCGATGGCCAAAGTGGTGGGAGCCGGAATTGATCACGTTTGAGCCGACGCCCTTCGGTCCTTTTGAACAGACGATGCCGCTGACGCGGCGCGGCGACGTCATGATCGTCCCGACGCCTGGCCATACGCCATTCCACGTTTCGGTTGTGGTTGATGGCGACCCAGCGGTGCTTCTCGCCGGCGACACGAGCTACAACCAGCGTCTGCTCCTCGATGGAAAAGTCGACGGGGTCAGCCCCGATCCAAACGTCGCCCGTCAGACGCTCACCCGCATCCTCGCGCTCGCTCGCGAACGGCCGCTCGTGTATCTGCCGTCTCACGATCCGGAGTCGGCCAGCCGGCTCGCCAATCGTTCAGTTCTCGATGCCGGCGCACGATGGCAGCAATCGCCTTCGCCGTCACGCTGACGGTTACAGGAAGATCTGCCTCGCGCACTGGAAAGATCTACACGACGAGCGTTGGGATCGACGCAAACTCGCACTGACGTGGCTGGATCGCGGTTTGCTCGTGGCCGTCCAGTCGAGTTCACCAACATGCTGCTCGTCGCCCTCAGTCTCGCCTTGATTGCCTCGGTGGCGGTGGCGTTCTACGTCACGAGGCGTCTCGTCGATCTTGCCGATCAGCTTCAGGCGACTGCGGGCCTCGAGTCGTTGGGCACGGCCTTGTCAGCGTCGCACACGTCGTCGGACGTCGTCCACGCTGGGGCGTTGGCGCTGCTTCGATCGACGCACGCCAATGCCGCCGCCGTGGCAGTCGTCCATACGGGCGGCGGCTCCCAGATTGTTGAAACCTTGGGAGAGGGAGACCTCGAATCGATCATCGGTTGCGTTCCGCTCGAGATCCCCGACACGCTCGTCCGTCCGAACGAGCGCCTGGCCCTCGTCCCGTTCGCCACGCCGACCGGCGTGCTCGGCGCGGTGGTCCTCTGGTTCGATCGTCCGCGCGCACTCACCAGCGCCGAATGCGAGTGGCTCATGGTTGCCGGCCGGCGGACGGGCGAAGCGCTCGCACGCGCACGCGCGTACGACAGCGCCGAGCAGGCGCGCGTCGACGGCGAGGCGTTCCGCGTCCGCGCTGACGCCGAACTGCAGGAACGCCGGCGCGCGGAGGAGGCGCATCGCGAAAGCGAAGCTCGGTATCGGATCCTGGCCGCGCGCACGCACCGTCTCCACAACCTGAGCGCGGCGCTCTCGGAAGCCGTGGCGCTCGACGCCGTCGCCAAGGCCGTCGTGCGGCAGGGCCGCGCGGTCGTCGGCGCGGCGGCGGCGGCCGTGGCCTTGTGCGCCGACGAAGACGAGTTTGAGACCTTGTACGCCGAAGAATACCCGCCCGCTGTCGTCGAAGCCTGGCCCCGCTTTGCCGCGGAGCCGGGCATGTGCACGACGGCGGCGATCGCCTCACGTCAACCCACGCTGATCGGATCGTTCGACAAATGGCACGCGGAACACCCGCGTTCGGCCGCGACCGCGGCGGACGGCGGGTTCGCATCGGCCGCCGTGTTGCCGCTCCTCGTCGAGAACGCGCCGATTGGCGTGCTCTCGTTGCACTTCACGGTGCCGGTGAACTTCGACCCCGAGTATCGGGCGCTGCTCACGTCCGTCGCGCATCACGCCGCACAGGCCATCGACCGCGCACGCCTGTACGAAGCGACACAGCGAGCACGCGTCGACGCCGAAGCCGCCAACCGCGCCAAGGACGATTTTCTTTCGATCGTCTCGCACGAGCTCCGCACGCCGCTCAACGCGATCCTCGGCTGGGGCGCGATGCTCCGCGACGGCGCGCTGGAGCCGTCGAGAGCACGACGAGCGACGGCCGCGATTGTGAACAACGCCGCCCGACAGGCCCGTCTGATCGACGACCTCCTCGAGGTGTCCCGCATCGTCGCCGGCCGCGTCTCGCTCGATCCGCAGGAGCTCGATCTCGCAGACATCGTGCGCGGCGCGGCGGAAGCCATGCTGCCTGACGCCGCGCAACGAGGGTTGGAACTGCGTTTCGAGCGCGTTCCACACGCACGTGTCGTCGCCGATCCGCACCGCCTCGAACAGGTGTTCGTGAACTTGCTGGCCAACGCCGTGAAATTCACGCCGGCCGGCGGCGAGGTGACCGTGGAGGGCGGCATCGAGAACGACATGGTGCGCGTGCGGGTCAGCGATACTGGCTGCGGAATCGACCCTCAGGTGTTGCCGTACATCTTCGACCGCTTCCGCCAGGGCCACAACACCGCCACGGTTCGCGGCGCGCACGGGCTGGGACTTGGGCTGTTCATCGTTCGGCGACTGCTCGAAGCGCAGCAAGGAGAGGTGTCGGCCGAGAGCGCCGGCAAAGACGCAGGGACGACATTCACCGTGTCGCTTCCACTCAGTGCCGCTGCGGCGCCGCGGCGCCTGGACGATCCCCCGAGGACTCGCCTCAAACCTTCGCTCGCAGACGTCCACGTGCTCGTCGTCGACGACGAGGTCGATGCACGCGAGATGATTTCGTCGGCCCTCGAGTTGTCCGGTGCGACTGTGACGAGCGCCTCGTCAGCGGAGGAGGCATTGGCCACGCTGACGCAGCAGGGCGCCTGTATCGATGTGATCCTTTCGGATCTCGCGATGCCGGGAGACGACGGCTATCAGCTGATTCGTTCCATCCGTACATCTCCCGATCCGGTTGTCGCGCATTTGCCGGCGGGCGCCGTAACCGCCTGCGCGCGCGAGGACGAGCGCCAGTACGCCCTCAGCGCCGGCTTTCAGCTGCACTTGGCGAAGCCGATTGCGCCGGGCACGCTCGTGGACGCCGTCGCACAACTCGCCGGACGGTTCACGGTCAACGCTACGAGTGTGTGAGCGTCCGCGCTCGCGCGTCATGCAACCTGTCGCGGGCTCGATCCTCGGCGCGCCGAAACGGATGCGGTCGGAAACGGCCGGCCTCCAGCTGCTCGCAGATCCGGTACAGCTGTTCGTCAAGCGACACGCGAGACCACCGTCCCGAACGGCGCGGCGACTGCGAAAGAGGCTCGGTGGCGGAGAGTTCTGCCGAGTACTTGAGGTACGTGGCGATAGAAGCAACGACGACGCGCGCTTGAGCGGTGACGACCTCAATTCCCGCCGCTGACACACGAAGCCACGCGTCGATCACGACACCTTTATCCAGCACGCGATCGATGATCTCAATCAGGCTGGAAGACAGAGGAACGCGATCGATGGTCATCGACCGCCAACGTCGCTACACACCACGACAGCGGGTTCGTCGCAATAGCGCTGCCATCAGCCAGATCTGAGCGAAACCGTGGCGGTTCAACAGATAGCGCTGCTGAGGTTCAGCTGGAGCGCCTGAACGATCTTTCGCAGTCGTGCAGAATCTACCGGCTCCCGCGAGCGCAGTGCCAGACGGGTCGAAGAGCTCCGAGACGGCTCGCCATCCTCTCAGTAGTCCAAATAACTCCTTGTAATTCAGCAACATAGTCCTCTCACGAACAGAACATCGCTTGCCAGCGTATTGGTGTTATAGTCAGCTATAACACATGGCGGCTGAATGACTCATGAGTGGCACGACGGCCAACCGATCTACCGCCAGCTCCGCGATCACGTCGTCTCGATGATCCTCGACGACGTGCTCAAGGAGGGCGACCCGTTGCCATCGGTGCGGACGGTCGCCGCTGAGTATCGGATCAATCCGCTCACGGTCCTGAAGGCGTACCAGGAGCTCGCCGACGAAGGGCTGGTGGAGACGAAGCGCGGCCGCGGCATGTTCATCAACGACGGCGCGCGCGAACTTCTTTTGAAGGGCGAACGCGAAAAGTTTCTGGCCACCGAGTGGCCGAGGATTCAGCAGAGGATCGAGCGGCTCCGCCTCGACGCTGACGATCTCCTGCCGCAGGTTCGCAAGAAGGAGCGCTGAGACATGACCACCATCGAGGCTCGCGGCCTCCGCAAAAGTTACGGCTCGACAGCCGCCCTTGACGGCATCGATCTTCGGATTGCGGAAGGACGGATTGTCGGCCTCATCGGACCAAACGGCGCCGGCAAGACCACGGCACTCAACGCCATCGTCGGTCTTGCGTCATACGAGGGGCAGCTGCGTGTGCTCGGGCGCGATCCCTGGACGGAGCGCGACGATCTGATCGGCGACATCGGCTTCATCACCGACGTCGCCGTGCTGCCACGATGGATTCGCATCGCGCAGGTGCTCGACTTCGTCGCCGGCGTTCACCCTCGATTCGACCGCGCCAAGGCTGAAGCGTTTCTCGAGCAGACCTCGATCAAAAGGACCAGCAAGGTCAGAGAGCTTTCGAAAGGCATGGTGACGCAGCTGCATCTCGCCATCGTCATGGCGATCGACGCGCGCGTGCTGGTGCTGGACGAACCGACGCTGGGGCTCGACTTGCTCTATCGCAAGCAGTTCTACGATGCGTTGCTCGCGGATTTTCTCGAGCGGCCGCGCACCATTCTCATCGCGACGCACCACGTGGAAGAAGTCGAGCACGTGCTCACCGATCTTCTGTTCATCAATCGGGGCCGCATCGTGTTCAGCCGGAGCATGGAAGAAGTCGAGTCGCGGTACAAGGAAGTATTGGTCCATCCCGACAAGCTCGGGAGCGCACGCGCCCTCAATCCGATTGCCGAGCGTAAAGGCGTCGGCCACAGCGTGCTGATGTTCGACAGTGTGGACCGGCAGCAGCTCGCCGCGCTCGGGGAGGCGCGGACGCCGAGCATCGCCGATCTGTTCGTCGCCGTGATGAGCAACACGGCGCAAGGAGCGGCGTTATGAACAGCTTGTACTGGTCGGTACGGCGGGAGCTGTGGGAGAACCGAGCCATCTACCTGGCGCCGCTGGTGGGCGCGTGCGTCGTGTTCGCCGGATTCTCGCTCTCACTTTTCACGTTGCCAAGGAGGGTGCGCGCCGCGGCGCTGACCCCCGCCGACTTGCATCAGGTCCTCCAGGTGCCGTTCGTGACGGCGGCGATCATCCTGATGGGCATCGAGCTCGTCGTCGCGATCTTCTACTGTCTGGACGCGCTCTACGGCGAACGGCGGGATCGCAGCATCTTGTTCTGGAAGTCGATGCCGATCTCCGACCTGACGGCCGTCCTCTCGAAAGCGATCGTCGCCATCCTGGTCATTCCGCTCATGGCGTTCGCCGCCACCGTCGCCACGCAGGTCGTGATGTTGCTGGTCGACAGCGCGGTGCTTTCGGCCAACCACGTGAGCCCGTCGATCGTGTGGGATCAGCTGTCGCTGGCCGACATCGTCAGAATCAATTTTGGTCACGTCGTGGCGTTCCATGGACTCTGGTACGCGCCGCTGTATGCGTGGCTGCTGTTCGTCTCGGCCTGGGCGACGCGCCTTCCCTTTCTCTGGGCCGCGTTGCCGCCGGCGGCCATCATCGTCATCGAACGAGTGGCGTTCAACACCGCGCATTTCGCAGGGCTTCTGCAGCTCCTGCTCGTCGGCGGATCGGGCGCGGACACGATGTCCGGCACGAAGCACGTGATGACGATGGACATGCTGAACGTTCCGTGGGGTCAATTCCTGTTCGGGCCGGGGCTGTGGATTGGCCTCGTCTTGAGCGCCGTTTTGCTCCTGGGCGCCGTCCGGCTGCGGCGCGTCCGGGTCGCGATGTGACAAGTCACGTGAAGATGGAGAACTCCGATGAATCGAACGCTTTCAGTTGTGCTCTCCCTTGTCGTGTTGACGGCGGTGGCCGCGACCGCTACTGGACCTGAATCCAAGTACCGGCCGCCTCGCACCAAAGACGGCCATCCAGATCTTCAGGGCGTCTGGAACTTTGCGTCGGACGTGCCGCTGCAGCGGCCGGCCAAGTTCGCCGACAGAAAGATCCTGACGAAAGAGGAGTTCAACGCGCAGCGCGACGCGATGCGAAACGTCGTTGGCCTCATCACGAAGTTTGCTCCAATAGAAAACGTCGGCCTCGATTGGCTCGACAGCAAGGTCTATGTCGACGATCTCCGCACTTCGCTCATCACCTACCCTGAGAACGGCCGCCTGCCGGCGCTTATCGATGGGGTCCGGCGCAACACCGGGCTCGACGAGCTTCTCGCCAGCCTCGGAGACGCGGGCCCCAACGGCCCGCCGCCGGCGGCGCTCGGGTCGCTCCTCGCCTCGTTCGCAGGCTCACCAAAGAACAGCCACACCGACTTCAGTCGCGCAGCGCGATGCCTGGAGTCGATTGCGATTCCAATCGTGCCCGAGTTCGGCAGCGACAACTACGTGCAGATCATCCAGGGCCGCGATCACGTCGCGCTGGTCATGGACTTCGCCCGAAGGATCATCGCCCTCGACGCGAACGCTTCGGTACCGGGCAAGGTGCGCACCTCGACGGGCACGTCGAAAGGCCATTGGGACGGTGACACGCTGGTGGTCGAGACGCGGAACTTCACCGCGAGGACGCCCGGTTTCGCCGGGGCCGGCAACTCGCGCGACAAAGTCGTGACCGAACGCTTCACGCGCACCGCAGCGGGAATCGAGTACGCGGCTACTGTCGTCGATCCGTCGACGTTCAAGGACCGGATCGAGCTGTCGTTTCCGATGGCGCGGGTCGATGCGCGCATCTACGAAGCGACGTGTCACGAAGGCAACTACAGCTTGGGAAACATTCTGTCGGCCTCACGCAAACAGGACGAGGCGCAGAGGACTCAGTGAAGACTCAGGTTGTTGCTGCGGGTCTCGTGGTCGTCACGGCGCTGCCCGCGTTCGGCGCGCAAGCGCAACCGCCCTCTCCCGCGAAGGCGTTCGAGGTCGCGTCGGTGCACCCGAACACATCGGGGACCACACAAACCAACATCAACTTCACACCGGGTGGCGTGACGTTCACCAATCTGCAGCTCAGAGCGATCATCCAGTTTGCGTACGGAATCAGCCAGCCCTCTCGCCTCGCCGGTGTGCCTGACTGGGCCAACAGCGAACGCTTCGACATCGTCGCGCGCGGAGACGTCGCCAGCCTGCAGGATCGACGCGCGATGCTGCAGGCGCTGCTGGCCGATCGGTTCAAGCTCGCGGCGCATACCGAGCAACGGAGCCTGCCGATCTACACACTCGTCCTCGCGCGCAGCGACGGCAGACTCGGGCCGTCGCTCAAGCCGTCGGCAGCCGACTGCGCCACGGCTCAGCGCTGCGGCGTGCGGCCCGGTAGCCCTGGCGAAGTCAATCTCCTCGGGGTGCAGCTCGGCGCGTTTGCGGCGATGCTGTCGATCACGCAGGGACGCCGGGTCGTCGACGGCACAGCGTTGACCGGCACGTACGACATCCAATTGTCGTTCGCGCCGGACACACCGATAGGACGTGGGGCTGACGCGCCGGCTGTGCCCGACGGCCGTCCGTCGATCTTCACAGCGCTCCAGGAACAACTCGGACTGAAATTGCAGGCGGGCAACCGGTTGGAAGAGGTGCTCGTTATCGACCGCGTCTTACACCCTGATGAGAACTGAGATGAAGCGCCAACGCCGATTTCGAAATGACGTCTAATAGTTTGCATGACACCACGTCGTATCGCGGTCGCACTTCTGCTTGTCGTCACTCCTTTCCTGGCGCGTGACGCGGCGGTCCAGACGCTTCGCAAGACGCCATGGGGCGATCCCGATATCCAGGGCGTGTGGCCCGGCGGCCCGGTGTTCGCGGTGCCGTTCGAGCGCGACCCAGCGCTTGGGACCCGCTCCACGCTCTCACCCGAGGAAGCCGCCAGCCGGAACGCAGACGTGGACGCACAGGCCGGCTTCGTCAGCGGCAACTTCTTTCCCGAGCTCGGACACGCGCCCGCGCTGACATCACTGATCAGCGACCCGCAGAACGGCCGTCTTCCGGCGATGACCGAAGACGGGGCTCGGCGCGCGAACCAATGGCGAATCATCTCCGACCCGGAGTACCGCGCAGCGGGGCCCGAGGAGTTGCGTCCCTACGACAGGTGCATCTCCCGAGGCGTCCTCGGGTCGGCGTTTCCGAATTCGTACAGCTCGGGCATGCAAATCCACCAGGGTCCAGGTTTCGTGGTGATTCGCCACGAGATGATTCACGAAGCGCGCATCATCCCGCTGGACGGCCGCCGCCACGTGTCGTCCGCGATACGTTCGTACATGGGCGATGCGCGGGGCCGATGGGAAGGCGACACACTGGTCGTCGAGACAACGAACTTCAACGGCCTCACCGGATCGTACGCGCGTAACGGCGACGGCAATCCGACGAGCACATTGCTCCGGCTCGTCGAACGGTTTCGGCTGCAGGACGCGAATACGCTGCTCTACGACGTCCGCGTCGAGGATCCTCAGACGTGGACACGGCCATGGACGGTGTCTTTTCCGCTGCGGCGCGACGACAAGTACGTCATCTACGAATACGCCTGCCACGAGGGGAACTACGCGATTCAGAACATCCTGAGCGCCGCGCGTGCAGCCGAGCGTGAACGACCCCGACGTTAAAGACAACCGCGCACGTGAACCTCGAGTCTCTCGCGCATAAAGGAACGCCGGGGATTCTGAGTTACGGACGAGGTCACGCCTCTTGCATGAGGCTGACGCCTGATGTCAGCCTCCACCCCGCACATTACGCAGACGCGGCACGCGTTCTCTTTGCTGTGCCGCGTCGAGGTCAGCATCCAGTCGCCGCCCGAGAGGATCTGGAAACTGTTAACGGACGCGCAGGATTTTCATCACTGGAACTCGACCGTCACCGCGATCGAAGGCGAGATTCGCGACGGCCAGCGAATTCGGATCCACGTGCCCGGTACGGACCGCACGTTCACGCCGGTGGTCTCGAACGTCGTGCCGGACGCGCGCATGACGTGGACCGGCGGGTTCGCTCCTCTTTTCAAAGGTGTGCGGACGTTCGAGCTCACGCCGCACCCCGGCGGCTCGACCACCTTCGTGATGCAGGAGCGCTTCTCCGGACTCCTGCTGCCGATTGCGGGACGCGCGATGCCCGACTTCGGTCCGGTGTTCGAGCGCTATGCCG
>Ga0097621_100003923_pt1 | contig 10306 bp, 11 predicted proteins | sample KBSMisM72_FD_73165 | JGI IMG/M metagenome (GOLD analysis project Ga0097621, IMG submission 73165) | Miscanthus rhizosphere microbial communities from Kellogg Biological Station, Michigan, USA - KBS Miscanthus M7-2 (version 2) (version 2) | ecosystem: Host-associated > Plants > Roots >... | reverse complement strand
GCAAGCCCGTGCGCAGTTTGCCTCTGAAGAATCAGAAGCTCGTATAAGCGGCAGTCGCTTTGCGGATGCTCTAAGCATCCGACCCGGTAACACGCAGGGAAGGCACAGCATAACGTTGCGCCTTCCCTGTTTTTTTGTATGGCGCTATATCGAGAACACGCTTGATTCTGTCAGCGCGGGTTTTTCAGATACTCGGCGTTCACGCAATTGTCGAGCTTGCCGTCACGCAGATAATAAAACGCCGTCTCGGTCGCCTTGCGCCGCAGATCGGCCAGTGAATCGGGACTGTAGAAGGCAGCATGCGGATTCAACAGAAGACGCCCACGCAGCCATGGCTCATTGAGCTGCCATGCCGCCACCAGTGGATCAGTCGCCGATGCGGGCTCACTCGGCAGGACATCGAGGCCGGCCGCTGCGAGCTTGCCGCTCTTGAGCCCGTCGAGCACCGCGCGCGTGTCACAGATTGGTCCTCGCGCTGTATTCAGCAGGTAAGCGCCGGGCTTCATCGCCGCAATCGCCTCGCCATTGATCATCGAACGCGTCTCTTTCGTGAGCGGCGAATGAATGCTGACGACGTCGGCCATGCCGAGCAATTCCGGTAGCGTGCGCGCCCGCGTGAAGCCGAACGCAAGCTCGGCGCCGTTCGGCAGCAACGGATCGTAGAACGCGACGTTCATTCCGAACGCGCGAGCGCGGAGCGCCGAAGCGGTGCCAATGCGGCCGAGTCCGATGACGCCGTAGCACGCACCACGCAGTCGCCGCGCCGTCACATTGTGCGTGTGTGTCCAGCCGGCGGCGAGGTCGGCACGTAAGGCGGCGTCGAGCGCGGCCGTGCCGCGCGCGAAGGTCAGCATCATCGCGATCGCCGTATCGGCGACTTCGGTAGTTCCATAGTCAGGAACATTGCACACTGCGATACCGGCGTCCCCGCATGCCTTGAGATCGACGATGTCGAAACCGACACCATTGCGCACGACGATGCGCGCGCGCTTCAGGTGCTTGACTGCATTCGCATCGATCGGCACGAAGCGCACCACAATGCCATCGCATTCTTCCCATTCAGCGGGCTCGATCGCGTCGAAACGATTCTTGCGCGGGTTGATAAGCACGGCGTCGTTGCCGGTTACTGCTCGTTCTATATCGAGATCGTTGGATCTGCCATCGGGATACAAGAGAGTGAATGACACGGGAGCCGCTTTCTGAGGTCGGGATTCGCTGCGTGATTGTAAGGGTTCCACGACGAGGCGTCAGCATGTGCGGCCAGTGTCACGCCGTAACAGCATAGAGCGTCTGACGATACAATCCACGCACACGTGAGGACGCATGCTTGACGAAGTGTAGAGACATTGGAGTACTCGCAACGATACTTGTGCTCGCCGCCAGCACTGGCGCATCAGCGCAGCCGTCACCGCAAGCTTATCCCGGTCGGATCATTCGTATCGTAACGACTGAGGCGGGTGGCGGCAGCGATTTTGCGTCGCGCCTGATCGCGCACGGCATCGCGTCCGGCTTGAGTCAGCAGGTCATCGTTGAGAATCGCGGCATTCAGGCCGCCGAAATTGTGGCCAGGGCACCGGCCGACGGATACACGCTGCTATTGAACGGCCCGACCATCTGGCTGCTGCCTTTTTTGCGCGATAAGGTTGCGTACGATCCAGTGAATGACTTCGCGCCCATAACACTTGTTACGAAGGCGCCGAATCTTCTGGTGGTGCACCCGTCAGTCCCTGCAAGCTCCGTGCGAGAGTTAATCTCGCTAGCTAGAAAGCGCGCCGGCCAACTCAATTTCGGTACTTCGGGAACCGGTAACTCGGTGCATGTCGCCGGTGAATTATTCAGGACGATGGCACATATCGAAATCGTGCGCGTTAACTACAAAGGCGCCGCCGCTTCGCTGACCGCGTTAGTGAGCGGCGAAGTGCAGCTTATCTTCGCAAACGCAGCGGGCGGACTACCGCTCGCGAAGTCGGGCAAGCTTAGAGCGCTTGCTGTCACGAGCGCAATGCCGTCGCCGCTCGCACCGGGTCTGCCGACGGTCGCCGCTTCCGGACTGCCGGGATATGAAGCGAGCGCGCTGATAGGCGCCTTCGCCCCGGCAGGCACACCCGCCGCAATCGTCGGCCGTCTCAATCAGGAAATGCTGCGAGTGCTCGCCAGCCCCGACGCGCAGGAGAGGCTGCTGGCGTCAGGCGTCGAAGGCGCCGGCACGACGCCGGAAGCGTGGGGCGCGATCATGAAATCTGAAATGACAAAATGGGGCAAAGTTATCAGGGACGCGGGCATACGCGAAGATTGAAGCGACCTTCGCGTTGACCACGGTTCCCGCTGCATTGCAGCTCAGCGCGCCAGATAAAGCGCCGGCTGCTCGAGACGCGTGAGTTTTTTGAGTTCCTCACCGAGATAGCGGGCGATCGCGCGCATCCCATAGATGCAAGCTTCTGCTTCAGCAGCACTGTTGTAGTTGGTATTCGTATTTACATCGTACGTGTAGAGTTCGCCCGCCGCGTCAACGATGAATTCAATGCCGGCAATACCGATGCCGTTCTCGAGAATGAAGCGGCGATAGCGCTCGATGATCGGATGATCGAAGTTGTTGACGATGCGAAAGCGCGGTGCAGGAGCCGCCGGCGCGGTTTCGCCGACCGGGCAAAACGCGTCTCCGACCTCACACACATCGGCCGGGCACAGCTCAAAGCCAAGCGTTGTATCGACGCGTACGGCGTAAAGGAATCTGCCGCCGACGAATTCGACGCGCGTGATGAGCGGCTCGGGCGCACGGATGTATTCCTGCACGAGCGTGATGCCGTCGATCGAATCCTCGAAAGCATCGCTTTCAACATATCGCTTGAGGGCGTCCGTGTCATGAAAAAGGCGCACGCCGAGGCCCTTGCCGGCACGGTTGTGCTTAGTGATAAATGACCCGCTGAAACCGGTCGCCGCTTTAACAATCTGCGAACGTCCGATGGCCGCCACGGTACGCGGTGTGCGTATGCCGTAATTGGCAAGCGCTGCATACTGTGCGATTTTGCTGATCTCGAGTTGCAGTGCCCGCCCGTTGTTCACAAGGCGGCGGTTGTGCGACTCAAGCCACGCGAGAACGGCTGCCGTATATTCAGGCCCGTAGCGATGTCCACGCGTATGCGAAGAAGCGCTCATCCGGTTATAAAAGACGCCGTCCGGAGGCGCGGAAGAAAAGTCGAGCACGCCTTCGTGCAGAAACCATTCTTCGTACGGCAATTCGAGCTGATCGAATGCTGCGCGCAACGGTTCGACCCAGGCGTCGTTCTCGTGTATCACGAAGATTTTCTTCATAACTGTCTCCCTGTGTTCCAAGTCCGGTCGACAGGTTACCGATACGCGCGCCTCACACAAACTGATAAAAAGTTAGCTCCTTATAACCGCAGCGCATAACCTGAAACTTCATAACGTTGGCGCATTCGTAACCACCTATTGCGCAGCAATTCCCGCTTCCTGCGCCGCTTTTCGATAGCGCGCAATTTCCTTGGGCAGCAGATCAGCGAGCTGCGCTACTGTCAGCGGCCACGGCTCGGCGCCTTCGTTGTCGAGAAACTTCTTCATGTCAGCGCTTGAAAGAATTTTGTTCACTGCTGAGTTGATGACATTCATGCGGTCGGCCGGCACACCGGCCGGCGCGAAAATTCCCCACCACAGTTCGTATGAATAGCCAGGGACGCCGGATTGCGCGACGGCAGGCAAACCCGGCAACAGGCTCGAAGGCTCAGCGCTGGTGACTGCGATTGCCCGTACTCGGCCTGCCTTCAGCTGCGGATTGACCGCCGCCGCACTCGCAATGCAGATTTCGACCTCGCCCGAAGCAAGCGCCGTCATCGCCTGCGAAATTCCTTTATACGGAATGTGCGTCAGTTTGATGCCGGCGGCGGACGCAAACAGTGCACCTGAAAAGTGGTTGTTGCCGCCCGTCCCGGATGACGAATAATTGAGCGTCCCGGGTCTTTTCTTCGCCAATGCGACGAGCTCTCTCACGGATTTCGCCGGCACCGACGGATGCACGGCAACCAGCATCGGAGCGCGCGCGATCATTGCAGCGGGAACTATCGCCCGCGCCGGATCGAACGGCAGCTTCTCGCGCACCGCCGCAGTTGCCGGATACGAGGAAGTGTGACCGAGGAGTGTGTGTCCATCCGGCTCGGTCTTAGTGACAAGCTCAGTGCCTATCATGCCGCTCGCACCCGGACGATTATCCACGACGACATTTTTTCCCCACGTTTCGGCGAGTCTTTGCGCGACCGCACGCGACATGATGTCGATAGATCCGCCGGGCGTGTAGGGAACCACCAACTGCACGTTGCGCGACGGATACACGGCCTGAGAAACCGCCGCTGTACTAAACGCGCCCGCCGCCCAGCACAGCACCGTCTGACTTATTGCTTTGAATGTCGTCTGTTGCATGAAGTGCTCCTTGTATTTAGCAGGATCTAGACTTTTTCGGTGCTAAATAATAATGCTGCTGTCTGTTAGATGCGCTCCGTGACAGAACGCCGAATCGCGGTTGCATTCGGTGTCAGGCCGCGCGTGTACTTATTACAAAACTACCAATGCGGTCGGATGCCATGAAACCGGATCCGAACGATCGCTTCCTTTATGTTGACTAATGATAGACGGCGGCTCACGATACCGCCTAATTTCATTGGAGAACCATCATGCGTAAACTGCATCATCTTTTGATTTGCGGCGCACTCGTGTTTGCCTCGGCTGCCGTGCAGGCACAAACCCAGATGCGCATTCGCGGCACGATAACGGCAGTCGACGGTGACGTGTTGGCGGTCAAGACGCGCGAAGGACGTGACATGAAGATTGAGCTTGCACCGAATACGACATACGCATATCCGAAGCAGGTCAAGCTCGCGGACATCAAGCCCGGCACGCCCTTGGGTACGACTGCGGTGCCAGGTCCCGACGGTAAGCTCGTCGCGCGCGAGGTGCATGTATTTCCGGTAGACCGTGCCATTCCCAATGAAGGTCATCGCCCGTGGGATCTCGAGCCGAAATCGAGCATGACCAATGCTGCCGTTTCAGCAGTCTCTCAGGGTAGCAACGGCCGCGAATTGACGCTCAAGTACAAAGACGGTTCGCAGACAGTCGTGGTGCCTGAAAATACACCGGTCGTGATGGCGGTGGACGGCGACCGCTCGCTACTGAAAGCCGGCGAGTACGCGTATATACAAGCCGGCATGAACAATGACGGCAAGGTAGTCGCGTCGCGTGTGCAGGTCAGCAAGGATGGCGTCAGGCCGCCGCAGTAACGCCGCCGTGAATTTACGCGTAGTCGCACTAGCGCTGCTGACCGTTGCTCCATTCTTCGCGGCGAGCGCCGCGCATGCGGCGGACGCCGGCGATATCGCTGAGGGCCTGCGGCTCTATACGCAAAAAGGCAATTGTCAGGTTTGTCATGGCTGGGCCGGCGATGGCCGCAAAATGGACAACCAGATGCCGACGGGGGCGAATCTGCGTGAATCCAAACTCGATCGTACGGCGTTCGTCATGATAGTGAAATGCGGTTTGCCGGGGACCGGAATGCCGCCGTTCGACAAGTTTGCCTATAGCGACGGACGCTGCTTCGGCAAAAAGGAATCCGATCTCAAGGCGCAGGGCATCAGCATGGCGGATCCGCCGGCGACATTACAGCCGCGCGAAGTCGAGCTGCTAGCGGATTTCGCTTATGCAAAAATCGTCGGCAAGGGTGCGATGGATCGCACGAAGTGCGCGGACTATTGGGGCGGCGCGTCGGAAGTTTGTAACGAGTTCAAGTAACCGCTTTTGCAGGCCGCAAGGAAACCGCGCACCGCGCGCGGTCTCGCGCGCAGACTCAATTCAGCGCGAACACGAACAGATAGCTCGAGTTCTCGAGCTTGTCGAACTTCTTGGGATGCAGGTGGCGGCCGCTCGTTTGCACCGCCAGATACTGTTTGGCCCCGATTGAATACGTTACCGGCGCGCCCTTGAGCGGCGTGCCGACATTGAAGCGCCAAAGCTCTTCGAGCGTCTCGTCGTGATACGCAACTATCCAGCCGTCCTGCAGCGCCGTGAAGACAAGTCCGCCCGCGGTGGCGATGGTGCCTGAGCGGATTTCGATATCCGTTACCGCCTTGGCGACAACTTTGTGCGCGGCAGTGTCGAACGCGGTGATTGAGCCATAATACAAGTCGCTCGTATAGGTGCGCTTGTCGCTCGCCTTTTCGTCAATGTCACCGCCGCCCGCGATATAACGCACTTCGGCGCCGTTCTGGGTAAAGCAGCCTTCGGTGCCCGCGCCATAGGCGATTTTCTTCACCGGATTGTACGACGTCGGCTGATGCGCAATGCCGCCGTGCCATGTCGGACACGTTTTCTTCATCGGGTCGCCGCGCAGTGAGCGCGCGACGGGATTGTAGATCTGCACGTCGAGCTTTGGATCATATTCAACCGGCATGCCGGTTTTAGGATTAATACCCTTGGTCCAGTTGACGTCGTTCACGTACTGGTCGGCCTTGATGAACTTGCCGTTCGTGCGATCAAGCGTGTAGAAAAAACCGTTGCGCGCGAAGTGCGTGACGACTTTTCGCGTCTGCCCGTTTATCTGCGAGTCGTGCAGCATGTGGATGCCGACCTCGTCATAATCCCACGAATCGTTGGGCGTGTACTGGAAATACCAGGCCATTTTGCCGGTATCGACGTTGATCGCGACGGCGGAATTCGTATACAGATTGTCGCCCGCGCGCGCCTGAGGGTCGTATTGAGGAATTGGATTACCCGTGCCCCAGATGGTGAGCTTGGTAACCGGGTCGTACGAACCCGTCTGCCACAAGCCGCCGCCGCCCGTTTTCCACGCCTGATTTTTGTCTTTCCACGTTTCGCTGCCGGGTTCGCCGGGCGCGGGCACTGCGTACCAACGCCATAGCTCGTTGCCGGTGCGGGCGTCGAGCGCCGCAATCCAGCCGCGGGTCTTGCCGTCGCCCGCGCCGTTCGCGATGATTACTTTGCCGTCCGCCGTAATCGGCGCCGCAAAGAAGCGTTCCTTCTTGCCGAATTCGTTGGCGACAAGTATCTTCTTGTCCCACACAATTTCGCCGCTGTCGCGATTGATGCCGACTACGCGGCCGTCAGGCAGGTTGGCAATGACAAGCTCTTCCCACAGCGCGATGCCGCGCGTGCGCGAAACGTTTCCCTTGTGCGTCACGCCCGGATCCGCGATCCACACGAACTCGCCTTTGTTCGGATTGCGGGCGTCTATCTTGTAGACCGTGCCCCAGCCGTCGGTCGTGTACATGTAGCCGTTGTCGATCAGCGGATTGACTTCGTTCTCCGGCCCGTTGGCGGCAATATCCTGCATGCCGCCCAACGCAAGCGCCCACATCATGCGCAGGTTTTTAACATTGTCGCGGTTTATCTGGCTCAACTTTGAGTAGCGCATCGAGCCGTAATCGCCATTCATCATGAGCCAGTTTTGCGGCTCGTTCTGCGCGTTGAGCAGACGGTCCTTGTTCACGGTCATTGCGTAGTCGGCGGCGTACGTTGCAGCGCTGACAGCAGACAGCAATGCGCAGGCAACGGCGACTCTTTTGAGCTTGAAGCACGGCATGATGACATTCCTCCTTTAAGGGTGGCCGTCCCGATTTTTTCTTATGCGGGCGGATGTTCGACGGCAATGCTCGCAATGTGCCATTCACCGTCATTCTTGTCAAAGCAATGACGGCGATTACATACATCTACTTCAAAGGCGAAAATGCCGTCGGTTCCATAAAGACGGACTGAGTCTTCAGTACGATCGGGCCATTCGCTTCCGATGCAGCACGCGCGGTTTTCCACTCGGGATCGTTGCGAAACTCGTCCCAGTTCCTGGTCGCCGCCTCGCGGTTCGGGTGTGAGAGGACGTAGATCAGGGTATTCGGCGTTTCCTTCGGTATCCAGTAACCGACGCTAACCATTCCGTGCTTTTCGAAAATTCGCATCGTGTGATCGCGAAACCGATTTACGACGTCCCCAAGCCGGCCTTCGTGCGATGTATACGTGCGCAGTTCGTAAATATGCGCTGCAGACTGCGCCGAACACGAGCCGCTAACCATAAGCGCACCTGAGAGCGCCGTTATGCATAAGACAAAGGTCATTAATTGTTTTTTGAACACGATGGTCTCCTTTGAGTGACTCGAACAAAACACGACGGGCTTGCAAGCGAACGACTACTGCATGGGAACGGGCGGCGCGACGGACACACCGCGCACGCCGTGCGCTTTAAGCATACGGTCGATCATGCCGGATGCTTTAGCGTCTTCGACAAAGTCGCGGATGAAACGGGCGCCGGCGTCACGGCCTTTAGCGCTCGCGATAGTCTGCTCTATGTTCATGAAGCGCCCATCGAGCACGCGCGCGCCCGGCAGCTTGTCGGCTTCGACGATGAGCCGCGGGCGTATGCCAACGAGCGCGTCGAGCTTCGAGGAGACGAACACATCGTAGGCGCCGAATGTGCCCGGTCCCGCAACGAGCTTCGCGTGCTTCAGGTTGCGGCTGAGAAAGAATTCGTAGGCACTCTTGGCGGCAATGGCGACGCGCATACCGTCGCGATCCACCCCTTCCACATTCCGGATCGACGAGCCGGCCGGGACCAGGTACGTCGCATCGATGTCCACATACGCCGCACTGAAATTGATTTCACCGGCGCGCGCCGGCTCCGCGGACAGCAGCGCCACATCGAGTGCGCCCGCTTTCAGCTTATCCACCATCGTGCCTGCCGCATCGTATCCAATGAGTTCGGCCGGCACGCCTAGGCGCTTAGCGAGCTCCTGTGCAAGATCGACGTGGACGCCGCGCAGCTCTCCTGTTGCGGCATCTTTCGTCGCCAGGACGACGTTGCCATAGTTGATACCAGCACGCAGCTTGCCGGTAGGCGCAAGATCGGCGCGTGCCGCAGCTGGCACGCCGGATGGCGGCACTGCACATGAAAGCAGCGCGAGGAGCGCGCCGAGTAGGAGTGCGCAGCGCGCGACCGTCATGTCCGCGCGTCGAACCATATCGTGCACGCAATGCAACAGAGCGCCGTGCTGTATCGCTGCAGTCGACTGGTCATACTTGCGGTCCCATCATTCCAGTTTGAATCCACTGTCTTTCACGACCTTCACCCACCGCTCTTTTTCGCTGGCAAGCCAGCGGCCGGTATCCTGCGCGCTGCTGGCAAGCGGCGTGGTGCCTTGTGACACCAGGACGTCTTTCACGTCCGGTAACTTGAGTACGCGCGCTACTTCTGCATTGAGTTTGGCGATCACCTCAGGCGGCGTGCGCGCCGGCGCGAGTATGCCCTGCCACGATCCGGTAACGAAACCGGGCACTGTTTCGGCGACGGTCGGCGTGTCAGGCAGATTCGACAGGCGCTGCTCGCTCGACGCCGCGATGAGTTTCAGCTTGCCAGTATTGATGTGCGGCAGCACCTGAAGAATGCCCAGGAAAAGAACGTCGGCGTCACCTGTCGCGACTGCGTAGCTCGTCGCCGCGCCGCCCTTGGTCGGGATGTAAACCCAGTTGATGCCGGTTCGTTGGGCGAACATGAGCCCGGCGAGATGCGGTGTGCCGCCAAGTCCTGCTGCATAGTTCAGTTTGCCGGGATTTGCCTTGGCAAGCGCCACCAACTCTTTAGTCGTCTTCGACGGCACGCTCGGGTGCACGGCCAGTAGATGCGGCGAATACGAGATCGTTGTCACCGGTGCGAAGTCCTTCAACACGTCGAACGGAAGCTTTGAATACAGAATGGAGCTGGTGACAAGGTTGCCGATGTCCGTCAGCATCAGTGTGTAGCCGTCGGGAGCGGCGCGTGCGGTTAGTTCAGCGCCGATATTGCCGCCCGCGCCCGTACGGTTGTCAGCGATCACCTGCTGTCCCCAAGCTTCCGCAAGTTTGGCGCCGAGCAGCCGCGTCAAGATATCGGACGTGCCGCCGGGCGGATACGGAACGATGACGCGGATGACTTTGGCGGGATACGTCTGCGCGATGGCATGGTCCGGCACGTTGAATAGCGCGGCAACTAATACGGCAAGTATCGCAGCGATGATTCGGCCGCCACTCGACAAGCGTTTATGCAGTATGTTCATGCGTCCTCCTGCGCACTGAGACCTGGATCGCTTTAGCCGGCGCGGCGACTGAACTTTTGCAAGGCGTGCGGCGTCAGTGGCGCCATGCGTTTGACCGCACCGGCCTGAAATATAACTTCGCCCACATACAGATCGCCGCGGCTATCGGCCCAGATGCCGTGGGGCGCGACAAAATTGCCGGGCAGGATCGGGTTCTCACCGCCGAGCTG
>Ga0097621_100003920_pt1 | contig 10312 bp, 15 predicted proteins | sample KBSMisM72_FD_73165 | JGI IMG/M metagenome (GOLD analysis project Ga0097621, IMG submission 73165) | Miscanthus rhizosphere microbial communities from Kellogg Biological Station, Michigan, USA - KBS Miscanthus M7-2 (version 2) (version 2) | ecosystem: Host-associated > Plants > Roots >... | reverse complement strand
GATCGGTCGATTGGCTGTGTGGGCGTGACCCCACGGAGTGAGCCGACGAATCGGAGAGCGCAAAGAGCCCCTGCCCGCATCGCGGGCAGGGGCTCGATTGTTCTAACGGGTGCCCGTTAGAGAATCACGCGGCCGTAACCGCGGTGACCGCGGCGACGGCAACCGTGCGCACCTTTGCCAAGTACTGCGCGAGCACCTGGCACACAAACGCTTCCGCGTCCACGTCAGCGGGAAGCGTGATGTTCGCAACCACCTTGACAGCGGCAAGCGCGGCAGCGTCCATCTTGAGCACATCGGCAATCGCCTTAGGCGTGGTCAACTTGGCAGCACCGTTGCCATCGCCCGAACCCTTGCCGACAGACTTGAGCACAAGAGTCCCGAACTTCGCGCCCGGCTTGGCAGCACCCTTGCCGTCGTTCGCGGTTGCGTCCCAATCGGACGGATCAACCAGCGAGGCTTGCACGTCATACTTGGAACGGTTGCCGAACTTGCCCGTTGCGTTCACCTGCAACCACGGGCCGTAAACGTCCACATCGGGCGACATGTCCAGCTTGCCGTATGCGGTCAACTTGGCAGCGGTATGCCACCGCGCAACCTGCAACGCCTTGACGTAGGTACTGCCCGATGTCGGCAGCGAACCCCAATCGGCCTCGCTGACGTTCGCCTGCAGGTACGTCAGCACCGCGCTAGCGCCGACATCGGCGAAGTCTTCGCCCATCGCCTTAACGACGGGCTTGAGAGCATCGCCCAAACCGTTGTACGCCTTGACAGTCTCGGCAAGGCGTTCGAAACCGACAGCGCGGATGGCAGCGGTAGCGGCAGACTCAGCACCTGACAGCGTGGTAGCGGCAGTCAGAAGCGTTGTCAGCGCGGCAGCGGGAATGGTGGTTGCCACAACGGGTGCGGCAGTCTCAGTAGCAGTCATGATGTGTTCCTATCTGGGTTCTAACGGGTGCCCGTTAGGCGTCGGCGTTGTTGCCGACTCCATAAGTGTACCACATGGTACCAGGTATGCAACCGCTCAGAGTGGGCCGACACCCCCCCAGGGTGCGCGGCGGTGGGTGGGGTGCGACGCAGTTGATGTGTAGGAGTCCCAGCGATTTATTTGAGTAAGTCCCCAAACGTGATCGAACACACGTTCTAGTCCATGTCGTCCGGGTCTCGGCATGTGTCGAGGCAGTATTGGAGCCACTCGCCGCTCTGGTGCCACCACCAGAACGACTGCTCCATCGACAGGTAGGGACGAGCCAACGATCCGTCACCGCGCCACGAATCATCGCGGTCAGGAGCGGGCCAGGGTGTCCCCTCAGCCGACGATGAGTTATCCACAACACTCTCTCTTTCTCTTGGGTTGAGTTCTAGGTTCCGGTTCCCGGTCTAAAGACCGGGAACCTGGGAACCTATCGGAACCACTTTGGGAACCTGTTTACGGAACCCCTGGTAGGAAGGTTCCCAACAGGTTCCCGACTAGTTCCCGAGGGGTTATCCACAAGTTCCCGCCCTGGTCACGATTCTGACCACTCGGGAAGGCCAAACCGCCGCTTTCCGTCAATCTTTGACTCGACAATCAGTCCGTCAGCGACCGCCGTGTCGATCCCTGTGTAGGCGTCCTGCTTGCGACCGCCCATCGCCAGGACGAGGGCGGTGGACCCGACCGGCTTGCCGAGCGTTCTCAGGGTGTCGACCACCTTGTTCGTCGCCCGCTCGATCCGACCGCCCGGTGAGTCGTCCTGAATCGTCGGCGAGTACAACGCCGCCTCCCAGGAGCCGATGATCGGGTCGACACGGATCACCAAGTCACCCACATCCTCGCCTCGACGGAAGTTGCCGTGCCGATCCTTGGCGCATTTCAGCCTCAGACGGCCCCCGGTCTGGGCGTCGAACGGCACGACGCTGTGCGCCCAGTACTGAGCGCCCCCGATCGCCGCTCGTTTGCGCTTCGAGCCCGAAGGATGCAGCGGGATGTCGTTCAGCTTCGTCACATGGTCGAGAATCAGCACCGCCGGGCCTTCTTCGCCGTTGCTGGTGTCGGCCAGTCGTCGCGGAACGGCCCGCAGCCACGGTCCGACCTCGCTGTCGTGGTTCTCGTCGATGCCTTCCAGCCCGAACGCTTCGCCCAGGCTGTCAATGATGACCAATGTGGGGTGTCGCGCCTCGACAATGCCCACCAGGTGCTCGATTGCGGTGCGATCGAACTCGGCTGACGGGCGGATGTAGATGAAGCGGTCCCTGATTGCGTCGTCGCCGACGTGCATCTTGCGTAGACGGTCCACGATCGACGATGGGACGTCTTCCAGGTCGAGCAGCATCACCGTGTTGCCCGCCCGAAGCTGTTGTGCGGCGGCGTACAGCGCCACCCAGCCCTTTCCGGTGCCCGAATCGCCATGCACGCCGTTGACCTGGCCCCGGTAGAACAGCGCCTGGCGGTCGTCGTCCCTGCGCAGGATGGACGGGGTGGGCACGATGAACGTGCCGTCCAGCACCCCGGTCAGGTCCATCGGATGGAAGCTGGGGTCCAAGAGCGGTGTGATACCGTCGAATATCGAGTCGGGCGACTCATCCTTGTCAGACTCGTCGGTTGGGCTCGGCGTGACCGGGGCCTTCGAGAGCGCCAGCCCGACCGCCCACGGGATCATCAGGTTGAACTCGTCATTGATCCGGCGTGGGTCTTCGCCCGCCATGACGTCTTCCCACCACAGCCGCAGCAGCTTCACCGCCGGGGCGAACGGATACAGCCCGCGCTGTGCTTCTTCGGCGAACTTCGCCATCCGGCCCAGGCAGGTGTTGTGACGGCCCTTGCCGGTCCCGTTCAGCGACGCATCCCAGTTCGACGGGTCGGTCATGTTCTGCACACCGCGCCACGACGGCTCGCTCGCGATCGGACCGTTGTACTGGTTGGCGAAGTCAGTCACCTGCTTCGTCGAGACATGGATGCCACTCCCGCCGTAGGGCACCAGCCACTCGGGTCTCGGGAACGGGTGCATCGTGTTCAGCGCGTGAGGGTCGATCCCCGGCCGGTCCGGGCCGTCGATCACGACGTAGCCCCCGGCCCCGCGCACGTCGACACCGCGCGAGTCGGGCAGATTCGAGGCTCCGTTGCCGGGCTGCACGCCCTTCGGATTGGCGAAATACAGGTGCGTCCCGCGCGCCGTCTTATTGATCACCGCCTCATCGAAGATTTCTGCGATGAATGCGGGCCATGACGGCTCGCTCACGTCGATGTCGATCGCCATGCAGTTGTCGAGCCCGATCGCCCATGCGATCGACACGCCATCTTCGCCCCAAAGCTGTATCGCCTCGGTGAAATCCTCGACGATGAAGTTGATTCGATCGGTGGCACGTTCCAGCCACTTGTAGCCCGGCATCGGTGTCTTCGATGCCGCTTCGACCGGGAAGATGCGGATCGGGATGGTGCGAACAATGTCGCAGGCGGTGTCGAGGATCGACACAGGCCCTGTATCGCTGCTATCTTCAGTCACGACGGTCATCACTCCTTGGCAGGTGGGTTGTCTGTTGGCAGCGTCATAGCGCTTCCTTTCATCATGGGTTGATGATGCGAAGGCCCGCCCTCACAGGCGGGCCTTCGTACGTCCCCAGCTTGGATTCGCGATCCTAGACGAACATCCAGATCAGCACGATGGCTGCGACGATCACGATCAGCATCAGGATCGCCCACCAGTCGAAGTCGGTCTCGTCACTGAACAGCGACATCGAGGTACTCCTTGATCGGCATCCCACAACTGTTGCACTCGACGGGTGTACCCGGTCCCGGCTCGACGTCGAGCACGATCCGGCTGAACAGCGCGATCACCGCGGGCCGTGGTGTCTCACACAGACACCACGGCTTGCGAGGCGAGTACCGCCACTCGCGCTTCGGAGTTGGGGTCGGGGTTACATCGGAGGACTCCTTTCGGGTCAGACCCGACCCCTTGGACAACGCCGCGTCCCACATGTAGAAGTGGTTGCGGCAGAGGTTGCGCCGGAACGCCTTGGCGTAGCAGCCCGGCGTCGAACAGGTCATGGCGACGGCTCGAACAGAGAAGGCTGGGACCAGTTGGTCCCAGCCCTCTCGAACGCATCCACACACGACCGGCAGGCGAAACGCTGCTCGGCGTGCTTGGCGTGGATGGTCTGAGTCGACGGGTACATCCGACGCCAGCCTGTGATCATCTGGAAGACCGCTTCCTCGTTCGGCTTCACCGAACGACCGCAGGCTTCACACGTCACGGCCAGCATGACTCACGACTCGCCGAACAGGTCGTCGGTCGACACCGACGACACCGGAGCCTTGTACTGGGCCTTGAACAAGTTGGCCCCCTGGTAGCCGCGCGTCGTCGGCTTGGCGATCCCGGTGTACTGGACGGCCAACGTTGCACCCTCGTCGATGGACTTCTCGCCCGCGGCCCGCACAGCCTCCGCGATCGCAACTTCCATCGACGTGCCGGTGCCCTGGGCAGCCTCGAAGTTCTTGCCGCCCTTGGCGTACAGGGCGCGCACACCGTCGTCGTCGTCATCATCCTTGATGTCGGTCTCCAACTCGATGTACGTCAACAGACGCGGCCGTCCGTCGTCCCACACCAAATCCTTGCCGGTCCCGAACTCGCGTTGCGGGCGACGCTCGACAAGACGGATGACACCCTTGATCGTGTCACCGATGGTCTCCGGGGACCACGACTTGCCGCCGCCTCCAATCTCACTCAATCCAACAGGCATAACTACTTCCCTTTCCGGGTTGATCGGTGGCCGCTGGATTGCGGTCCACCCTCCACGAAGCCGAGTTCAAAGTCGGCTTCGACCTTGCTGAGCAGCGACAGAATCTCGTTCGCCTGCTCGACAGTCTTCACGCCCTGCTTGGGCGTCGGTAAACCCTGCGGCCAGAGGCGCAGAAGAAGTTTGGTTGCCCCCTCGTTCTGGGCAACATAGGAGAGCCGCAGCTTGGCCCAGTCGACCAGTTCCGCAACCTCGTCGGGCTGGTCGACTGGCGCGTCGGGCTCCGGGTCACGCGGCTCAGGGTCGTGCATCTCGGACCACGGCGGAGCGTCGTGCATCAGCGAGCCCGTCGCGCCCGGTCCGTCGAGGGGACCGACCGGCGCGACGGGCTCGGAGTGCCCGAGCCGCACACCATTGCCTTCCATGTCAGCCCCCGGTGAGACCGGCGACGACTCAGCATCGGTTGACGGCTCGGGCAGACCGATCGTAGTCGCCTCGGGTCCGTGCGGTGTCACCAGTGAGAACTCGAACTCACCGCTGCGCCAGTTCTTGCGCCACAACTTCACCTGCTGCACGATGTACGCCCCGAACCCGCCGACCTCCAAGTCGCACCACAGGAACTCGCACGTCCCCGACTCGTCGGCGGGCATGTGGACGATCAGCGCCCACTTCTGGTTGATGTCCGGTGTCGGCTCGAACTCGTCGGTCACGACGTTGTAGAACTGACCGCCCGCGTACAAGAACGATTGCACCGCGTAGGCGGGCATCGAGTACTCCATCTTGCCGCCGGTCTTCAAGTCACCGATGACGTAGGTGCCTGCTGGGAGCACGCTCCCGTCCGGTGCTGTCAACGGCTCCATCAACTCGTACAGTCGATCGGCCGTTCCCGCGCAGCGGAACTCGACGTTGACGGTATGGAACTCGAACGCCACCGAGCGCAGACCGAGGAACTTCATCGCTGTGTCGTAGGCGAGCAACGACGACAGGTACGGCTCGGGTGGCGAGAAGTTCGGCTCCTGCTCCCATCGCACCGACATCGCGTGCAACGCCGTCCCGATGTCAGCCGCCTGCGCACCGCGCCCGGCTGCGATCGAGTCGTCGCGCAGCTTCGTCTTCTCCTTGTTCTGGCCCTTGTCGTCCAGGTTGATCGCGCACCACCGCGCCTGCAACGCACGATCGCCAGCGACACCGAGCGCCGCTCTGTCGATGCGCCAGTTCGTCAGCGCGCTCTTGTCGTCGAGCGGATCGGCGAACGACGACGGGCGCGAGTAGCGCTCACCCTTGCCGTTGACGACGACCTGTGGCGCGCCGTTCGCACGCCGATAGTCAGTGCGTGTCGTTGGCTCGATGTCTTCCAGGTCAAGACTCATTGTTCGGTTCCCTCGTTGCGGCGCGATGTAGGTCCATGCAGATCGCTGTGGCGTCGCGACGGGTAAGTCGCAAGATCATCGAGCTACTCGGCTCGCGCATCGTTCGCAGGGTGATCCCCCCGTCGTCGATGTGGACGGCGACCTCGCCGCCGTTGTCGAGTCGTGTCACCATCGTTGAACTCATGACATCGCCCGCAATGCGAACTGGTCGACGTAGGCCGTGACACCTTGATGGCTCGCAGCCAACAGGTACAGGTCGAGCGCGACTTTCGCCAGTTCCCGTTCGTTGGCGGTCTGGCCGTTGTCGATGAAGTGCTGCAACATCACCACGAATGGAGTATGAGCCAGGGATGTGACATCGCTCATGCCGGTCCCGTCCGTCCGTACGTCGCGATCAGCAGCGCCTCGGCGCGGTTGTGATCCTTCTTGCGCTTCAGCTTGTCCGCGACTTCCGGGTACATCTCGCGCGCCCGCAGTCGAGAGGCTTCCTTGCGTTCGCCTGTCTTGACGTTGGAGAGTCCGACCGCGCGTTGCCATTGGGTCGGCCTGACGCGGTGGAGCGGTATCCCGGCGCACAGCACCGTGGCGACGATCAAACCCTCGCTGCGTCCCATCGAGAAGTTCGCGAGACTGCCGTTACGCCCATTGGCCCGGTTGTCTTCGAGATACACGGATCGCACTCCCCAGGCGTCCGTGAGCAACTCTTGAAGTGCAACCGGGTCGATGCCGTGCGGGCCGGTCGGTAGGTCTTCGACCTCGACGAGCCCGGTGTCGGTATCGAAGATGCCGACCGCGCCATCCACCCCTGGGTCGATGCCTGCGATTCTCATTGTTCGGGCGGGATGACGGTGACGAGGGCGTTGACGATCAGGCGGTTGATGCTGATGTGTTGACGCTCCGCTTCAGCGGTCAGGGTCTCGCGGTAGTGGTACGGCACGCGCAGGTTGAGTTGCACGCTGATGTCTTCCGGCGAGTTGCGCGGTCTGAGTGAGTCAGTCTGATTCGTAAGTGCCATATCCACATGGTACCACATAGCGTGGTGTCATGCCATTCAGTACCTTAGATATAACGGCGTTACAGCAGTAGCCAGGCCAACGCCACACAGGCGAAGCCAGCGCGCAGAATCACTTGGTCGATGGATCGCGCCATCGCCGCCATCACCGCACTGATCACGAACAGAATGAACGCGATCAGGAACAGCACATCAGCCGTATCGACCTCACCGGACGCAATGTCAGCGAGCATCATGACCTCCTTCAACGAGGAACCTGGACGAGTCTGACACAATGAGTCGCGGTGACCGACAAGGACGACTTCAAACGCCAGCTATTCATCGAGTGGCTGTGTACCCCCAAGCGCGACCGCGATCCCCAAACGCAAGAGGCGTTCGCCCGCGAGCACTTCCTCGACGCCGCCAAACTCACCCAGTGGAAGAAGGATCGCACCTTCCTGCTCGCCTGGGAAACCCACTACCTCGCCACGATCGCCAGTCCCGAGCGCAAGCAGAACATCCTCGACACGCTGTACCGCACCAGCACCGATGGTGACGATCCACGCCACGTTGCGGCGGCATCGAAGTACATGGAAATCGTGGACGGCCTGAAACCCCAACGCCTCGACGTACATCTCCACCGCCCGGCGAAAGACCTCACCGACGACGAACTCAACGCCATCGCGGCGCGGTACGCGGAGCAGGAGCAAGCGGCGCGGAAGCAGGAACGCGAGGCGTCGTGACATTGCCGGGGCACGGACGATCGGGATACGAAGCCAAGACACGCGACCCCGAGCGTCGCGCGTTCTTCGACCTTGCTAAACGAATCTCCGAAATCGAAGGCATCGCCGGGGGCAACCCGTGGGACTTCATGGGGACGATCCCCACCACCGGCCCGCCCACTGACGCGCAAGATGCACCGCCGCACGAAGACGGCGACATGTGGATCGACGCCGATGGCGACGGCTGGGTCTGGAACGGAAACGAATGGGTCAACGTCGGGCCCATCCAAGGACCACCCGGACCGCCCGGACCGCCCGGCATCTCCGGTGTCGGATTCGAGGAAGTGTGGATCGGACCGACCGACCCGATCATTGCCAACCCGACCGTAGAACTGTGGTACGACACCGATGAACTCGGAGCGCCCGGCGGTGGCGGTGGCGGGCCCGTCAGCTACGTCCACGTCCAAGGCATCGCCGCCGCGAGTTGGATCATCACTCACGCGCTCGGATGGTTTCCGAATGTCACCGTCGTCGACAGCAGCGGTGCAAACTGTGAAGGCCAGGTCGGCTACATCGACGAATCCGCGCTGACCATCCAGTTCAGCGCGGCGTTCACCGGCACCGCATATCTCTCGTAAGGGGCGCACATGGCTCGCAGGTTCCTGGTTCCGATCGACCTCGCCAAGAACGAGTTGCAGAACGCTGTCGTTCAGAACCTCGCTGCCGCGCCCGCCGGTCCGCTCAAAGGTCAGTTGTACTTCGACTCGACCGGCAACGTCCTCTACTGGTTCGACGGCACCAAGTGGGTAGCGGCGAGCGGCGGGCTCGACACCGTTGCCGGTGACGCTCGCTACGTCAACATCACAGGCGACACGATGACCGGCGCGCTCGACATGAGCGCCCAGCGGATCACTCGCCTCGGTGATCCCGTCAACATCGACGACGCCGTGAACCGCCGCACCAGTGAGGCGTACACCGAGGCATACGTCGACAACGAACTCGGCACACACCTTGCCGACCCCGACCCGCACACCCAGTACGTCCACGTCGCGGGCGACACGATGGGTGGCACGCTCAACATGGGCCGCTACCCGTTGATCAATCTTCCTGATCCGGCTGGGGCTGCCGACGCCGTTACCAAGCAGTACGTCGACAACTTGGTCGCCGGGCTCGCATGGAAAGAGCCAGTGCGCCTTGCCAGTACCGCCCCCGGCGTTGCTCTCTCCGGGCTCGGCATCGTCGATGGCGTGCAGACCGTCGCTGGTGATCGCATCCTCGCTAAGAACCACACCTTCCCCGAACAGTGCGGTATCTACCTCGCTTCGGCTGGTGCCTGGACACGCACCATCGACGCCGACTCCGCAGCCGACCTGGAAGCCGCCGCTGTGTTCATCATGGAAGGCGCGACGCTTGCCGACACCGCATGGGTCTGCACCAACAACCCTCCGATCGTGCTCGGTACGACACCGATCACATTCGTCCAGTTCTCCGGTGCCGGATCGTTCCTCGTCGATCACTCGGTCACGAACATCAAGCTGGCGCAGGTTCCGCAGAACACGATCAAGGGTCGCTACAGCGCTGGGACCGGCGATGTCGAAGACCTGAACTCGACGATGCTCGGTGATCTACTCAGCAACCGCTTCACCGAGTTCGCTGAGTTCACCCTCTGTGATGGCGTCACCAACTCGACGACCGTGGTACACAACTTCAACAAGCGTGGCGTCCACGTCGAGGTCTACCGAAGCGTGACACCGTGGGACACCGTGGAATGCGACATCGAACGACCGAGCCTGAATGAAGTGACGATCCGGTTCGCGAGCATCCCCACCGCTGGCGCGTACCAGGCGGTGGTCATCGGGTGAGCAAGCAGTTCCTCACGCCGCTACGCCTCGTCACGATGGGCACTGTTGGCGTTGCCAGCGACGTGCATCCGTTCGGGATCGGACCGATCACCGGGCCGAACCTGGCGATCGACAACAACGTCGTGCAGGCTCGCAACAACGGCGTGCTGACGAACCTGTTTCTCAACTACTTCGGCGGCGACACGTATGTCGACGGGAGTGGCACGTCAGCGCTCATCGTCGGTAGTGCGACGCAGGCCACGCTCAAACTGACATCGAGCGACGCCGTGAAGTTGGTCGCGACCGCTGGCTGGCTCAACATTAGAGCGGCCAATCAGTTGTACGCCGACGCCGACTCGCACGTTCTACGCACATCCAACGCGTCGGTCGTCATGCTCAACATGGACAACTCGACCGGAGCGAAGTTCGGGGTGCCGGTTCGCGTTCCTCAGACCGGCGACGTTGCGCTGGCAACCGAGATTCACGGCTTCCAGGTTGGTCCGAGCAACAGTCACAACCTGGCGTTCGACTACAACAACATCCAGTCGCGCTTTCAGGGGATGGGCAACACCCTCGAACTGAATCGGTTGGGCGGGACTGTGCGCGTCGGCGGCGGCATCACTGCATCGCAGATCGTGTTGGCGAACGGTACGAGCGGTGTCTACGCAGACACCTCAT